>FWPU01010793.1_pt1 | contig 13278 bp, 6 predicted proteins | sample 2228361 | NCBI WGS metagenome assembly FWPU01 (sample SAMEA103939777, study PRJEB20133) | metagenome | reverse complement strand
ATGCTACAGCTGGAGTAGAAGTTCAAACTGAAAAAGTATGGAAATACTGTCAAGAATTTGAACTCCCTCGTTTATTTATTATTAATAAAATGGACCGGGATAATGCAGATTTTGATCATGCACTTCAATCTCTACAAAAATCTTACGGACGTTCTGTTATTCCCATCCAACTACCTATTGGTAAAGAAAAAGACTTTAAAGGTATTATCGATTTAATTAATATGAAAGCTTTAATATATAAAGATGATTTGTCCGGTAATTTTTCTGCTACTAATATACCTGATGAACTTAAACAAACTGCCACAAAAATGAGAAAATCGCTTATAGAAAGTGTAGCAGAAATGGATGAAGAATTAATGGAAACCTATTTAGAAAATGAAGATTTACCTCAAGATAAATTTATAGCAGGTTTAAAAAAAGCCATACAAAATCTAAATATATATCCGGTTTTAATATCATCCGGTATTAAGAATATAGGTATCCAACCCGTTTTGGACTCAATTATTCAATTTGTCCCCTCTCCAAATGAATTGAAACCTAAAAAGGGTATTAATCCTGAAACAAACAAAGAAGAAGAACGCAAACAAAATGATTCTGAATCATTTTCAGCTTTTGTCTTTAAAACCATTTCTGATCCTTACATGGGTAAAATTACTTTCTTTAGAATCTTCTCCGGAATGCTCAATCCGGATAAACAAATTTTTAATAGCACACGCAACATAGTGGAAAAAATTGGAGCTCTATACATAATGCAAGGTAAAAATAGCACAACTATTCCTGAAGCTCATTCAGGTGATATTATTGCAGTTATTAAACTAAAAGATACTAAAACTAATGATACTTTATGTGCACCAGAATCTAAAATTATTTATCCACAAATACAATTACAAAAACCTATAGTTTCTTTTGCAATAGAACCTAAATCAAGAGCAGATGAAGAAAAAATTACAACAGCTTTACAAAAAATATCAGAAGAAGATGCTGTGCTTCATTATGAAAGAGATACTCAAACAAAAGAATTGGTTATTTCCGGTGCCGGACAATTACACATAGAAGTAGTCATTGGAAGACTTAAAAGCAGATTCGGCGTCGATGTTATACTTCATCCACCTAAAATACCATATAAAGAAACTATAAAAGGGACAAGTGAAGTACAAGGAAAATATAAAAAACAATCAGGTGGAAGAGGACAATATGGTGATTGCTGGATAAAATTTGAACCTCTACCACGCGGTAAAGATTTTGAATTTGAAGATAAAATTTTTGGAGGAGCTATTCCAAAAAATTATATTCCCTCCGTAGAAAAAGGTATTCAAGAAGCAAGACAAAAAGGTGTTCTTGCCGGTTATCCTACAGTCGACTTTAAAGCTATTCTTTTTGATGGCTCATATCATACAGTAGATTCCTCAGATCTCGCTTTCAAAATAGCAGCTTCTATGGCTTTTAAAAAAGGTATTCAGCAAGCCAAACCTATCCTTTTAGAACCGATTATGAATGTCGAAATATATGCACCGGATGAATGTACAGGAGATATCTTAGGCGATTTAAATAGTAGAAGAGGAAGAGTACTCGGTATGAATTCTTCAACTGGTACAACTACAATTACCTGCCAGGTTCCTTTAGCTGAATTAATTAATTATGCACCTGCACTTACTTCAATCACAGGTGGAAGAGGTTATTATGAAATGGAATTCTCTCACTATGATGAAGTACCACCTCATATATCACAAAAAATTATTCAAGAAGCTCAAAGCCGCCTTAAAGAAGAAGAACAAGAATAGCGCTATCTTAATCCTGATGATTAATTGTTATAAACTACATGAAAAAAATAATATCTTATATTTCTCCATTAGCAAATTTGAAAATTACCCTAATATCATTCATGCCTTCAGTTCTAAAAGAACTGGAATTAGTAAATTGCCTTTTGAAGCTCTTAACCTCGGATACTGTCAAAAAGATTCTAATGAAAATGTAGAAATAAATAGAAAATTATTCTTAAATGCTCTCTCTCTATCTAATTATAAACTAATTACACCTATCCAAACTCATAGCGATATTTTTTATGAAATATCTAATAATTCAACTACAAATAATATAAAAGCAGATGCGCTTTATACAACTGAAACGGGATTAATCCTCAGTATCCAAACAGCAGATTGCTTACCTGTTATACTTTATGATCACAAAAATCAACTAATTGGAATAGCTCATATAGGTTGGAAAGGTCTTCTCAATCAATTAATTATTAAAATGATAAAGTCACTTTGTGAAAAATATTCTATTAAACCTAAAAATTTGATTATCGGTATAGGACCAGCAATTCAACAATGTTGCTATCAAATTAAAGAAGATGTCCTTGAATTATTTAAAAAAGAATTCCCATTCACTGAAGATTGCGTAAAATATGAAAATAGTAAAATATATTTTGACTTACTTCATATGTTATTGCTTCAATTATGGGAAATACGTGCTTCAAAAAATAATGTTTTCTGGATAAAACTATGTACATATTGTAATAAAAAATATTTTTTTTCATATAGAAGAGAAGGTCCAACAGGTAGATTAATGACTGTTATATGCAAAATAAAATAATTCCTTTGCTTACTTATACAAAAAAATCCTAACTATATACCTTTTTATTAAATTCGTTTCTGAATACAGTACAAAAGTTTAAATAATTATAATCTAATTCAACACCGATACCTACTCCTTTAGGCACTTCAATACATCCATCTTTTATCTTAAATTCATGTCCTATTATATCTCGTCTCCAGTATCTTCTCGTTTCAGAAATATCATTTGGTAAAGTAAAATTCGGTAAAGTCGCTAATATAATATTAAATGCTCTCCCTACACCCGATTCTAACATACCTCCACACCATACAGGAATTCTATTCTCTGCACATATATCATGCACTTCTTTAGCTTCTAAAAAACCACCAACCCTGCTCACTTTTATATTTACTACCCTACAACTCTTTAAATTAATTGCTTCTAACATTCTATGCACGCTCGTTATTGATTCATCAAGACATACATCAGTATCTAATCCACTCTGAAGAAGCGAATGAAAATACAAATCATCATTACTAAATGGTTGCTCTATCATTAACAATTTATATCTATCAAGTTCTCTCAAAATATCAGCTTCATTAAATTTATATGAACAATTACAATCTACTGATAATACAATATTAGGATACCTTCTTCTTACAGCTTCAATAAATTTTATATCTTTATCAGGCTTAATTTTTAATTTTATTCTTTTGTACCCTTCTTCCAATCGTTTATCTATAATTTCTAATAATTCTTCTACATTATCTTTTATACCTATGCTAACACCAGCAATTACTTTATCTTTTATCCCCCCCCACAAATCGTGAAGAGACATACCCTCCTTCTTTGCTTTATAGTCCCACAAACCTAATTCTATAGCAGCTTTTGCCATATTATGTCCCTTTATAAATCGACTCTTCTCTTTAAAATCTTTCGGATTATATATATCTTCCTTTAATACCAGCGGTATCAAATAATCCTCAATAATATGTAAAGCTGTTTTATTATCTTCATAACTATACAATGGTTCTTTATCAGTCGCGCACTCAGAATACGATTCAATACCATCACCTTTAAATATTAACAATAGTATCTCTCTGTTATAAATTCGTCCAAAACTTGTCTCAAAATGCTCTACTAAATTAAGATTTATTAATCTTACTTCTATCAACTCTATCATATTTATCCCCTGTTTTTAAGTTTAATTTAAAAAAAAACTTCTTTTTACATAATTCCTATTGACATATAAAAAAAACATTGTTATATTATACTAATAAAGTAATGAAAATAAAAATTATATTAATTAAAATCGAAGCTAAAGTATCAGGCAAACTAATAAATCCGCTTTACCAGGAAAAATAAAAACACAATAGGAGGTGTATTATGAATAAATTAGGCAAAAGCCTAATATTATTAACAACCATTTTATTTATCATTATTGTTGCAACTAATTTTAGTACAGTTTTTGCCTTCAAAGTTCGTGAGGATTTAAATGCAATTGAACAATTAGAATTCAGAGCTGATGAGATTTACATTCCTCAAACTCAAGTAACTCTTGCTGAAATTATTAATCAATTACCTAACAAAGATGCATGGTCTTCTTTCGCTGCTCAACAGAAAACAGGTATATTCTATTTTGATCCTCGTTCAGGTAGACCAGTCTCATTTATTTACCCATATCCTATTATTCCAGGTACAGGAGAAAATAATCATATTAGACTTAATGACCTCTCAAATCAACTCGGTTATGAAGTTAAAGAAGTTAATCGTGAAGTAGTTAAAGACCTTCTCTTACAGCATCTCAGAAAATTTAATAATCTAATCCGTATTAACCTAAATGAAATAGGTGAAATAAGAATTGACCAAATAGCTGAGCCTTTATGGCATGCACATTTCAGAAGACAAGTAAATGGTATTCCAGTAAAAGATTCTACAATAGCTTTCACAATTAACCACGGTAATTTAGTACTCTGGGGATTAGAATCATGGGGCGATGTAAACATTAATACTAATCCTACCATAAGCAAAGAAACTGCTATTGATATCGCATTCAGACACATCGGCGGTAAATTAGCCACAGATACAATCACAAAAAGACCTCATCTTGAAATTATACCTATAAATTCAGAATGGGATGGAGCAGTTGGCAAAGGATATAATTATGCCTTAGTATGGGTATTTAACTTCAAAAGAGAAGGATTCAATAATGATTGGGAGTTTGTTGTTGATGCTCATTCAGGTAAACTTCTTTCATTCCTTGACAAAAATATGTATGCCGTCAAGAAGATAGTAGGTGCTATTTATCCTGTAAGTGATGATGAATGTTGTCCTAGCGGTTGTGCAGCTACTGGTACACCCGCACCTTACATAAATACTGGATTTGCTTCACCTAATGATTATACAGATTATGGCGGTATGTATAACTATACATCAGGAACAGCTGTAACAACACTTGATGGCAGATATGTAGTAATGGGAACTGATAGTTGTGGTACTATCAGTGAATCATCTTCTACAGGTGATATAGACCTTGGTGGTACAAATGGACAACATGACTGTACTGTACCAAGCGGTCATTCCGCCGGTGATACATTCTCGTCTCGTTGCTGTGCTATCGAAGTTACTCATTTAAATAGAGAAGTAGCAAGCTGGCTTGGTCTAAGTTGGTTAAATGGTGCAATAACTTGTAATGTAAATATTAACGCTACCTGTAATGCTTATTATTCAGGTAATACAATTAACTTCTATCGTTCAGGCGGTGGTTGCAGAAACACAGGTGAAATAGCAGCTGTATTTGATCATGAATGGGGTCATGCTGTTGATTACAATGATACTAGTGGCGGTAGCAGCCCTAATGAATCTATCTGTGATATTTCAGGGGGAATAAGATTACATACTTCCTGCATCGGTAGAGGCTTCTTCTGGACATTAAGCAGAGGCTGCGGTCAATGGACTAATTGCCCATCTAATCCAGGTACATCTTATGGATATAATTGTAATGGCTATGCATCTGCAAGTGAATGTTGTCTTGAATGCACCGGGATAAGAGAAATTGATTATATGAAACATGCAGACACTGACCCTGATACAATCCAGAATTTTACTTGCTCAATTTGTTCTACTTCAGGTAGTTACTTCGGTCCTTGTGGTAGAGAAGCTCATTGTGAAGGTGTACCACCCGCTATGGTCGGCTGGGATTTAGTTGCTCGTGATTTACAATCTGCACCTTTTAATCTTGATAAACAATCTGCTTTCCTGATCGGTGAAAAAATAATCTGGCAAGGTCATAATAATGTTACCAATTGGTATACTTGCACATGTCCAAGTACAGTAAATGCTTGTGCTTCCACTAACGCACATCCTAATTGGTTAGCAGCAGAGGATGACGACGGTAACATTAACAATGGAACTCCTCACGCTTCTGCTATCTATGCAGCTATGAATAGACATGGTATTGCTTGCACTACATTAAGCCAGACTAATAGTGGATGTGCAGGTGGACCAACTACAGCTGCAACTCTTACAGCTACTCCTCAAAACAATAGTGTCGCATTATCCTGGACATCAGTACCAGGTGCAGCAAATTATTATGTATGGAGAACAGAAGGTGTTATGGGATGTGACTTCGGTAAAGTAAAGATAGCAACTGTATCTACTACAAGTTATACAGATTCACAAGCACCCAACGGAAGAACATACTACTATACAGTACAAGCAGTAGGTTCCAATGTTAACTGCCTTGGACCGCTGAGCAATTGCGTTTCCGCTACACCAGCTCCTTGTACTTCATGCGCTGCTTATTTACCTGGTAGTGCAACAGTACAATCTATAACCGGTGGTGATAGCGATAACTTTATGGATAATTGTGAATCAGCTACCATAAGAGTTACAATACAAAATATAGGTACAGGTGTAGCACAAAATACTCAAGTAACAATTACTCCTGTAAGTTCATTCTTAGCTGTAACAACACCTATGCCAATTAATGTAGGTAATATACCTATAGGCGGAACAGTAGATACCACATTTAATGTAGATATAGGAAAATCAGCTAACAAAGCTACCTGTCAACAAACAGGAACATACAATATTTCAGTACAAGCTACAGGACAGAGCCCGGCAGCTCAAGATACATTTGGATTTACACATGAAATTGATATAACCACCGGTAATCTTAATTGGCCATTTGAAGGTAGTTTAGATGGATGGACAGTTGAACAAGGAACATGGGCATTAAGTACAGCAAGAGTTAATCCGGGTGGAAGCACTCAAAGCTTACATTCATCGCAAAGCATTAACTTGAATTGTGATATTATGTTATCACCTGAGATAACGGCTACATCATCAACAGTATTGCATACTCCTAATTGGTACGATATAGAACCCCAATCAGCAGGTTATTGGTATGATAGAGCAAATGTGTGGGTAGTTCAGGGGACAACAGAAACAGTAATAAGTCCATCAAGTGGTAAACCATATGCATCAGGAACTTTTTACGACTGGACAAGCTATTGCAACCAGGGTTCAGATAAGCCTGGCTGGTCTGGAAGCGGAACTACATGGGGTGATTCGGTATTCAACTTAGGTTCATATGCTGGACAAACATTCAGATTAAGAATCAAATATATGACCGATGATTTGACTGCTAATGAAGGTGTTTATCTTGATGATATGTACATAACTAATGTAAGCTATCAAGGATGTGATACTCAATCAGATCAATGTGCAGGCGCAACTCCACCTGGTAGAGTATTAAATAATTTAACAGTAGCCAAATCAGGTACCAATCTCATATTGACATGGCAAGCTGTTGGTGGAACCTGTACTGTTACAGGTTATGAATTATATAGAGGTACTTTAAATCCGACAGGTAGTTTTGCATATAATCATGATGACTTAAATTGCAACATTTCAACTACAAATACTACTATATCTCAAGATACCGGCAGCTATTATTACTTAATTGTTCCTAAAAATACTACTAATGAAGGTTCTTATGGCTTGAATTCAAGCGGTGGTCAAATTCCGCAAGCAACTACAACACCTTGTGCAAGCCAAAATACAGATCCATGCTAATTTAATTTTTCAAGGTTCTTACCAACAAAAAGGGGTAAATTTAATTTACCCCTTTTTTATTTTTCCAATCTATTTAATATATATAATCCAAGTTGACTTAACAAATAATATTTATCAACTTCTTTTATATTTTTAATTGCTTCATTTATCAAATCATTTGCTTTTTTCATAGCAATATCATAACCCAGCAATGAACATAAAGTGGCTTTTTCTGCTATTGCATCTTTTCCAACACTTTTACCAAGTTGCTCTCTATTTCCTTTTACATCAAGCAAATCATCTATAATCTGAAATGCTATCCCTATCTTCTTACCATAATCACTTAATAGTTTTTCTATATAATCATTAGCTTCAGATATAATAGCACTTATTTTTACACATGATTGAATTAGTCTTGCAGTTTTCATATATTCCATTTGCATTATATCATCTTCTGATACTGCTTTTTTTTCGTAGCTAATATCTAATACTTGACCTCCAATCATACCTTTTGTGCCTATTGCATTAGAAATCTCTTCTATCAATTTGATTCCTATGCTTGGCTTTTCCATGGCTACTTTACTATGTGATAAAATTTTATAAGCAATTGTTAATAAAGCATCACCTGCTAACACTGCTATCGCTTCACCAAATACTTTATGATTGGTTAATTTTCCTCTTCTATAGTCATCATTATCTATACAAGGTAAATCATCATGTATTAAAGAATAGGTATGTATACATTCGATTGCACAGGCTGGTTCTATTAATTCATCTTGATTTAATCCAAGGGTCTCACCTGTTGCTAATATCAATACAGGTCTAAATCTTTTCCCCCCAGCAAATATACTATAGCGCATTGCTTTATGAATTAATTCTGGTGGATCAGTTTCTAAAGGTAAATATTTCTCTAACCAATAATCTACAATATCCCGCTTTTCTTTTATATAATCATTTATTATCATCAAATCTTCTTTAAATCTGTCTTTATTAATTTAATACAATTATAATCCTTCATCATTTCTTTGAAAAAAATAATTCTTTAAAAATTATTAAATCTAATTTATTTCAATCAAATAATAGAAAAAGGAATTTCTTTTTGCAATTTTTTACCACTTACCTTATCCTCCACTGATACTTCTAATAAATAATCTCCAGTTTCTAAACCTTTTCCATCTTTCTTTAAAATTATTGGCTGCACTATACCTGGAGCATTAGCTTGAACTGATTTAAATTTCATTTCCTCCTTACCATCTCTTTTTATTATCAAACTATACTCAATTTCATATGCAGATGTTTCTTCATTTAATGCTAATCCAAATAATTGCATAAATAAAGTAGGCTGTTCATCATTCTTAAATTTATTCTCAAAATAAGGATATATTTCCCCTATTCCTAAATGAAAAACATCTTTCCATATAGTAAATACAGAATCAGCTTGCTGTAATGGAACAATTTTCTTTAAGAAAATAGGAGAAGATGAAATTATTTTATTCGGGGATACAAAAGATGGAAATTCAAGTTCATAAGCTATTAAACTTTTTATGCTATAGCTTAAATCTGTTATTGCCATTACAACCTTATATTTCCCTGCTTTAGCAGGAAAAGCATAAGCTAATATTTCATTATTGGATGAACTTTGAGGCGGAACTTTTGCAGAAAATTGTAAATAATTTTGCTTACCTTCTGCAGTAGTCTTTTCTTCATGTAAATATGCCCTCACAAATAACATATACTCAACTAAAATAGCACTCTCTGCTTCCTTTTCTTTTGCCCCCTCTTGTTTATTCACTCTATTAAATTTAAATCCAAATACACCATAAGAATTTCCTTGTTCTGCTGGAAAATACCACTTATTTAAAATATTAATTTCTAATGGATTATTGCATTCTTCTTTCAAATAGCACTTATCCATTTCATCAAAAAATTTTACCTGATTATCCTTCTTTTCATCAGCTAAAACTACAGCCACTAATAAACCAATAAAAATAGCACAAAATATTATTGTTCTTCTTATCATATCTATTCTCCAAAACAAACATTATACAACTTTACAATCTTTTAAACAAGAATTATTTTTTTAACTAATATAACTTCTCGCTCCTAATAATTCTTTTGAAAGGTATTTGCCTGTCAAAGAATTTTTATTCCTTATAATATCTTCAATCTTTCCTTCTGCTATTATATAGCCTCCTTCATCTCCTCCTGCGGGTCCTAGGTCTATTATATAATCAGCAGCTCTTATTACATTTATATTATGCTCAATTACAATTATTGAATTATTTAATTCCAATAATTTTTCAAAACAAATTATTAACTTACTTATTTCATAAGGATGTAATCCTATAGTAGGCTCATCAAATATATATAAATAATTTCTTTTCTTGTTAGCCAAAAAATTAGCAATCTTAATTCTCTGCGCTTCCCCTGCAGATAATGTATCCAAAGATTGACCTAATTTTAGATATTCTAACCCTATTTCCAATAATGGTTGTAATCTCTTTGCTAATTTAGGATTATCAAAATATCCTATTGCTTCATTAACTGTTAAATCTAATACTTCTGAAATATTTTTATTCTTTAATTTTATTTCAAGAATATCATCTTTGTATCTTTTACCTTTACAATATTCACACTCAACAATCATATCAGATAAAAAAAGCATCTCAACTCTTGAATATCCATTCCCTTCGCAATAAGAGCATCTACCTCTGGAAGAATGAAAAGAAAAATCTGCTGCTGTAAAGCTTCTAATCTTACTTTCTAATGTATTAGCAAACAGCTCACGTATTACCTCAAATGCTTTTGTATAGGTAACAACAAGCGATTTCGGATTTTTACTTGGTGGAAGTTGATTAACTAAAATAGCATCATTTAATTCACCTTGGATTTGAATACTATCGCAAATCCCTATTCTGCCTTTCCAATCACCTTTTAATTTTTTCAATCCAGCATAAATAACATCCTCAACAAGTGTACTCTTGCCCGAACCTGAAACCCCTGTTATGCACACCAGTTGACCAAGCGGTATATTCATGTCTATATTTTTTAAATTATGTTCTCTTGCGCCTTTAACCTTTATATAACCCTTAGGCAAACTAACCTTTTTTCTTTCTACTAAAGAAATCTCTTTTCTATAATATTTTGCCGTTAAAGATTGTGAATTCTTTATAAAATCTTTAATATCTCCACTGAAAATAACTCTACCTCCCTTTTCTCCAGCTCCCGGTCCCAATTCGATTATATAATCGGAATAATTTATTATATCTTTATCATGCTCTACAATTACTACTGTATTTCCTAAATCTTTTATTCTATTAATAACTTGAATTAATCTAATATTATCAAAAAAATGCAATCCTACAGATGGTTCATCCAGCACATATATTGTATCAGTTAAATTCGTGCCCAATGCAGCAGCTAAATTAATACGCTGCAATTCACCACCACTTAATGTTGACGCTTGTCGGTTTAACGATAAATAGCCTAACCCAACTCCATCTAAATATTCTAATCTCCTTTCAATTTCATATAATATTTTTCCAGCTAACTCTTCTTCATATTTAGTTAATCCTATATTTTTAATAAACTTTAATAAATTTTTTGAATCCATTGTCGCTAATTCATATATATTCTTACTTCTTAATTTAATAAATAATCTCTCTTTTTTTAATCTACTTCCTTTACATTCTGAACATTCTTCATACTTCCTATATTGACTAATAAATATTCTAATATGAACTTTATATTTTTTTTCATTTAGATACTCAAAAAATCCTTTTATTCCTAGAAAATCTTTATTTCCTTCAATAATTAATTTTTTATGTTCAGCTTTTAGATCTTTAAACGGCACATCCATAGGTAAATTGTATTTATTACTGAGCTGTGCAAGTCTTCTATAAAACCATTTAAACAATTCAGTATTCCAAGCAGCTATAGGCTTCTCTTTTAATGATAAATTTTCATCCGGAATAATCTTTTTCATATCAAGAGTAATAACATTCCCAAATCCCTGACATACTGGACATGCTCCTTTCGGACTATTAAATGAAAAATGTGAAGGTTCTATATCCTCAAACTCAATTAAACAATATGGACAAATTAATCTCTCATCAAACAATAATTTATCACCATCTTCCAATAATATTACTATCGAACCAGCGCCATCCCTGAATGCTATCTCTAATGAATCAATTACCCTTTCCTCTTCAGCTTTATTAATTACAACGCTATCAACATATATATATACATTTTCTTTATCATAATTAAAATTTAATGCTTCTTGAATAGAATAATAAGCATCTTTTATCAATATTGTATCATATCCTAATTTAATAAACTTCTTTAAATCTACACCATTATTACCTTTAAATGGAAAAAATATTGCTATCCGTTTACCAATATTTTTTGTATTACTTAAAAGCTTGAAAACCTTTCTTGCATCATATTTCTCTACCTTCCTTCCACATTTATAACAATATATTTCTCCAATCTTTGCATAAAGCAATCTAAGATAATCATATATTTCCGTAATGGTCCCAACTGTAGAACGAGGATTTACCATATAAGCCCGACGTGATATAGCAATAGCTGGAAATATACCTCTAACTTCATCTACAACCGGTTTTACTATCTTTTCCAAAAATTGCCTTGCATAAGGTGAAAATGATTCAATATATCTCCTCTGTCCCTCTGCATAAAGGGTATCCAAAGCTAAACTTGATTTACCTGAACCACTTACACCCACTATTACTGTTATCTTACCTACTGGTATTGATATATCTATACCCTTTAAATTATGAGTCCTTGCTCCCTTTATTAATATAAAACCATCCCTCAAATCAACCATCTCTTTTTTTATATTATAATTTCCTTTACTTTAATCTATCTAAAAAAAATTCAATTTTCCTGCTTTTAGCCCTACCAATTGCTGTATCATCTTCAATTTCTAAAGCTGTATAACTCTTTCCTTCAGCTATTAATCTATTCCTTAAATCTGAAAAATTTTCAATTATATAACCTTTAATAACATTAGCCTGTAATTGACTACGCTCATTACTTATATTTTTTGGATTAACTGAATCTGCATAGACATATATCTTCAATATATATTCCTTCCTTTCCATTAATAAGTTCCCTATCCTCTTAAGAAATGCTTTAGCACACTCCTTCAATTCACTTCTATTATATATAAAAAAATCATTATAAATACTGATTCTTTTTAAATTTATAAGATTATCTATGAACTTATCACCTTTAACAATACTTGCTTTATCTCTACATACTGATTCTAATAAAGGTAATTTTGCAATAGTCATTTTATAACTTATTTTTAAATCTAATAATTCCTCATCATAAATTGATGTATTAATTTCTGCTAAATATTTATTATTATCATCAATTTTCCTAATTATCCATTTATCTCCATTGCTACTTTTCTCCATTAATATTACATCCCAAAAAATAAAAAAAAAATACTTTTCATAATATTCATATGCTTTATCTAAATTTTCCTTGCTCCTATATTCAATATAATAAGTTTGCCCTATTGTATGAATATCTTTATAGTATTCATCTGCTTCAGATAAATAATCAAACATTATTCTCTCAGATCCTGGATACCTCGCTAACATAATTAAATCTTCTCCCCTAATCTCTTCTGATACT
>FWPU01004546.1_pt1 | contig 13278 bp, 13 predicted proteins | sample 2228361 | NCBI WGS metagenome assembly FWPU01 (sample SAMEA103939777, study PRJEB20133) | metagenome | reverse complement strand
ACCTTGAAGGGCTTGAGGATTGATAGCAGTAGCTCCAGTTTCTGGAGTCTTTCTTCGGCCTCTTTTGGTGAAATGACTAGTTTGCGCAGGTAGGCCTTGGTAGGCGGTAGTTGGGTTGAAATATCTATCGGGTGGAGGATACTGAGGCGGTAGAGCTCGTTGGTAATGAACTTACCCTGGTGGATCGGGACTAACAGGGTGACCCTTTTTAGTCTCTCAATGGACATTATTATTTTGTGAGATTGGAAATTTAAGATTTGAAATCTCTTATCTCCAATTACCCGCGGTGTCCCTCATCCTCCTGGGGCGGATGCAGGCGACAGTATCTTACTAAGGATGTATCTTATTGCCTCTGGTGTATTTTTTTCCCCTAGCTCTTTTAATCTGGTCTGGGCCTCTGCCAGTTCCTCGTTGAGTTTAGCCTCGGCCTGCTGTCCTTCTTTTTGTCTGAGCTTTCTTAATTCTTCAGCTCTGGCATTGAACATCTCTTCCAGTGCCTGCTTCTCTCGAACAAGGGCCTCTTCAGCCTCCTTTTCTAGTTCCTTTACCCTGGCCATTGATTGCTTGCGCAGTTCTTCTGCCTCAGCCTCAACCCTTGCTATTTCTTCTACTATGTCAAGTTCCATCTGTGTAACGCTATTTCTTCAGGGACTTGCCGAGGGCCTGTTCAACAGACTTTACCTTGTCTCCCAGGTGGACGACCTTGTCCTTGCGTTCGTCTATGGTGATCGAGAGGTTAACCCTGTCGGCAGTCTCCAGCACCTTCTGACAGCACTGCCTCATCAATTTCATTACTGAATCCCAGTCCCCCTCTACCGTGGTGGTCATGTCATTGATTGCATAATTGAGCTTGCTTGCCTCTACCAGTTTTATTACCTCGGCTATTTGAGGGGTAAGGTGTGTGCCCTTTCCAATGGGAATTATCCTGAAATCGGCGAGCATGGTGACCTCCTTTTTGGCGCCTGTGCGCCTGAACTGTCCGCTAAGAACCGAAAGGTTTTGGGTAAATTTTCCGAAAAATTATACCCTAATGATTTATCAATGTAAATGAAGTATATTCTTGTGGATGGTACAGAGGTTTGTCCCCAAAAGAAAGGGGAGAGCGAAATTCCCTGGCCACATAAATTGCCAACTTTCAGTTTCAAAAAGGAGGAAAAAAGGGTAAAATATTTTTTGGGCGTGGAGTTTTCAGATGGAGGGTAAGGGTTTGAGTATAAAAGGCGTTGTCTTTGACATGGACGGTACCATCACAGAGTGTGATGTGGACTTTGAGGCTATAAGGAGGGAGGCAAACATACCTAACGTACCTATCCTTGAGTATATAGAGGGAGTGGAAAAACAGAAACAAAAAGAGATTCTAGCCGTCCTTGAGAGACACGAGGCCAGGGCGGCCGGGACGTCCAGGCTCAGAAAGGGGGTTGTAGAGATACTGGAGAACCTTAAAAAGAGGGGTATAAAGACTGCCCTTCTAACCCGTAACTCCCGCCGCTCGGTGGAGACTATCCTGAAGAGGCATAATCTGAAGTTCGATGTGGTAATGTCCAGGGATGATGCCCCTCCCAAACCCTCTCCACAGCCGGTGCTCCTGATTAGTAAGAAGCTGGGTCTAAGACCCGAGGAATTATTAATGGTAGGAGATTTCCACTTTGATGTCCAGGCGGGCAGGGCTGCAGGGGCCAGGACGGCCTTCCTCCTCAACAGTACTTATCACCCGCCTCAGGATGCTGATTACCACATACACAGTCTGGAGGAGTTATTACAAATAGTGGGGGCCTCTGAATGATTGGAATCCCGTTACCGTTCCTTGTGGTATGGTTAGTTCTTGTGTTTTCTTTGTCCCTTAACGCCCAGACAAGGGATTCGTTTGAGGGGTTGCCTCCGGTACCGCCACCTCCCGCCTCGGGCGGAAAAGACCTGGAGTCTGTGCTGGACGAGATAGAGAAGGCCAACCAGGACTTTCAGAGCATGGAGGCAGGGGTTACCTACACCAGGAGCATCTTCCTGCTGGAAGAAGAGGATGTTTCGCACGGAAAGGTGTACTACAAAAAACCGAAGAAGCTACGTATGGAATTTGAGCCTCCAAAGGATGAGGTGGACATCGCAGATGGGGAATTCCTCTGGATCTATCATCCACGGGGCAAACAGGTGGAGAAGTATCGCCTGGCGAAGGGAGAGACCAAGGAACTGGACTTCTTTCAGTTCGGTTACGAGGGTTCAGTGCGGAAGGCCAAAGAGAATTACCTCATAGAACTGGTCTCCGGCGGAGAAGGCATGCCTTACATCCTCAAACTCACACCAAGACAGTCCGACCCACCCCCTCAATACATGGAGATCAGGCTGTGGGTGGAAGAGGGCCTGTGGCTCCCCATCAGGATGGAGCTATACGAGAGTGGCGGAGAGGTGATAAACCGCATTGAACTGCAAGACATTAAGCTGAACAAACCCCTCAAGGAGACACTCTTTCAGTTCACCGTCCCGGAGGGGGTAGAGGTGGTAGAGCCTTTTTAGGTTGAAGGGGTCACAGTTACCCACTCCTGGCGGAGAATGTAAGTGGGAATGCTCCGTTACTTTTGTATATACGTGTGCACAAAGCTTTATAAAAGGCTTGTAATCCACTGCAGTAAAAATATAATCTTTTTAGAATAGGTTAGCATTTTCTTCTAATATAAGGCCATGTCATTCCCGGAACCTTTGCGAAGGGAGCAAAAATGGATAAAAAGAAAATAGTAGAGATCCTCAACAAGGCCCTTACCGAAGAACTCGGTGCCCTTATTCAATACATGCAGCATCACTATCTTTACCAGGGGGCAAACAAGGTCTGCGTGAGCGAACTCATGAAGAAGTTCAGCATGACGGAAATGGACCATGCCTACAAACTGGGCGAGAGGATAGCCATGCTGGATGGGATTCCGACTACGAAGCCCGGTGAGATAAAGGTTCCCAAGAAGAGCGTAGACATGCTAAAGGTGGACCTGAAGGACGAACTGGCAGCCATTGAGAATTACAAGAAGTGGATTAAGGAAGTGGCTGACCTGGGGGACCCCGTGAGCCGTCTGATGCTTGAAAAGATTCTCGGGGATGAGGAAGAGCACGCCCACGAACTGGAGATGATACTGGCCGAGTAGGGGCAATTCGTCCGCCTTAGGCGGATGCAAGACCTGCCCCTACCAGAGGGCAAAGGTGTGGATAAAGAGGGAGTAATCAAGATTATCGAGGCTGCCATCGGGGAGGAAATAAAGGCCAGGGATTTTTACAGGGCCATTATTGCCCAACTCCCCGATAAGGGGGCCCAGTTGAAACTGGACGTGATGGCGAGGACGGAAGACGAGCACCGCAAGATACTCTCCAGTTGGTACACCAAACTGACAAAGAAAGAATACGTCCCACCCGCTGAGAAAAAAGAAGGTTATATAAGGATAGAGGCCCCCAGGCGAGATGCAAGACTCGCAGACATAGTGAAAATAATCTTCGAGGCAGAAGAAAGGGCCTACCAGTTCTACAAAGACGCCGCAGACAGGGTGGAAGACCCTGAAGAGAAAAATACCTTCCTCAAACTGGCCCAGATGGAAAAGGGACACGAGGAGCACTTCAGGGAAGAATACCATGCACTTGTAGAGGATACCTCCATAAGGTTTGCTGATGAGGAAATCCCCTGGATGATTGAAGAAGGTCCCATAGTACCCTGATGTTTTGTCATACATTTTGAGAAGTCACGATGCCTGCCAAAGATGCCCTAAGCGAATACAAAAAACTCAGAAATTTCTCACAGACGCCCGAACCCAAAGGAAGGGCAAAAGCCGCCAAAAAGAAGGCAGAGACCCATTTCGTCATCCATGAACACCACGCCAGCCACCTGCATTGGGACCTGCGGTTGGAAATGGAAGGGGTACTAAAAAGCTGGGCGGTACCGAAAGGCCCGCCCACCGAACCCGGAGTGAAGCGACTTGCCGTCCAGACTGAAGACCACCCGCTTGACTATATAGACTTTGAGGGCGTCATCCCGGAGGGCCAGTACGGGGCAGGTACGGTAAAGGTCTGGGATACAGGCCCTTTTGAGTTATTGGGGCAGATGGATAGGGAGATAAAATTTCACTTGCAAGGCAAAAGACTTAAGGGCACTTATTATCTCCTGCACTTCAAGGAGAAGAACTGGTTGTTGTTTAAAGGGAAGGAATAGGTTTTTGCGTGCGAACTGACTGAGGTAGATGTCGCACACTGGAGTATTACTATGGAAAGTACATTCACCGGTGTATTTGAGAAAGTTGGAGACTGGTACATCGGCTACGTTGAGGAGTTGCCTGGTGCAAACACACAGGGTAAAACACTTGAAGAGGTTCGTGAAAACCTGCGTGAGGCCATCGAGCTGATTTTAATATCAAACCGTGAACTTGCCGAGAAAGAACTGTTTGGGAAAGAAGTTATACGCGAGAAAATTAAGGTCAATATCTAATTGAAAAGGCGGGAACTGATTCGCCATCTGGAAGTGAATGGCTGTAAGTTCCTCCGAGAGGGGAGTAAACACACAGTCTACTACAACCCATCCAATAGAAAAACATCAACGATTCCCAGGCATACTGAGATTGTGGATGTCCTTGCAAAGAAGATATGTAAGGACCTCGAAATACCTCCACCAAAATAAGCAAAAGGGTAGTGAGATAAAATTCCACTTGCAAGGTAAAAGGCTTAAGGGTACTTATTATCTCCTGCACTTCAAGGAAAAAAACTGGGGTCTAGATTCTTCGTCCGCCTGAAGCGGACTCAGAATGACCAAGAGAGCGAAATATTATGTCGCAATTTGAAATCAAGTACGGAGGAGACTTACCCAAGCAACCAGGCATCAGACATGCTTGTTTCTTCACCATAAAGCACAGTGAAAAGATTTTCTCTTACGAGGTTTTTCTTGGCAGGTTACTATCGGCCACCTGGGGGAACGTGAAGGATGAAGATGCCAGGCTCTTTCTTATAGAACTGGGCCTAAAAGAGGCCAGGGAACAGCTTGCCAGGGGGAACGAGCAGAACGGCTACAGGATTAACCTCACCCACAACTGCCCCCGACCAAAGCTCTCTAAAGAAAGGCGGGATGAAATCCTTGCATTTATTAGAGGCGAACCTATAACTTTGAACCTGTAGGTTCTTAGGTGGAATGTGGTGGCCGAGCTTGCTCGGCAAAAAAGTAGCAGAGCAAGCTCTGCCACTACAAATTAGGAAACTGATAGATACCTTCTCAAGGCCATCCCCGTGTAAGACCTCGCACATCTCGTCACCTCTTCCGGCGTGCCTGCCACCACTACCTCTCCCCCCTCCTCCCCGCCCTCTGGGCCGAGGTCAATGATGTAGTCCGCCTGTTTAACGACGTCCAGATGGTGCTCAATGATTACCACCGTGTTGCCCATATCTACCAGGCGGTTAAGTATGTTTAGCAGGTTATGGATATCGGCAAAGTGTAGCCCTACAGTGGGTTCGTCCAGGATGTAGAGGGTCCTGCCTGTCGGGGCCTTGGCCAGTTCTGTGGAGAGCTTCACCCTCTGTGCCTCTCCACCCGAGAGGGTGGTGCTTGACTGACCGAGGGTCATGTAACCAAGACCTACCTCTTTCAATGTCCTCAGGGTCCTTTCTATCTTAGGGATGTTCCTGAAAAGCTCGTAAGCCTCCTCTATCCTCATGGCGAGGACGTCTGCTACGTTCTTTTCTCTATAGGTTATCTCCAGGGTCTCCCTGTTGTAGCGTTTCCCTTTGCACTGGTCGCAGGTAACGTAGGTATCGGGTAGGAAGTGCATCTCCAGCCTTTTTGTGCCCTGCCCCTCGCAGCCCTCGCAGCGCCCCCCTTTGATGTTAAAGCTGAAACGTCCCTGCCCGTACCCCCTCGCCCTGGCCTCCCTGGTCTGGGCGAAGACCTGCCTGATATAGGTAAATACCCCTGTGTATGTGGCGGGGTTACTCCTGGGTGTACGGCCAATGGGGGATTGGTCTATCTCTATTACCTTATCTATCTTTTCAATGCCTACTATACGGTCGTGGACCCCTGGTTTTACGTTACTCCTGTAAAGGGCCCTTGCAAGGGCCCTGTGGAGGGTCTGGTCCACCATGGTACTCTTTCCTGAGCCAGAAACACCGGTAACACAGCAAAAGACCCCCAAAGGTATTTTGACGTCTATTGACTTCAGGTTGTTTTCTTTAGCCCCTTTTATCTCTATACAGTTCTTCCAATCAATCTTCCGTCTCCTGGGAGGTATTTCTATCCTTAGTTCTCCCCTGAGATAGCTGGCGGTAAGGGAGCCGTCCCGCTGGAGAATTTCCCCTAAAGACCCCTGAGATACCACCCGTCCCCCTCTGTCGCCGGCCCCCGGACCAAGGTCAATGATATGGTCTGCACTTCGTATAGTCTCCTCATCATGCTCAACCACAAGCACGGTATTCCCCATGTCTCTCAGTGTCTTGAGGGTAGAGATTAGGCGCTGACCGTCTCTTGAGTGAAGACCTATCGTTGGTTCATCCAGGACGTAGCAGACCCCTATCAGGCCGGAGCCTACCTGGGAGGCTAACCTCAGGCGCTGGGACTCTCCCCCTGAGAGGGTGGTGCTTATCCTGTCCAGGGTGAGATAGCCAAGGCCGAGTTCTATCATGAATTTCAGGCGGCTGGTAATCTCTTTTAGAATCTCTTTTGCGATTCCGCCCAGGGCGGATTTTTCCCCCTTAGAGAAGAGTTCCTGAAATTCAACCATAGCGGAAAGGGCCCTGAGGGCGTCAAGCTCGACGATCTGTCCGATGTTTTTACCAGCTATCTTTACCGATAGGGCTTCAGGCCTGAGTCGGTACCCATTGCAACCCTCGCAGGTCTGCTCGCACATGTAGGACTCCAGTCTCCTTTTAACGGCCTCGCGTTCCGTCCCGGAGTGCAAGTCCCTGAGGAGTGGGAGAACCCCCTCAAAACCCCTGCCTCCAAGGAGGAGAGCCTCTCTGGTCTCCCTTGGTAACTTCCTGAAGGGTATGTCCATCTCTCTGGGGAAGTAGTCCATTAGTAGCTGTTCGTAATGCCTATCCGTCCTGGTGCCCCAGTCCTTCAGGGCGTGGATGGCCCCCTGTCTGAGGCTGAGGGATTTATCGGGTATTATCAGGTCCGTGTCAAACTCGAGCCTGTAACCCAGCCCTTCGCAGGCCTGGCATGCGCCATAGGGGCTGTTAAAGGAGAAGAGCCTGGGTGCAGGTTCTTCAAGACCTGTACCGCACTGCCTGCAGGCGTAACGCTGGCTGTAAAGGGTGTCCTGCCAGTCCGCTTGAGACGGACGGGGAGTGACCCTGCCGCCCTTTGACCCCTTGAACCTTCCCAGGCTTCGCCGAGGCGAGTGAACTCTTTCCTGAGAGACTATCATTATCCCCTCACCCACCTCCAGACAGGTCTGGATGGAGTCATAGAGCCTGGGGCCGATATCCTCTTTCATTATCAGCCTGTCTACCATTACCTCTATATTGTGGGTCTTGTAGCGACTGAGTTTTATGGGTTGGGTAACGTCTATCAGGAGCCCATCCACCCTTGCCCTTACGAAGCCCTCCTTTCTCATGGACTCGAAGACCTCTTTGTGTTCCCCCTTCTTCCCCTTTATTACCGGGGCCAGGAGCATAAGCCTGATACCGGAAGGAATTTGCATTATCCTTTCCACTATTTCCTCTACGCTCTGGCGGGCTACTTCCTGGCCACACTGAGGGCAATAAGGTGTACCTAATTTGGCGAACAATAGCCTCAGGTAATCGTATATCTCCGTGACCGTGGCCACTGTGGAACGTGGGCTTACGGTAGCCGTGCGTTGCTCTATGGCAATCGTGGGGGGGACACCCTCTATATGGTCCACATCTGGTTTCTGCATCTGTTCCAGGAACTGACGGGCATAGGAAGAGAGGCTTTCTATGTAGCGCCTCTGCCCCTCGGCAAAGATGGTATCAAAGGCCAGAGAGGACTTTCCTGAGCCGCTCACCCCAGTTACCACCACCAGTCTGTCCCTGGGGATGTCAATGTCAATATTCTTTAGGTTGTGTACTCTGGCACCCCTGATAGATATGTACTGTTCTCTTTCGTCCATGGCCAAATTAATTATTATACAAGACGGCAGGAAAAGGAATAGTAGAGTTTTTCAGAGGTCTCACTACGAATGCCCCCTAATTTACCCTCTCCCTTGAGGGGGGAGGGATTGAAAGAGTGAAACCCGCAGATGGGACTTTTGCAGAGGTCTCAGTAGTATACCTTGTTAAATTCTGGCAACTTGGTGAAACCAGCCATTTACTTTTCTGAAAGACAGGGGTATACGAATAGGAGGTAGCACGGTTTTGAATAAGGATTCCGGTAATCAAAGGTTCCCGCACCCTGAGGCGAATAGCTGGAACACCCTCCTGATAGAGGGTAGGGCCTACTGTCAGTTTGGCAGGTGATGGGGGTTGGTTCAGATGAAATGTCCTTGCATAAGTATCTTTTTTTTAATATATTACATCCGCAGGTCAATAAAGATTTTGGCACACAGTTTGCGAATCTTACCGACTGACACTTCAAAGACGGGTCTATAGTCAACAGGAGGTTTTTTTAAGATGGCAGCCAAACAGCTAGCCTTTAGAGAAGAGGCAAGGGAGGCCTTGCTAAGAGGAGTGACCAAGTTGTCACGTGCCGTAAAGAGCACGCTAGGCCCCAGGGGTAGACATGCCATCCTGGATAAGGGTTACGGTAGCCCCACGGTAACCAAGGACGGCGTTACCGTAGCGGAGGAGATAGAGTTAAAGGACCCATACGAAAACATGGGTGCACGCCTGGTCAGGGAAGTGGCCTCTAAGACCAGCGACGTGGCCGGGGATGGTACGACCACCGCCACTGTCCTTGCCGAGGCTATCTTCAAGGAGGGGCTAAAGAATATTGCCGCAGGGGCTGACGCCATGGCATTGAACCGCGGGATGCGCAAGGCCGTGGAGAAGATAGTGGAAAAACTCAAGGAAATGAGCAAGAAGGTGAAGGACCAGCAAGAGATTGCCAGCGTCGGCGCCATCTCTGCCAATAATGACCCCGAGATAGGAAAGATGATTGCTGATGCCATGGAGAAGGTGGGCAAGGACGGGGTTATTACAGTAGAAGAAGGCCGCCGCCCGGTAACGGAGGTAGAGGTGGTGGAGGGGATGCAATTTGATAGAGGATACCTCTCCCCGCACTTTATAACCGATGCTGAAAACATGCGGGTAGAGTTGGAAAACCCCTACATACTTATTTATGAAGAAAAACTCTCAGGAATAAAAGGCCTTGTTCCTATACTGGAAAAGATTGCAAAGAGCGGTAGGCCCATCCTCATTGTAGCCGAGGATGTGGAGGGGGAGGCCCTTGCGACCCTGGTAGTGAATAAGCTCAGGGGGACTGTGTCCTGCTGTGCCGTCAAGGCCCCAGGCTACGGTGACAGGAGGAAGGCCATGCTGGAGGATATTGCAATCCTCACCGGGGGGAAGGCGATATTTAAGGACCTGGGCGTACAACTGGAAGAGGTCCAGTTAGGCGACCTGGGGAAGGCCAAGAAGGTAACCGTAGATTCAGAGCATACCACTATAATCCAGGGTGCTGGCTCCAGGGAGGCAATGGCAGGACGCATAAGGCAAATACGTTCTGAGATAGAAGCCACTACCAGTGACTATGATAGGGAGAAGCTGCAGGAGAGGTTGGCCAAGCTGGCAGGCGGGGTGGCCCAGATAAATGTAGGGGCCGCTACGGAGACGGAGATGAAGGCCAAAAAGGCCCTCATGGAGGATGCCTTGCATGCCACCCGTGCAGCCATAGAGGAGGGCATCTTGCCCGGAGGTGGAGTGGCCCTTCTCAGGGCAGCCGCAGTCCTTGAGGACAGCCTTGGTCTCAAAGGGGTGGACATCATAAGAAAGGCCCTGATGGTGCCTGCCGCCCAGATTGCCGAAAACAGCGGGATGGAAGGCTCCGTGGTGGTAAAGAGGATACTGGAGTCTAAGGACCTTGCTTACGGCTTTGACGCAGAGAGGCAGGAGTTCTGCAATATGATGGAGGCAGGAGTGATGGACCCCACAAAGGTAACCCGCTGCGCCCTCCAGAATGCCGTAAGCATAGCCGGTACGCTACTTACGGTGGATTGAGTAATTAGCGAGATACCGAAGAAGGAAGAGAAGATGGGTCCGGGCGGAGCCAGGGCTCCCAGGATGTAAAAAAACTTTATTGGAAATTGGAAAATGAAGATTTTAAATATAAGATTTCCAATCTTCATTTTACAATCTTAAAGGAGGAAGTAGTATGCCCATAAGACCTTTAGACGATAGGGTAGTAATAGAGAGGATGGAGGCAGAGGAAAAGACCCCGGGGGGTATAGTGCTTCCCGATACTGCAAAGGAGAAGCCCCAGAAGGGTAAAGTAGTGGCAGTAGGAGAGGGTAGGCTCCTGGAATCGGGTAAGAGGTCGCCTCTTTCTGTAAAGAAGGGAGACTGTGTCCTCTTCGGGAAGTATGCAGGAACGGAAGTAACCATAGATGGTAAAGAATATTTAATCGTTAAGGAATCCGACCTTTTGGCCAGGATAGAGGAGTAGGCAGGCGTATAGGAGGGATACTGTGGCAGCTAAACAATTACTTTATGACATAGAGGCCAGAAAAAAGCTACTCCAGGGCATAAAACAACTGGCTGACGTAGTACGTGTTACCATGGGCCCGACGGGCCGGAACGTAATCCTGGAAAAGGGCTTCGGCGCCCCTTCTGTGACGAAGGATGGTGTCACGGTTGCTAAAGAAGTGGAGCTTAAGGATCCCTTTGAGAACATGGGGGCCAAGCTCGTGAACGAGGTAGCCTCCAGGACCAGTGATGCCGCCGGGGATGGGACTACTACTGCCACTATCCTGGCCGAGTCTATTTTCAAAGAAGGGCTAAGGTCTATTACTGCGGGAGTTAACCCTATCGCCCTTAAGAGAGGGATAGATAGGGCAGTGGAGATTGTAGTGGAGGAACTCAAAAAGCTCTCCAAGCCCGTGAAAGGCCGGGCCGAGATTTCGCAGGTGGGCACCATTTCCTCTAATAATGACCCCTTCATCGGTAACCTCCTGGCCGATGCCATGGAGAAGGTAGGCAAGGACGGAGTCATCACCGTGGAGGAGGCAAGGGGACTAGAGACCCGACTGGAAGTGGTGGAAGGGATGCAGTTTGATAAAGGATATATCTCCCCCTATTTTGTTACAGACCTGCAGAAGATGCTGGTGGAATTTGAGGACCCTTACATCCTCATTTATGAGAAGAAGATTTCAGCCTTGAAAGACCTTATTCCCCTATTGGAGAGGGTCTCTACCAGTGGCAAACCCCTCCTGATCATCGCGGAAGACGTGGAAGGGGAGGCCCTTGCGGCCCTGGTGGTGAACAAACTCCGGGGGGTACTCCACTGCTGTGCCGTTAAGGCCCCTGGCTTCGGAGACCGCAGGAAGGCCATGCTGGAGGATATAGCCATCCTTACCAAGGGCAGGGCCATCACAGAGGACCTGGGGGTGAAGCTGGAGGCACTGGATATTACAGACATGGGCCGTGCTAAAAAGGTCACTGTGGATAAGGATAAGACCACCATAGTGGGTGGAGAGGGCAAAAAGACGGATATCCAGGCCCGTATCGCCCAGATTAAGAATCAGATAGAGGCATCCACCTCTGATTACGACAAGGAGAAGCTCCAGGAACGCCTGGCAAAGCTCGCCGGAGGTGTGGCGGTTATAAAGGTGGGGGCGGCTACGGAGGCAGAGATGAACGAGAAGAAGGCCAGGGTAGAGGATGCCCTCCATGCCACCAGGGCAGCCGTGGAGGAGGGTATCGTCCCCGGTGGAGGTGTGGCCTATCTGAGGGCAATCCCCGTCTTGCAGGAGGCCCGAAAGAAATTCAAGGGTGATGAGAAGCTGGGATTAGATATTATCATCAAGGCCCTGGAAACCCCTACGAGACAGATCGCTACCAATACAGGTGAAAATGGTGCCGTAGTGGTAGAAAAGGTGAAAGGTGAGGCCACAAACACAGGCTTTGATGCCAACACCCTCCAGTACGTGGACATGATAAAGGCCGGTATCATTGACCCCACAAAGGTGACCAGAATCGCCCTGCAGAGCGCCGCCAGCGTGGCAGGACTACTCCTGACCACGGAGACCATGGTTACCGAAATCAAGGAAGAGGAAGAAGAGGCAGAGGCCGTAGAGGGGGCGGTAAAGTAGGGAGCAGTCCATAAACAGGCCCTGTACCTAATATGGTACAGGGCAGGCCCTGAACCAGAACGGTTCAGGGCAGGGCTGTCTTTAAACCAGGGCTTCAATAACTAGCCTTTACCCCTGAGCTAGTTACAGGTCCAAGAGTGCCTGCACAAATCTACACTTGTCCTGAATTTATTTCAGGAATGGCACCATTTGTAAGGGCTGTCTCTTTACGTTTGGCTACTGGCCCTGAATCCGCCTTAGGCGGACTAGGTTTAGGGCTGGGCCTTCATCAGGGTTGTGGAGCAAAAATTTCACTCAGACCGTCCCGAAAATTCCGCTTACCTCCAGTAATTATGGGCCAACTCTGTGTCTACTGATAGGCAAATTACGAGGCAGTGGCATCTCTACTTTGAACTTTGTAATGCAAGAGAACCCCTCACTGCGTTACAACTTTCCCGCCTTCTAAACTGTAGCAAGAGTACTGTAGTAAGGGACATTAATGACCTTACCCTCAGCGGTTTCCACATACTAGAAGAGGATAGAAACGGTACGATTTATTATTTTGTTCACAAAAAGAAGACGCAACTCCTGCTTAATTTTACGCCTGCTGAGATTATGGCACTTTATTTGTACCGCACCTCGGCACCTCCCCTTACCCGAACCCATTATGGGTCTGAATTGAATACTGCCATTGCCAAAATAGAGGCAGCGTTACCCGAACCTGTGAAGGCGAATTTAGACTGCATGGCAAAAAAGATAATCTTCCACCACCGAGGCTATAAGGACTACTCTAAAAAGAGGGATGTTGTGGATAAGGTTAACAAGGCATTAATTAACCGAAATGTATGTACAATTGAGTATCATGCTGCCTCAGGAAAAAGTCTGCTTATGACATCCATCCCCTCAGGATTTTCCACCACGGTGGGGGACTCTACCTCTATGTAAAAGTCCCCAAGCACGACACTTTGAACACCCTGGCCCTGGAAAGGATAAAAAAGATAACATTAAACCTGAAACCTGCGTGAAAATGGGCTAAATTTTGAGTTTTTCAATCTTCTTTATAGCGTATTCAAATGCATCTTTGTACAAG
>FWPU01010791.1_pt1 | contig 13283 bp, 9 predicted proteins | sample 2228361 | NCBI WGS metagenome assembly FWPU01 (sample SAMEA103939777, study PRJEB20133) | metagenome | reverse complement strand
TGGGTTCGGTCTGCTGAGCAAGCGGGGACGCTTGCTCTACGGAGCGGGCACGCTTGCTTTACGTAGCATAAGCGTCCTCGCTTGTGCAGAACTGCCGGTGGCGCACGCATCCTCGCTTGTGCAGAACTGCGTAGCATAAGCGTCCTCGCTTGTGCGCGCCTGGATGCTGGGTTCGGTCTGCTGAGCAAGCGGGGACGCTTGCTCTACGGAGCGGGGACGCTTGCTTTACGTAGCATAAGCGTCCTCGCTTGTGCGCGCCTGGATGCTGGGTTCGGCCTGCCTGAGCAAGCGGGGACGCTTGCTCTACGGAGCGGGCACGCTTGCTCTACGGAGCGGGGACGCCGGCTCTACGTAGCATAAGCGTCCTCGCTTGTGCAGATGTGCCGGACGTGTTTGGCCTGCCTGAGCAAGCGGGGACGCTTGCTCTACGGAGCGGGGACGCTTGCTCTACGGGTGTCTGGCAACGGTGCCTAGTCGATGGCAACGTGGACCGGCTGGCCATGCAGCACCTCTTGGCCGAGATCGAACCCAGCAAGGCGGATTGCAGTCTACAAAGCGACCGGGTTGAGCCGATCGCTCTGGAATGTCGCTAAGATTCGAACGGCGTGCCAGCGGCATCGCGTGTGGTTCGATTCCGTCAACCCGCAGTTCGACGCAGGCACGTTGGTGAGCCGGCAGCGCTCAACGTCCTCTTGTCCTTTGGCCAGTTCGAGCGGATGATGATCAGCGAGCTGAGCCGCGAGAGTATGGCCGCGGCGCCGGGGCAACGAGAAGTACGTCGGCCGATCCTTGGCTACGATGCGATAGATACGGAGTTGGTGGTCAATAGAAGACGCAACGGAGCGAGTGCGGCAGGCCGCTGATCTGTACCGGTAGGACCAGTCCCTTCTTTCTCTTATAGAAACTCGCAGAGTCCGTACCATGACTTGCGTTCGCCCGCCGCGCGGAGACCTCTGCAATAGACGGCCATTGTTTTGCGCACGTGTGCCGGTCTATTGCAATGCAGGCGTGCTGCCTGCCGCAGCCCGATTCGGGCATCCGAGGCGGCAGTATCGCCATTGGGGGCTGCTGCCCGTCGTGTTGCTTCTTGCGCACTGCCTGGCACTGCAACACATGGCCGCCTGCGCTGGCGAACGTGCTCAAGGCGAAAGCCGATTTCTGGATCATTCGCTGCTTGTGGCGCCGGATTACCCTTGCACTTGGCCGGCGCATCCCTTTCCGCGGTTCCAGATCGTCCGCCAGCGCAGTATCGGTCCCGCGTCGCCGTACAATGTCGATGTGTTGCTGATCGATGGCAACACAGGCACGCAGCTCGACGTGCCGCCGCACTCCGTCGCTCGGCCGGACCTGAACCGAGAGAAGTCGGGTCCCTTAGGTCTGGCCTACACAGATAAGATCGAGGCGTGGCAGTTTGGCGGCGAGGCGTGCGTGGTCGATGTGCGCGACCTGCTCGACCAGGCGCCCAACGGCGTTAGCCCGCTGGTGAGGCCCGAGCACGTAGAGCGGTTCGAGCGCCAGCATCGCCGCTTGCGCTTCGGCGATGTCGTGCTATTCCGCAGCGACTACTCAGACCGTTATTACCGCCCCTACCCCGAGGGCCGGAGGTTCGTGGCCGACGTGCTCGAACGCAAGGTGCCCGGCTACCCTGATCCCGATCCAGAGTGCATGGAGTTTCTCGCTGCTCGCGGCGTGATGGCCCTGGGGACAGATAGTCCAAGCATGGGCCCTCTGCCTGACTTGGCGGAGCCCACACACTACGCCGGATTAAAGTACGGCATGATCTGGACCGAAGGTGCGACCAATCTGGGCGCCTTGCCGCCCACCGGGGCCTTCTACTGCATGCTGGGGCCAAAGCACGAGGGTGGTCCGTACGGCGAAGGTCGGGCTTTCTCTATCGTCGGCGGAGAGTTGCCCCAGCGGCTGATCGAGGCCTGCCGGAACAAGCGGGCCATCGACCTCTCTCCCACGTTGTCTCCCGAATACCCGCTCACCTCGCCTGGTGCACTTGCTGGTGAGCATCGCCAGGTTTACTTGAAGATCAACTTTCTTTACTCCGAGTATCTCGATCTGTGGCATCATGGCCACTTGATGGATTCCATGGCCGGCACACACCTGGTGCCTCCTGCATACGCACTTCCGGCAGAGGGGGCATACCCCGAGTATGCCCCAGAAGTGCGCGGCTGGCTCCAGGAGTACGAGAAGAAGTACGGGCCGCGGGGCACGAGCGACATGACGGCTGAGAAGGTTCCGCTTGAATGGACGTGCGGCGAGTTGCGGGTGATCGACGTACGCATGCTCGCAGGCACCACGCGTCCGGCAGACTGGCCTGCCTCGCCGGAGATTACGCCGCAGCATGTGCAGGCGTACGAGCAGGCGAACGGCGCCCTGAATCCGGGCGAGGTCGTGCTCTTCTTTACGGGGCACCTGGACCGGTACCTGCGGCCTCGCCCCCACGACGCCGGGGTTTGGTCCGACCCGCTGTTGGGCAAGAGCGAGGGCTGGCCGGCACCTGGGCCAGACACGATCTGTTACCTCAAGCAGCGCGGCATTCGCTGCGTGGCAACGGATGCCCCGGACTTGGGGGGCGTGGATCCCAAGCGTGCACTCATGACCTATTGGGCACTTGCGAGCCGGGAGATGGTGGGCGTGGAGTTTTTGCACAACGTAGGGAGTATTCCGCAGGATCGGCGGCCTTATTTTCTGTTTGCCGCTTTGAAGATTCGAGACTGCCACGGCGGCCCGGGCCGGGCGATCGTGCTCTACTCTGGCCCGGAAGAGTGAACGGATCGGCGCGTACTACCTCAGCGTCATCGCGTACGCCAGCTTGTGTGCATACCAATGCTCGCTTCAGGCACGCTCGTTCCCCTCTTAGTAAGGGGGGGGTAAGCTTGGCCGGCGTGTTCGGCGTGCTGGCGGGCCGCGAGCGCATGCAGCTCCATGCCCTCTACCGCCGGCTGGCGGGCGTACCGCCGCTAGAGTATCGCGCGATGGGGGAATGAACTTGAACCTATCAATGTGCGTTGATACAAATGATGCACAGCCTCGCGTGCGGCGCGCGAGGCTGCCCATGTGCATTGGAGGAACGGCGATGAACGCTGCACCGCCAGCTTTGCATGCCTTTGCGCACTGGCAGCCGCGTTTGCGAGAGGGGCTGGTATTGGCAAACCGTCGCGGCATGCTCAAGGCAAGCCTGGCGGGGCTGGCTGGCCTCACCTTGCCTGGCTTGTTGCACGCCCGAGCAGCCCAGACACATGGGACCGCGCGGGCGCCTACTGGCAAGAGCGTGATCTTGTTGTGGATGGCGGGCGGTCCCAGCCACATCGATACGCTGGATCCCAAGCCGCAACGCCCGTACGAGATTCGGGGCCCGTTCGGCGTGATCGAAACGTGTCTGCCCGGCGTGGTCATCTGCGAACATCTGCCGCGGCTGGCCGCCTGTCTGGATCGGTTCACCCTTATTCGTTCGGTCGATTGCCGCTTTTCGAACCATGAGCCGAATATGGTGATGCAATCGGCCAATCGGGCTGCCGAGCCGCGCGAGAACCCGGAGGCCGCGCTGTATCCTTGCATTGGCTCGGCCGTCTCGGCGTGGCACGGCACGAATGCGGCCGGCATGCCTGCCTACGTGGCGTTTCAGACTTCGCGGACGCACATCGGCTACGCCGGCTACTTGGGGGCGCAGCACGATCCGTTCATCGCCAACCAGGCCGCAGAGCTGCCGGTCTACGATTACGTGGGCGTTGATACGGGTCGAACCAACACGCCAGAGCTGTTCCGGTTTGCGGCCGGGTTGAGTGCGGAGCGGCTGTCTGATCGCCAGCAATTGCTGGCGGGGATCGACCGTTTGCGGCGCGAGTGGGACGCCTCGGGCGCCATGCAAGCGATGGACGCGTACCAGCAGCAGGCGGTTGAGCTGGTGTTGGGAAGGCGTGCTCAGGAGGCGTTTGATCTTAAGCGAGAGCCGGCTGACGTGCGTGAGCGGTACGGCAATCATCTCTGGTGCCAGGAGGCGCTGTTGGCGCGCCGCTTGGTGGAGGCCGGCGCGGCGTTTGTGACCATCGACCTCTCGTACCATCCGGCCTCGGGTACATGGGACACGCATGGAGACAACATCCCGCCGTATGGGGGCATCAAGAAGGGGCTGGGGCCTCTCTTGCCGCTGTTCGACCATTTGATCACGACGCTGGTACTGGATCTCGAGGAGCGCGGGCTGCTGGAGAACGTATTGGTGGTGGCGATGGGAGAGTTTGGGCGTACGCCTCGCATCGGCACACAGGGCTCGACCGATGGCCGTGATCACTGGCCCGTGGTCATGTCTCTGCTCATGGCCGGGGGGGGACTGCGCCACGGACAGGTGATTGGCGCCAGCGATCGAGATGGTGCGCAGATCAAGGACCGACCCGTGACGCCGGGCGACCTGGCTGCCACGATCTACCGGCACTTTGGCGTGCCGCTGGACGCCACGTATCTTGACCACCGCGGCCGCCCTCGCATGCTCCTGGACCACGGCGAGCCGATTGGCGAGTTGTTCTAGACGGTATCGGGCTGGTTTCGGCAGGGGAGCCGGGCAGGTGTTGTGCCGAGGGCCGGGGCAGGCCGGTTGCTTTGGGTTTGCGTTGGCCGCATAATCCGCAAGATGGACGAGTACGTATGTCTGCCCCGGCACGAGAACCAGGCGCGCGGGCTGGCCCAGTTCTGCCTCGACTTTCTGGCCGGCCGGCTGGGAGAGGTGGGCCGCCGGCCGCTCGATGCGGTGGAGCGGTTTCATCTAGACAGTGTGGCCTGTGCGGTTTCTGCCCTGGCATGTGGTACGAATGCTCCGACCGTGCTGCGGCGCGAGGCGCTGGAGTATCCGGCGGTGGGGCTGCGGGGGGCGGTGTGCTTCGGCTCCCGGGTGCCGGTGATGCCGGAAAAGGCCGTGTTGGCCAATTGTGCTGCCGTGCGCGAGTGGGATGCCAATGGCACCAACTTTGGCTACTGCCCGGCACGCGGACATACTGCCGGGGAGTTTGGGCATAACGATTTCTATCCGGTGGCCATTGCGGGGGCGGCGGTTGCGGGGGCGGACGGGCAGCTTGCACTGCGCGCCATGTTGCTGATCGACGAGATTCGCGGCAGATTGGCCGAGGTGTTCTCGCTCAAGGAGCACAAGCTGGACCACGTGGTGCACGGGGCGATTGCGTCGGCGGCGGTGTACGGGGCTTTGGTGGGGGGGAGCGTGGAGCAGATCGAATCGGCACTCGGTTTGCTGGTGGCGCATTACGTTCCGTTCCGGGCGATTCGCGCGGGCCATCAGCTTTCTGACAGCAAGGGGGCCAGCGCGGCGATTTCGGCCGAGGCGGCGGTGCTCAGCGTGCATCGTGCCTTGCGCGGGTTTGTGGGGCCGGCGGACGTGTTTCGCAATCCTCAGGCCATATTCTGTTTGTATGGGCGTCCTGCGCGCGAGGGGGAGAGTCCTTTCGACCTGGTGCTCACGGCGTGCGGAGACGATTTCGCCGTGCTCGGCATGCACTTCAAGCTCGGGCTGTACGAGCACCAGTCGGCAGGGGCCATCCAAGGAGTGATCGATGTCTTGCGGCGGCATCCTAGCGTGCTGGAGAATCCCGACGACCTGCTGCGACTGCGCGTGACCATTTACGAACCTGCGTACAGCATCATTGCAGACCCCGCCAAGCGCGACCCGCGCACGCGGCAGAGTGCCGACCATTCCCTGCCGTACATCGTAGCCACGCTGTTGCGCAAGGCGTTCGAGCAGCGGCAGGCGGGCTGGGCCGAGTTGATGCTGCTGCCGGGGGATTACGATCAGGCAAGCCTTTTCCATCCCCTCACCCGACGGTTGATGCAGTGCATCGAATTGCGTCATGGCGGAAAAGAATATGACATGCGCTATCCCGATGGCATTCCCACCACGGTCGAACTAGAGCACCGGAGGCTGGGTTGGGTTTCCAGCGGGTTGGTGATGTATCCCATGGGACATGCACGCGCCTCGGACGCGCAGCTTGACGCCTTATTGTCTGAGAAATTCGCACGCCTGGCTGCGCTGGGGGTCGAGGATCCCGCGGAACTCAGGACGCGCTTGCAGCATCTCGGCCATCGATCTGCCGAGGAGGTTGCGTCGCTTTACAGCTTCGGGATACGGGGTCTGACGTGATCTGCGGCGTTTTGAATTTGCACAAGCCTGCGGGCATGACATCGCGTCGAGCGGTGGACGTAGTGGCGCCTCTGGTGCGGCCGGCGCGTGCCGGGCACGCGGGCACGCTGGACCCTCTGGCGAGCGGGGTGCTGGTCGTCTGCGTAGGACGGGCCACACGGTTGATCTCTTACGTGCAGGACATGCGCAAGCAGTACCGCGCCTGTTTCTTGCTGGGACGGACCAGCCCCACAGACGATGTGGAGGGCGAGGTGCGAGAGCTGCCCTCCCCACCGGTGCCGCAGGCAGAGGACATCGAGCGCGCGTGTGCTTCATTGCGCGGGGAGATTTGGCAGCGCCCGCCGGCATTCTCTGCCGTGAAAGTGGGGGGACGCAGGGCGTACAAGCTTGCCCGCGCAGGAGAACCGGTCGATTTGCGGCCGCGGCGCGTGCATATCTACCGGCTCGAAGTATGTCGGTATTGCTACCCGGAGTTGGAATTGGACATCGAGTGCAGCGGGGGAACGTACGTACGCGCACTGGGACGAGATGTGGCGGCGGCCGTGGGCACGGGCGCCGTGATGAACAGCCTCGTACGCACGGCCGTGGGGCCCTTCTCGTTGGCTGACTCTGTCGGGCCCGAGACGCTGCGTCGTGAGACGCTGTCTCAAGTGCTGCTTCCGCCCTTATCGGCCGTATGCATGCTGCCGCGCGTGGAGCTGGGGCCGGAAGAGATCGCGCGTGCAAGGCATGGCCAGTTCGTGATGGTGCCGGGCCGCCAACAGGAGTACGAGCTGGCGGCGTGCAACGCGCAGGGCGAGCTGGTGGCCGTGTTGCAGCGGTTAGCAGGCGGTTGGCGTGCGCGTGTCTGCCTGGCAGAGTAGCCGTGGTTGCTGCCTCGTGCGGCCCGAGATTTCAACGTCTGACTGTGCAAATAGGCCTTTCGCATCACTTGGGCGAAAGTCTCAAGCATCGTGCTGCCATTGGCAACTGACACTGAGTCTCGATTGCACGCGCGTAGCATCCGATGGCGGATGCACGCGTGCGTAGAAAAAAATGCAGCATCGGCCCGTGGCAGCACTGGACATTGGCAGCGTGCCTACCTAGAATCTGCCGGCTATGTGACAAGACCCAATCCGGTGCAGAGCATTCGCGTTTCGTATTCCGGGCTCTGCACAGACCCCGACAGCGGAGGACATAGGCCATGCAAGGCAACGCGCAGGTGATCGAGGCCCTCAATCGGGGCCTGACGATCGAGCTGACAGCCATCAATCAGTACTTTTGCCAGGCCAAGATGTGCAAGAACTGGGGGTACCACCGGCTGGCCAAGAAGCACTACGAGGAGTCGCTGGGCGAGATGAAGCACGCCGAGATGCTGATCGACCGCATCTTGTTCTTGGAGGGCGTACCGGAGATTGCGCGGTACGATGTGATCCGCGTAGGCACCACCGTGCCGGAGCAGTTCGAGAACGATCTGGCACTCGAAACCCGCGGCGTGCAAACGTACAACCAGGCGATCCATCTCTGCTTGCAGGTACAAGATGCCGGCAGTCGCGAGCTGCTGGAGCACATCCTCAAGGACTCCGAGGAGCACGTCGACTGGCTGGAGACGCAGCTTGACTTGATCCGCGCCCTCGGATTGCAGAACTACCTAGCAGAGCAAATGGGAGAAGAGGCGGAGTAAGCACGCCAGAGGCCCTTGGCGTCGCCGCCGCGCGGCGCGGGTCGGCGCTGGTGTGCCAAATTCGCGCGAACGCTGGCCTCAGCCGGCCACACCCCGCCGGGCCAGGTACGCACGCAGCGCGACCCGACAGGCCGTGCATCCGTCACCGGCACCGGTGCACACGATCACGTCGCGCAGGCTCTGTACCACGCCCGCGCTGATGGCCTCGTCGACCATTGCCTCGGTCACTTGAAGACAGTGGCAGAGGATGGGCGAAGCGGCCTTGTCTGCCCCATCCAACCGCACCGCCGCCGACACCTCCACAACCGTGGCAAACTCGCCGGCAGCAGCGTTTTCAACAGCACTGGCTCCAACCGTAGCGCCCGCAGGCTGCCTTGCATCGGCTGTTGGCGTCAGGAAACGGATCATGACGGCTGAGGTTCGTGGGGCAAAGACCCGCCCCCCTCGTTCTCTGGTTTCGGCTATGGTGGGCTGATGACTTGATACTGAGTCTCAGTACGCTTACTTTATAGTAGCCTGGCGGGGCGGGTCAAGGCCCCGACTAGCAGATTGACTCAAGCTGCCGTGTCCGTCAGCATGCAGAGAGCGAGCCGGTGGCGGGCAACGTACCCGTCGGCCGCGGTCGCCGGCCCTGCCGGCAAGGCAGCCGGGATCCGGGTCGTAACGGCTGCTGCATGCCTCAGGCTGCTTTGCCCAGTGAGGCTCGGCAGGTTAAACTCCTAGGGTAAGGGGCAGCGCTGGGGCGAGATTCGGCAGGCCGAATGTGCAGGTAACCGGCACGGGGAGCGTGCCTGCCGAGCAGAGGAAGAGAAGGCATATGCGCTGCGCGCTGGTGCGCGGCGAGTGAGAAAGAGGAGCCTGCCTGGGCGCAGGTTGCGCGCACGGGCGCAACTTGCGCCTCAAGGCAGGCCGAAGATCGAAGGTCGTATGCGAAGACGAACAGCGCCACCGGGACGATTGGCGGGTCCATGATCGTATTGCACGGAGGTTTGTTGGAGAGTGGGCAGCTCGTGCTGTGGGGAGAACGTCCGGTTTCGAACGGCGCACCGCCTCCGGCAGCGCCCGCGCAACGTGGCGTCCCCCCTGCTTCGCCGTACGATGCCGGCGCAGCACCACTGCTGAAGGCCCTGGAGTCTGCATCGCTCTGGTTCGCCGGCCCCAAGCGGCGTGTCGAGCAGCTTGCAATCTGGCTGCCCAGCGGCGAGAGCGGGCCTGCCCCCAGCTCCTCGCTTATTGGCGAGCCTTTGCCAGACAAGCCGGCACCAAAGCTGGCGGCTTGGAGCGTAACCGGGTTGCGGCTCGCTCCGGACCAGGCGGTAGTCACACTTGTCACCGCAGCCGGCCGAGATACCCTGGCACCAGGCGTGGTCGTGGGACGCACGCTGGCGTGGTGTGCGGCGGCGGCCAAGATGGCCGCGGCACTGGTGGTTCGGCATCATTACCTGCCCGGTTTGGAACTCCTGGCCCGCGGTGCGCGGGCACGCTGGATGCCTGTGATCCCGGAGTCCGACGCCACTTGGCTGGCCCAGTTGGCCCGGCATATGCCCGATGCGTGCCGCGCCATCGCCCTCACTGCCGAGTCTCCGCCAGACACCGCGCCGGTCGCGCTGGTAAAAGCCTTCCTCGGCGTATTGGTCGACTACCTGGTGCGCAGCGGCTGCGAATCTCTGGCCGCCCGCAAAAGCAACGGCGATGCCGGCTTCGCTAGCCTGCACGACCAGTGGCTGCACGCCCTGCGCTCCAGCGACGGCGCCATGGCCGCGCACCCCGCCGAGCTGAAAAAACTCGCGGCCCAGATCGAAGAATGGCGGCGGCCCTTGGCCGCGCTCACCCTCGCACCCTTCCGCCTCTGCTTTCGTCTGGAAGAACCACACGACACCCCGCCAGACAAGACGCTGTTCTTTGCCCCCCCTGGCCAGAAGTGGTACGTCCGCTTCTTGCTCCGCGGAGTCGACGATCCCAGCCTGATCGTCCCCGCCTCAGAGGCTTGGGAACCTACAGGGCCTGTTCAGGCCGTGCTGCGCGCCAGCGGCTTTGAACCAAAAGAGTACCTGCTCTCCGCACTGGGTCAGGCCGCCCGCATCTGCCCGCGCGTCGGCCAGAGCCTTCGCACCGCTACCCCCACCGGCTACACGCTCGATACCCAGGGTGCCCACGAATTCCTCGCACAAAAGGCCTGGCTGTTGGAAGAAGCCGGCTTTGGCGTGCTGCTCCCAGCTTGGTGGTCGCGCAAGGGCACGCAAACGCGGCTCTCGGTTCAGGCCCAGGTCGAATCGCCCGCCATGAAGGCCGAAGGCGGCCTCTCCCTCGACCAGGTGGTCAAGTTCAACTGGCAAGTCGCCCTGGGAGACGTGACCCTCACGGCCGAACAGCTTGCTGCCTTGGCCAGCCTCAAGTCTCCGTTGGTGCAGGTGCGCGGCCAGTGGGTACAGCTCACCCCTCAAGAAATCCAGGCTGCGCTGGAGTTCTGGAAGCAGCGCGGTGGCGCCAAGGCCACTCTGCGCGAGCTGCTGAACATGACGCTGGGCGCCACCCCGTTGCCGTCTGGCATTGAATTCAAAGGGGTGCGGGCCACCGGATGGGTAGCCGACCTGTTCGAACGCATGACCGGCAAGCGCGATTTCGAAGAGCTGCCGCCGCCGCGGGGCTTCTGCGGAACGTTGCGGCCGTACCAAATCAGGGGTTATGCCTGGCTCGCCTTCCTGCACCAGTGGGGGCTGGGCGCCTGCCTCGCCGACGACATGGGCCTGGGCAAAACCATCCAAACGCTGGCGCTCGTGCAGCATGCCTGGGAACAGGGCAACCGGCAGCCGGTGCTGCTGGTCTGCCCCATGTCTGTGGTGGGCAACTGGCAGAAGGAGGCCGCTCGCTTTACACCCGAGCTGCCCGTGCTGGTGCATCATGGAGTCAAGCGCACGCGCGGCGAAGCCTTCAAGGAATTGGCCTCGCAGTATGCGCTGGTGATCTCCAGCTATGCCTTGCTATACCGAGACTTCGAAGTGCTCAAAGAGGTCGACTGGGCAGGCGTTGTGCTTGACGAGGCGCAAAACATCAAGAACCCTCAGGCCAAGCAGAGCCAGGCCGCGCGCGGCCTGCCCGCGCGGTTCCGCATCGCGCTTACCGGCACCCCCGTCGAAAACCATGTGGGAGACCTCTGGTCGATCATGGAATTCCTCAATCCCGGCCTGTTGGGCAGTCAGGCCCAGTTCAAGCGATGCTTCTTCATCCCCATCCAAGCGCGCCACGATCCAGACGCTGCCGAACGCCTCAAGCGCATCACCGGGCCCTTCATCCTCAGAAGACTCAAGACCGATCGTTCTGTGATCGCCGACCTGCCCGACAAGCTGGAGATGAAGGTCTTCTGCAACCTCACCAAGGAGCAGGTCTCTCTCTACGCCGCCGCCGTCCGCGACGCCACCCGACAGTTGGAAGGAGCCGAAGGCATCGCCCGCAAGGGACTCGTGCTCGCCACGCTCACCAAGCTTAAGCAGATTTGCAATCACCCGGCCCACTTTCTGGGAGAAAAATCTCCCCTGGAAGGCCGCTCGGGCAAGCTGGCCCGGCTGACCGAGATGCTGGAAGAGCTGCTCGATGCTGGCGACAAGGCCCTGGTATTTACCCAGTTCACCGAAATGGGCGAGCTGCTCAAGCGACACCTGCAAGAGACCTTCGGCCGAGAAGTGCTCTTCTACCATGGCGGACTGACCAAGAAGGTACGGGATGCCATGGTGGCACGCTTCCAATCAGACGGAGAGAGCCCGCGCATTTTTGTGCTCTCGCTGAAGGCGGGTGGCACGGGCCTGAACCTTACGGCTGCCAACCACGTATTTCATTTCGACCGCTGGTGGAACCCCGCCGTGGAGAATCAGGCCACCGACCGCGCCTTTCGCATCGGCCAAATGCGCAACGTTCAGGTGCACAAGTTCCTCTGCGTGGGCACGCTCGAAGAAAAGATCGATGAGATGATCGAACGCAAAGAAGAAATCGCCAGCCAGGTGGTCGGCGTGGGCGAAGGCTGGCTCACCGAACTCTCGAACGAAGAACTCAAGGAGCTGTTCGCGCTAAGACAGGAGGCGCTGGGAGAATAAGACATGAAGCGGTGGCAGCAGCGGTATCAACGCTCCCGCCCCAGGGCCGCACGCGGCGGCATCAAAAGCCAATCGCAACGCGGCTCCTTCGGCGAAAGCTGGTGGGCCAAACGCTGGATCAGCGTGCTGGAAGGTTTCAATATCGGCGGCAGGCTGCAACGCGGCCGCAGCTATGCCCGCAGCGGTCAAGTGCTCTCGATCGAAATCCAAAAAGGCCGAGTTCTGGCCAGAGTGCAAGGCTCGCGTCCCAAACCGTACGATATTTCCATCAAGGTCAAGACGCTCGGGCCACACGAGTGGCAGCGGGCCGTCAAAATGCTCGCCAGCCAGGCGATGTTCACCGCCAGCCTGCTCGCGGGCGACATGCCGCATGAGATCGAAGAGGCCTTCAAAGAAGCGGGGTTGACACTGTTCCCCTCCCGTGCGGGCGACCTAAAAACCTCTTGCTCCTGTCCTGATTGGGCCAATCCCTGCAAGCACATTGCCGCGGTCTATTATTTGCTGGGAGAGGAATTCGATCGGGATCCGTTCTTGATCTTCAAGTTGCGGGGGATGACGCGGGAGGAGCTGGTGGCGGCACTCTCGGGCGGCGGCAAACCGAAGGCCCGCGCTGGGCGTGGCAAGCGAGGACGGCGTGCCTTCGGGCCCGCACCTGCAATGCCGGCCCCGGCGCCCGAGCCGCGGCAGCCGCTCGGTCACGACCCGCTGCGGTTCTTTGCCGGCGGCGAGTTTCCGCTCCAGCCTCCTCACGAGGTGCAATCGCCCCCTGTGCCAGCGCCCCTCTTGAATCGCCTCGGCAGCTTTCCGCTCTGGCGCGGCGAGGAGCGATTCTTGGACGCCCTAGCACCCATTTACAACGCTGCCGCCTCGCGGGGCGTCGACGTGCTGCTGGGCGAAGTGGTAGAAGACAACGACGGCTCCTAGCGTAGCCGTGCCCCACAAGCCTTCGTCCGATGATTCGTGGATGCTCGCGCAGCCCTCTCGCCTACACGTCTGGTAGCACGATTGCCACTCGCCACTTACCCCGGGGGGACGCTTGCTGCTGGTGGCACAGGCGACCTCGCCTGTGCAGATGTGCCAGACGTGTTTGGCCTGCCTGAGCAAGCGGGGACGCTTGCTCTACGGCGGGGACGCTTGCTCTACGGCGGGGACACTTGCTCTACGGCGGGGACGCTTGCTCTACGTAGACGTAGCATAAGCGTCCTCGCTTGTGCGGAACTGCTGGATGGGTTCGGCCTGCCTGAGCAAGCGGGGACGCTTGCTCTACGGCGGGGACGCTTGCTCTACGTAGTCGTAGCATAAGCGTCCTCGCTTGTGCAGATGTGCCGGACGTGTTTGCCCTGCCTGAGCAAGCGGGGACGCTTGCTCTACGGAGCGGTGG
>FWPU01010790.1_pt1 | contig 13283 bp, 7 predicted proteins | sample 2228361 | NCBI WGS metagenome assembly FWPU01 (sample SAMEA103939777, study PRJEB20133) | metagenome | reverse complement strand
GGGACCGCCGGCAGGTCAGGCCCTCGATAGGGTGGCCGGTTGGCTATGGCCCGACGCACGGCCTGTAGTGCCTGGCGGGCATGCCGGTTGCCGGGATCAAGGCTCAGCGCCTGGGCCAGGTGGGCAGCCGCTTCCTGCGGATCGTCCACCACGGCAGCCCGCTCCAGCCAGGCGGCTGTGCAGCCTGGATCGATCTCTAACACCGCGGCAAAATAGCGCCGGGCCCGGGCCCGTTGCCCAGATCGAGCGGCCTCCCTGCCCCGTTGCATGAGGGCAGCGATCCGTTCTAGAACGGTCACCGGCCCGGCCTGTTCTGTCGCCAACGATACCCCCCTGCTGAGCAGCCGATTCTAATCTTGCTGCTCACCGGGTTGCATTATACTTGAAAAATCGGTGGGCGACAAGTAGAATTGCGGGAGCAACGCAGGACCTGCTTGTGAGCAGCTCATCCATTATTGCCAATTGGTCAAAAATCTGTTATACTGTGAATGCAAGAAAACCATCGCAGAGGACATGAGCTCCACGGGAGAGCGGAAATGAGCGGTGAAAAGATCCTGATCGCGGACGATAGGCGGGAGAACCTTCTCTTCCTGGCTAATAGCATCCTGCGCCCGGAGGGGTATGAGGTGATTACCGCCATGGACGGCAAACAGGCGCTGGATAAGGCCTTGGCCGAAAAACCCGATCTCATCATCACCGATTTGAAAATGCCCCGCATGTCAGGGTTGGAGGTCATAGCTGCGCTGCGCAAGGCGGGGGCTGACATCCCGGTCATCCTGACCACCTTCTACGGATCTGAACAGGCAGCTATTCAAGCTTTCCGTCTGGGGGCCAAGGACTATATCGTCAAGCCGTACGAAGCCAAGGAGATGCTCGAGTCGGTGGAGCGGGCGTTAGTCGAGCAACGCCTGCGCCGCGAGACGATGAGCCTCAAAGAAGGGGCAGAAATCACTCGGCATCTGGAAGAGCGGGTGCGGCAATTGCACAGCCTGTGTGGTATCGGCAAGGCCCTGTTCCTCAGCCATAACCCCGAGGATGTGATGCGGGTGGTAGTGGAAGCTGCCATCTACCTGACCGGTGCCAGCAGTGGCCAGCTCTTTTTGTTAAACCCCGAAACTCAAGAACTGGAGCTGCGTGCTGTGCGAGGTCCCTCGGAGGCACGGGCCAGGAGCGTGCGGCTGCCAGGGGCCGATCCGGTCGCCGACCAGGCCTTCAAAACCGGCCGGGCGCTGATTGCCGAGCGGAGCGATGGCGTCGAGGGAAAGGTTCCACGCCTGGCTGCGCCGTTGCGGGTGCACGAAAAAGCCTTTGGCGTGTTGGGGGTGGATTCCAAGCCCGACTATTTGTTTAGCGAGAATGACCGCTATCAGATCGGCATTCTGGCCGATTTCGCCGCCGTGGCCTTGACAAACGCTCAGACGATTGAGGATCTGAAAAGCCAGGTCGTGACACTGAAGGCCCAGCCGGGCGAAATGCCTGGCCAGGGGCAGGAGGTGCCGCTGCCCGTCCTGAATGAAAGCATCGCCGAGATCGAACGGCTGTCGCGCGAGCTGCGCAACCTGGCTGCCGCTGCCCAGGTCCTGGCCGCCAGACTCCAGGTGCATGGCGGAGCAGGCTGAGGGGCATCGGCGGGGCTCTGTGGCGGATCAGGGGCAACCGAGATTAACCGGCACCTACCTGATAGCCCTGTGGTTGAACAGCCCGCAACGGATCGCCGTGGGGCGGCTGGGCGAGGTCTGTTTCCCAGCAGGCTGGTATCTGTACGCCGGCAGCGCCTTGGGCCCCGGCGGACTGCGCGCCAGGTTGGCGCGGCACCTGCGGCGACTGGCCGATGGCAAGCGTGCCCATTGGCATGTGGATTATCTGCGGGAGAAGGCCGCCTGGGCAGGAGGCTGGGGGTGTGCGTCTGACCAGCGCCTGGAGTGCGCCTGGGTTACGGCGCTGCTCCATCTGCCTGGAGCCCAAGTGGTAGCCCTGGGGTTCGGCGCATCCGATTGCCGCTGCCCAACCCATCTGGTGCGCGTGCCGCTGTTGCCGGGAGATGATTGGCTGGCCTGTAGGTTGGGCGCGGAACGGATCAGGATGGGTGACGAAGAATTGCGCGATCTGCTCGATATTCTGACCACCGGCAGCGACGAAAGCCGCGAGGCAGCCGCATTGGCCGTGGGGCGGTTCGGCGCAGATGCTCTGGGGCCACTGCGGGCCCTGCTGTCGCGGGATGATCCCGACGCCCGCTGGTGGGCAGCGCGGACGCTGGCCCAAGTCGGCGGGGATGGGGCGGTGGATCTGTTGGTGAGCACCCTGACCGACCCCGACCCCGACGTGCGAGCCTGCGCCGCCCTGGCCTTGGGCCGGATCGGAAGCGGACGGGCGGCCCCAGCATTGGCCGACCGCCTGGCCGACGAGAGCACGTTCGTCGCCGGCGTGGCCGCCGATGCCCTGAGTATGATCGGCGAGCCGGCTATTGAGGCTCTGGCAGGGAAACTGAAGGATGAACGGCCCCATGCACGCCTGTTGGCGGTGCGAGCTCTGGGCCGCATCGGGTCGCAACGGGCTATCGGCCCCCTGTGCGAGGCGCTGGAGGACCCGAGCTACCTGGTGCGCCATTGCACTGCCGACGCATTGGAAGCGCTGGGGGTGGGGATGGTATTTTTTGCGCCATAAATCGGCTATCGGCCATCAGCGATTAGCCAGAGGAGATGGGATAGATGGCAGGCATCATGGTCAAGTGGACGGAAGGGCAGCGGTTTCTGGCCGCCGACGAGGCCGGGCACGAGGTGGTGACCGATCCGGACGGGCAGGGCTTCAAGCCGCCTGACCTGTTGCTGGTGGCGCTGGTGGGCTGCGCTGGTGTTGACGTGGTCAGGATCTTGGAAAAGAAGCGCCAGCACTTCTCCGGCATCGAGGCCAGGGTCAGCCGACAACATGCCCCAGAGCCGCCGTGGACCATCGAAACGATCGAGATCGAGTGGGTGATCCGCGGCCGAGGCCTTTCCGCAAAGGCAGCCCAAGACGCAGTGCGCCTTGCCGAGGAAAAGTATTGCTCCGTCTCGGCCAGCCTGAAGAGCAAACTGATCACCACGGTGCGGGTGATAAACGAAGATGTGACATTCGATAAATGACGGACGTTGGCCCTTTGTCGTCCGTTAAGAAAAGAGAGGAGAAGAGCATGGAAATTCGGGTGACTGCCGGTGCCATCCAGGATGTCGCCGACGAACTGATCGTTGTCAACCTGTTTGAAGGGGTGCAGACGCCGGGTGGCGCAACTGCTGCAGTGGACCGGGCGTTGGGAGGAACCCTCGGCGAAGCCATCGCCGCCGGTGACCTGCGGGGCAAAAAGGGGGAGGTGAGCGTTTTTTACTCGCACGGTGCGATCCCTGCCCGGCGGGTGCTGGTGGTGGGCCTGGGGCCGCAGGATGGCTTTTCTGCCGATGCGGTGCGTTGGGCGGCAGCAGCCGCGGCTCGGAAGGCCCGCGAGCTGGGGGTTCGCTCCTTTAGCAGCATTGTCCACGGCGCGGGGGCCGATGGTCTCTCACCAGAGGCTGCTGCTCAGGCTGTGGTCGAGGGCACAATCTTGGGCCTGTACCGCTATCGCGAACTAAAGAACGAGCCGCCCGACCGGCCCGATCCGGAGCAGCTCACTCTGGTGCAGTTCGATGCAGCCAAGGTGCCGGCGGTGGAGGCCGGGGCCCGGGTGGGCCAAATCGTTGCCGAGGCGGCCTGCCTGGCCCGTGACCTGGTCAACCGCCCGGCCAACTATGCCACCCCATCTGACCTGGCCGACGCGGCGGTAGAGATCGCCAGTCAGTTCGACCAGATGCGCTGCCAGGTGCTCGACGAGGAGGATGCCGTCGAGCTAGAGATGGGCGCTTTTCTGGGGGTAGCGCAGGGTAGCGAAGAACCGGCCCTTTTTATCATCCTGGAGTACAACCCGAACCGGCCCGATCTGGATACTGTTGTATTGGTGGGCAAAGGCATCACCTTTGATTCGGGCGGAATCTCGCTCAAACCGGCCGAAAACATGGACCGGATGCGGGGTGATATGGCCGGCGGGGCGGCGGTGCTGGCGGTAATGCAGGCCGTCGGCCAGCTCGAACTGCCATTGCACGTGGTGGGCCTGGTGCCGGCCACCGAGAATATGCCGGGAGGATACGCCTACAAGCCGGGCGACGTGCTGACGGCCATGAACGGCAAGACGATCGAGATCATCAGCACCGACGCCGAGGGGCGGCTGATCCTGGCCGATGCCCTGGCCTACGCCCGCCGTTTTGAACCCAAGGCGGTGGTAGACATAGCCACGCTGACAGGGGCGTGCGTCGTAGCCTTGGGGCAAGGGGTGGCCGCCGGCCTCTTTAGCAACGATGAGGGCCTGCTGGTCCGCCTCCGGGCCGCCAGTGAAACCAGCGGCGAGCGCCTCTGGCCCCTGCCCCTCTACGACGATTACCTAGAGAAACTGGAAAGCCTGACCGCCGACGTGGTCAACAGCGCCGGGCGCAACGGCGGGGTAGGCACTTCGGCTATGTTCCTCAAACAATTTGCCGAAGGCTATCCCTGGGCTCACCTGGACATCGCCAGTATGTCGTTCGAGGAGCGGCCCGACACCCCCAAGCGCCCGGCCTACCTGCGCAAGGGCGGCACCGGATTTGGCGTGCGGCTGCTGGTCCAGTTCTTGCGCGATTGGGTGGCGGCGGGTTAATGCCCCTCTCGTGAAGCGTAGGGCAACTCTTGCGGAGTTGCCCCACAAAGGGGCCGGGCATCCGAGAGGGTGCCCGGCCCCTGTTCTATTTCCGCCTTTCTACTTCAGGATCAGCGGCAGGTAGACGGAATAGACTACCTCCTCGCTTTTCACCGCGACCGTCTCAGTCAGTGCCACCGACCCACACGGCCCGGTGATGACCAGGCTGACCAAAAAGTCGCCGGGCAAGGTATAGGTGTAGACCGGGGTCAGGGTGTCCAGCCCGGTCCCCACCCCCGGCCCGCCAAAGTCCCAGGTGTAGCTCAGCGGCGGCGTGCCGGCGACCGTGGCGGTGAAATAGATCGCTTGCCCCAGCGTCACCGGGCTGGTGCTGTTTATCTGGCCGGTGGGCGGGAAGCAGAGCACCTCCACCTGGCTGCCGGTTACCGCCTGCCCACAAAGGTTCTCCACCGTCAGCGTCACGGTGAACGGCCCATAGGTCGTGTAGGTGTAGACCGGGTTGGGGTCGGTGCTGCTGCCCAGGCCATCGCCGAAATCCCAGGTGTAGGTAAAGGGCGCGGTGCCGGTCACGGTCGAGGTAAAGTGGATCGGCTGGCCCAATTCCACCGGACTGTTGGCCACAAAGGTGACCGTAGGCGTTATGCATTCGACCGTCACGGTGAAGGCGTTGGCCAGGGTCGCTTCCTGGCAGTCGCCGTTGTACAGGGTCAGGGTGTAGACGCCGCCGGGCATCCCGGCCGGCACCACGGCCTCCAGCGTGGTGGAGCTGACCAGAGTCACCGACAGCAGCCAGGTGTCGCCCAACTGAACGGCCGGCGTTTCGATCAAGTTGCTGCCTTCAATGACTACCGGCGTCTGCTCATAGGCTGAGCCGGAGTTGGGGGTGATGCTCAACACGGCTGGGGCCAGGTTGGGCGGCAACGGTGAGGTGATCTGCACGTCGTCAATGTACCAGCCTACGTCCGAGATGGACGAGTCGCAGCCGATGCGCCAGCGGATGTTGACATTCTGCCCGGCAAAGGCGCTCAGGTCCACCGTGACCTCGGTCCAGGTGGTCAAGTCGCCGGTCCAGGCCTGGCGGCCCCCCAGCGGGTTGCTGCAACAGGTGCTGATGGTGCCGTTGTAGCCGCCAGAGGTGATGTAGGGCCCCAGGTCGGTCCAGGTGCCGCCGCCGTTGGTCGAGATTTCCAGCACTGCGCCGTCGTAGCTGGTGCCCTCGAACTGGTAGCGGTGCCAGAAGGTGAGGCTGCTGCCCCCGCCAACCGGCACCGGGGTCGTGTTCCACAGCCGGCTGTCGGTGACGACCGAATCGTCGGGCACGAACCAGGCGTGGGTAGGGCTGTGGGACTGGGCGGTGGAGATCTGCCAGTGATCCGTTCCATAGGCTGCCTGGTGGCTCCACTGCCCGCTGCCCGATTCCATATCGTCGTAAAAGCCAACGGCCAGGGCCGACGTGGCAAAGTGGAAGGGGTCGGCCCACGGGCCGGCGCCGCAGGTATTCTCGCCCTGGACGTGCCACCAGTAGCAGCGGCCACCTTCCAGGGGCGAAGTGGGGGTGTAGCCGGTGCCGGGAATGTCGGCCACGTCAACCAGCGGCGCGCCAAAGAGCGGGCTGCGGTCCACCTGGAGGCGATAGTCGGCGGCCCACGGCGCCTGGCCCCACTCGAAGGTGGGGGCAAAGGGCTGGCCCGTGGCTCCGTCGGGCGGTGACAGCAGCGTTGGCGCCTCTGGCCCGGCGTTCACCACCCGCAGGGTGACCTGGGTGTTCAGCGTCCGGCTCACCTGGTCGGTGGCGGTGATAATGATGGCATAGTCGCCGGTAGGGGTGTCATTGGCAACGTCAAGGGTCAACACCGAGATAAAGGGGGCCTGGGCGGCCGGCGGCGCAAAGGTGGCGCTGATGCCCGGCGGCAGGGGACCGGCTTCCAGATAGACCGTCTCGGAGTAGCCCAGGATGCTGCCGATCTGCACGGTGGAAGTGACGCTGCCGCTCTGGCAGATTTCATACGCGGTCGGATTGACGCCGAGGGTGAAGGTGGGCAGGTCCGGCTCCAGGAAGATCTTGACCGCCGGGTCGCCCAAGACGTTGTAGGTCTCCCAATAGTAGCGGGCGCTGATGGGGTAGGCCGCCTCAACTGCAGCCAGCCCATCGTCCGTCATTCGGGCGACGTCGGGGTGTGGCGTGACGGTGAAAAGAGAGTCGAACATGGCCCGTTCCAGGACATCATCCTCGTCCCAGAAGCTGCTGTCGGACGATCCCCAGAAGACCAACGCGGCCTTGTTGTCCTGGAGCACCCAGGTTTCGCCAAAGACTTCTGGCTGGGCAAAGTCGCCAGTGATGCAGGCGTGGCTGGCGACAAAGGGGAACATGCCATAGTTGGTCAGGTTCTGAACGTAGCTTGTGCCATAGTTCATTTCCCAGCCATCCCATCCTCCGTGGCCGGAATAGATAACGGCCCAGCGGCCTTGATTGAGAGAGGCCTGGATGTTGGCCGCTGTTGCCCCATAGGTGACGCAGTAGAGCTTGTCACCGCCCGGCTGCGGGTTGTTGGGAAAGGTGCCGGTGTAGCCACCAGGCAGGGTGTGGGTATTGATGACATAATTGTGCGTGCCTTCAGCAACGATATAGTTGTCGCAGGTGGCCGGGAAGGCAACTGTCTTGAGCCAAGGTTCTTGCCCGGTCAGGTTGGCGTAAGTAAAGTACTTGTTGACCATGATGGTGGTCTGGGCGGCAGAGCGCACCGGGAAGCGCCCCCGGCCAATGTCGGGGTGCCAGTCGCCGGTGCCGGGGGCGTCCATGGTGCTGTAGTACAGGTCGGTGATCTCACCCGCCGAGACGCTGTTCCAACCGGCGATGGTGTTGGTGTCGCCTACCAGCAAGACATAACTGGGTGGAATGGGCCAGGTTTGGTAGGCGTTCTGGATATAGTTCTGGATCGTATTGGGCGAGCTGCAACCGCCGATCTCGGAGCAGCGGACCATGGTCACGTCAAAGCCCCGGCTCTCCTTGAGGCTGACAAAGGGCAGCATGGCATCGTAGTAGGCGTCGGCAGTGACGATCAGGTAGCCGACCGGCGTATCGGGGGCAAATTCGACCGGCGGGCGGCCTTGGTTGTAGTTGAGGATCCGACGGGAGAGCTGCGCTTCAAAGACCGGCGAGGCGTAGCGTTCGGCCAGGGCCTGGGTGCGGGCCAGGTCGCTGCCGCTCAGCCGCAGGCGAAAGGTGAGGCGCGAGTAGAGGCGCACCGTGCCCGCTGTCGGGTCGTAGGCCACCGGCCAGACCTCCACCGTCTGCACCCGATGCCCGCGCACGATGTAGGTTTCGCCCAGCGCCAGCGGCGAGGCGGGGTAGCGGCTGCCGCTTTCGTAGAAGGTGCGGTCAACGGTCGGCGGCCTGTTCTCGGCGCCGGGCACCTTGGGCAGCGGCGGCTGTAGCGGATAGATGGGGTACAGGTCCAGATCATCCAGGCGATAGTCGGCATATTCAGCCTGGACGAGCTCCAAAGCCACCGTTGCCCCAAAGGGGATCTCGACGTCGCGGCGCAGGACCGGCAGGTCGGGCAGGCCAACGGTCGCCGGGTGGCCATACCCCTCGCCATATAGCCGGGTGTAGGGCTGGCCCTCGACTTTGACCTCTTCGGCCAGGCTGCCGGGCAGGTCGGCTTCCAGGACGATGGCCGTGGCATCGGAGGTCAGCACCGTCAGAGCTGGCTGGGCCGGTGTGGGACTCCCGTCGAACGGCAACCAACGGGGGGTCGGGGATGGGGTTGCTCCGGCCGGCAGGGCCATGACCAGGATCAGGCCCAGGCCGATCAGCCCGAGCAACCAGCGGAAAACGTTCTTGTTCATTCTTTTTCCCCCTTCTACAATGAACTCCCTGGCTTCTTGCCAGGGGCAGATACATTCTACTACCTACGGTTGTGGCTGTCAAATGGCAGTTTGGGGGCGGTCGCTCTGTTTGCCAGATGGTCGAACAGCGGTTATAATACGATTCGCTTGTTGAGCCAAAGGAGGTCTCTGCCATGAATCGTATAGCTTGGGGATGGGCTATCCTTTTAGCCGGCGCGCTGCTGCTGGGGGCGTTGCTCGGCGGCACCACCGGCCTGGCCGGGCAGGTATCGGGCACGCCGGTTACCCCGGAGCCGTTTCCATTCTCCGACCGTTACCCGGCGGAGGTGGTCCTGCACCTGCCCCAGGAGATGGCGACCCTGGCCCGCCTGGGGATTGACGTAGGGGATGTGAGCTTGCTCGACGGAGGGCGTCGCTTTCCCGGCCCGGGTGAGCCGTTCAAGCCGCTGCGGGCCCTTGTTTACATCAACCAGGCCGAAGCGGATCGCCTGGCTCAGGAGGGATTGGTCGCTCGGCCCATCCCCAACGAGAGCATGGAGGCCTTTCGCCGCTATGGACCAGGCGTGACCGGCCCCGATGCCTGGCCTACCTTTGAGGAATTTGTCGCCCGGATGCAGGGCATCGCCGACACCTACCCCAACCTGGTGCGTATGGTGTCTATCGGCCAGTCGGTGCAGGGGCGGAACATCTGGCTGCTCAAGATCAGCGATAACCCCGACCTGGAGGAGGATGAGCCGGAGTTCAAGTACACCAGTACCATGCACGGCGACGAGGCGGTCGGCGTCGAGATGACGATCCGGCTGGCGGAGCTGCTGACCGGGCAGTATGGCCTGGACCCCGACCTGACCGAGCTGGTGGACGAGATGGAGATCTGGCTGTGCCCCATCCACAACCCCGACGGCTATGTGAACGGTAGCCGCTACAATGCTCACGGTGAGGACCTGAACCGTGACTTTCCCGACCGCATCACCGACCCCAATGACGACCCGGCCGGCCGCGAACCGGAGACGCAGGCGTTCATGTACTTTGGCTACGACCATCACTTCGTCATGGGGGCCAACTACCACGGCGGCGCTGCAGTGGTGAACTTTCCGTGGGATAGCGTCCCGAACCCACCGGATTATGCGCCGGACGACGCGATATTCTACGATTTTAGCGTGGGCTATGCCATTCGCAATCCGATGATCTGGAACGGTGGCTTTCCCAACGGCGTGACGCGGGGTTGGGAGTGGTACATTATCCGTGGCGGGATGCAGGACTGGGTCTATCACTGGCGCTGGGGCGAACACCACGTCACCATCGAGCTTGGCAACACCAAAAAGCCACCCTACAGCCAGATGGATACCTATTGGGATGCCAACCGCGAGGCGATGTTATGGTGGATGCGCCGCGCCCTGACCGGGGTGCGCGGCCTGGTCTACGACGCTGTGACCGGTCAGCCGCTGGATGCCACGGTGGATGTGGTAGAGATTGGCAAGCCGGTGCGCACCGACCCGGATGTGGGCGACTATCACCGCCTGCTCTTGCCCGGTACCTGGACGCTGGTTTGCTCCGCCGAGGGGTACCTGGACCAGACCTGGACGGTGGAGGTCATCTCCGGCCCGGCGACGGTTCAGGACTGCGCCCTGCTGCCTGCGGTGGCCTACAACGTCATTGTGAGCAACAGTGAAGTGGTTGGCCCTCCGGGCGAGACGGTGACCCACACCTTCAGCCTGACCAACGTGGGCTCGATGGCCGATAGCTACGCCGTCGCCTTGACGCCGGAGGCCTGGCCGGCCCTGTTGCTGGACGATCAGGTGGGGCCTCTGGACCCGTTGCAGGTGGGCCAGGTGCGCGTTGTGGTCGAGATCCCCGACGAGCCGGCCACGGCGGCGCTGTTGGCGACCGATGTTCTTACGTTGCAGGTTACATCGGTGGCGACCCCGCTGCTCACCGTCTGGGCAGAGGGCGTCACCCACGCCGTGGCCGACCTGAGCCTGGCCCTGGCCGCCGATGCGCCCCGCCGTGCAGCCCTACCCGGCCGGGCAGTGACCTACACCCTGGCCGTGACCAACACCGGCAGCTATACCGATAGCTACACCTTTTCCCTGGCGGGCAATGCCTGGCCCACCCAGGTGACGCCGGCGCAGACGCCGCTGCTGGGTCCCGGTGCGGCAGCACAAGCCTGGGTCCGGGTAGACATCCCCGCCGCGCCGGCTGGCCCAACCGACGGGGTGACAGTCACGGCGGCGTCGGGGTGGGATGCGGCGCTGTTTGCCCGGCAGCATCTTGAGACAGAGGCGGTCGTTGGTCTGGATGTGGCGCTGGCGGCGGATCGGGCCGGCCAGGCAGGGTGGGCCGGGCAGACTGTGACCTATACGCTGCTTGTCACCAACAGCGGCGACTATACCGACACCTATGCCCTGTCTCTGGCGGGCAACGCCTGGCCGGCTCAGACAAGTCTGACTCAGACGCAGCCGCTGGGGCCGGGCCAGGTGGCGCAAGCCCGGCTATGGGTGACCATCCCCGCTGGCCCAGGCGGGGAGGCTGACACAGTGACGGTCCGGGCTACGTCGGGCTGGGATGGGGAGGTCTATGCGGAGCTGAACCTGGTCACGGCCCGGCTGTGGCGGGTGTATCTGCCGCTGATCTTGCGTGCGCCATAGCCGCTTTGCCTTACAGATACATTGCCTCGGCAAAGTTGCGCATGAAATGGGGGGCGCGCGCCAGCTCGAGATAGCGCACCTTCCGGGCCAGCTCCTGGGCTTGCTGCCGCAGGGGATATGAGATCAGCGCCAGTCGCGCGCCGGTGCCGGCAGCATTGCCTACCTGCACGATGCGGTCCACCGGCAGGTTGGGCAGCAGGCCGATGGCAATGGCGCTCTCGACGTCAATATAGGTGCCAAATGCGCCGGCAATGATCACCTGGTCCAGGTCGCCGGCGGTGATCCCCGCTTCCTGGAGCAGCGTCTCGATGCCACACCGGATCGCGCCCTTGGCCAGCTGCAGCTCGCGGATGTCGTGCTGGGTCACGGTGATGGCGTGTCCATTCCCCGACTCTTTTTCGTCGGCGATGACAAACTCGGCCCCCCCCTCTCCTTCCCGGACCTGGGGGCCTGCCAGCCGGCCTTTGTGATCCAGCAAACCCGACCGGCGCAGGTGGGCCACGGCGTCCAACAACCCCGACCCGCACAACCCCACGGGGGGCTCGCCGCCGATTGTCTTGTATTTGGGCTGGTGGTTGACGATCTGAACGCGCTCGATTGCGCCTGGCGCGGCCCGCATGCCGAACTTGATGTGGGCCCCCTCAAATGCCGGCCCAGAGGCGCACGACAGGCTGGTCATCTGTCCACGATGGGCCAGGCAGATTTCGGTATTGGTGCCGATGTCCAGGGCCAGGACTGTGTCTGCCCGGCTGGCGATGCCGGTGGCCAGCAGCATGGCCACGTGGTCGGCGCCCACATAGCCGGCGATGTTGGGCAGCAGATGCACCCAAGCGCCCGGCGCCAGCCGGAGGCCGATCTCGCGCGCTTTGACATCTACCGCCTGGCGCACTGCGGGCACGTAGGGCGCTGTTGCCAATTGCTGCACCGGCAGCCGCAAAAACAGGTGGTGGATCGCGGTGTTGCCCACGATCACAGCATCCACAATGTCGGTTGGTTGGGCATCGAGATCGGCGCACGCCTCGGCCACGAGGCGGTTGAGACCATCGGCCAGCAGGGCTTGCAGGCGTGTGGCCTCGTCTGGCCCCTTGCCGGCATATACCAGCCGGGCAATGACATCTTCTCCGTAGGCGATCTGCGGGTTCATCGCCCCACGCGCGGCCAACGTCTGGCCGGTGGTCAGGTCCACGATGTAGGCGGCGATCTTGGTGGTGCCAATGTCCACGGCCAGCCCCAGCCAAGGGGCGGCGGCGGCGGCGATGTGGATGATCTCGTTGCCGCGTAGTGTGGCGCGCACCTGCCAGTTCAGGCGGCGCAGCTCGGCGCTGGCCAGGCGCGCTACCTCCAGGTCGGTGAGGACCACATCAAGCCCGTTTGTGGTGGCAATGGCTTCGCAGAGGCGTTGGTCGTCCCCGCGCAGGTCTTCCAGGGTGGGCCGGTTCAGGGTGACCAGGCAACTGCTGACTATCGGTTCGACCGTCACCGGCACCTCTAGCCCTTCCACCTGGGTGCGTTGCAGCGCGGTGAGCGATTCCGGCGGCACATGCACGCGGCAGTCGCTCAGCGGCATGGCCAGGCAGGCCAGGCGGTAGCCCTGGGCCAGCTCGGCAGCCGATAGCCGGTCTGCTTCCTGGGGGGTGATCGGCGTCAGTTGGCCGGCGACCAGTTGCACCTTGCACCGGCCGCACGAACCGTTGCCGCCGCAAATGTTCACCAGGTCCACACCCAGGGTCCGCGCGGCGTCCAGCAAAGTGCTGCCTTCGGGGCAGGGACCGCGCCGGCCAACCGGTTGGAAATCAATAATGTAAGGCAAAGAGGTCTCCTGTTTCTGCCTCGACATGCGGTATGGCGTGCCCGGCGCCCGCGAGCGCCGGGCACATAGATCGCTTTACTAGTATACCCCAAACTCGCGTGTTGCGTCAACCCAGGCGCGGACCAGTTCCAGATTGCTGCCTTCCATCTCGCCGACGCCGGTGCACATGATAAAGCCACCGCCTTTGCCCACCACCTCGCACAGCTTTTTGGTGTACTCGCGCACCTGTTCGACGGTGCCGCTTTGCAACAACGAGTTCTTCATGCCGCCCATGATGCACATG
>FWPU01010789.1_pt1 | contig 13285 bp, 14 predicted proteins | sample 2228361 | NCBI WGS metagenome assembly FWPU01 (sample SAMEA103939777, study PRJEB20133) | metagenome | reverse complement strand
GGCCAGCCCGGCCCAGGCCCGCAGGGCAAAGGGCATCCGGCGCGGCAGCAGGGCGGCCAGCGCGGCCCCGCCCAGCCCGATGCTCACCGCCCCTACCAGCCTGCCCAGCAGGGGCAGGTCCGGGAGCGGCAGGGACAGCGCCGCCAGCAGCAGGGCGTAGAGCGGCGCGGTGGTGCTGAGCACGGCCTCGCCGGGGTTGTAGACCAGGCCGCAGCCGCGCGCCACGTTGCGGGCGTAGCGGTAGGTGATGAAGGCGTCGTCCAGGCCGAACTCGCGCAGCAGCCCCAGCCCGATCAACAGCGCCAGCAAGGCCAGCCCCACCGCCAGCCAGCGCTCGGCGCGCCGCGTCCCCCGCCAGGAAAGAGCCATCTTCGCCATCCCATCAGCCGCTGCGGCAGGCAAGCCGCCGCGCTAACGTTCCGGCGGCCCCTCCGCCAGGGCCGCCCCGCCCTCGACCGCCTGGGGAACCGGCTCCCCCCGCCTGCCGAGCGCCACCCACAGCATCCACAACGCGCCGGGGACCAGGATCAGCCCCGCCGTCCAGTTCAGGATTCCGGCGATGCCCAGCCCGGTGCGGTCCAGCGCCCAGCCGGCCCCCGCCGCGCCCAGGGCGCTGCCCAGCGTGTAGAGCGCGAACTCCGTGGAGAAGACCCGCCCCCGCACGCGGTTGGGCAACAACTGGAGCAGAAGCTGGGTGGAGAACACCCACCCGACGCCGGAGCCGACCCCGCGCAGCAGCGTCCCCACCAGCACGAGGCCAAAGCTCGCCAGCGTCCCCGCCAGGGCCAGCCCCAGCGCGGTGACGGCGTAGGAGGCGGCGATGGCCAGCCGCTGCGGGCGGTCGCGGTCCCCGGTGAGGCGGCGGGCCAGGATCGGCCCCAGGCCGGTCCCCACGCCCATCCCCGCGTAGAGGATGCCCAGGCTGGTGCCGCCCCCCTCCCCGATCACGAAGACCTGCTCCGCCAGGGCCACCTGCACCACCTGGAAGGTCCCGGAGACCAGCAGGGCAAAGGCCGCTTTGTGCAGGGCGATGAGCAGCACGTCCACGTTGCGCCGCAGGTAGCGCAGCCCCTCCAGGTACTGGTGCAGCGCGGCGGCCACGCTGGCGGCGGAGCCTTCCGGCGGGGCCTGGGGCCGGTAGCGGATGCGGGCGATGAGGGCGGCAGAGCCGAGGAAGGTCAGCGCGTCGATGACGAAGGACGGATAGGCCCCCCATTGCCCGGCCACCAGCCCGCCCAGCGCCGCCCCAAAGGCCAGCATCACCGACCAGGTGGCGGAGCTGAGGGCGTTGGCCGCCCCCAGCTCGCGGCGGGTGACGATATCCGGCAGGATGGCGTTGCGGGCCGGGAAGAAGAAGCCGCTCAGGCCGAGCTGCACGGCGGTGAGCGCATACAGCAGCCAGACGTGCGCCGGGTCCCGCACCAGCAGGAAGCCCAGCACGACCACGGCGCGCCCCAGGTCGGCCAGGATGAGCAGGTGCTTGCGGTTGTAGCGGTCGGCGGCCACCCCGGCGAGGGGGCTGATCAGGAAGGGGGCCAGCATGCGCACCACGAACAGCCCGCCCACCGCCAGCCCCGACTGGGTGAGCAGCGTCACCAGCGCGGCGGAGGCGATCAGGTTGAACCAGTCGCCCAGCAGGCTGATGATCTGCCCGAACCACAGGAAGCGGAAGTCGGCGTTGTGGCGGACGAGCTCCCCGTAACCGGCGAAGGTGCTGGCCTGCGCGGCTTCTGCGCTCAACGGGTTTTCCTTTCCGCTCGCTGGCCTGGCCCCCTCACTGCATCACCCCCCGCCACAGCGCATCCAGCACCATCAGCGCTGTCAGGTTGCGCACGGGGAAGCCGTAGCTCAGGTTGCGCGGCGTGAACACGGCGGAGGCAGCGGTCTGCTCCGGCGGCACGGAGGGATGGATGCCGTCCTCGGCCAGCCCGGCGTTGGGCAGGTCCTGCGTCACGCCCCAGTAATCCCACAGCGGCACCTGGTAGGCGCGGGAAAGCTCCGCAAGGGTCTGGTTGCAGGCCTGCACGTCGGCCTCCCAGCCGGGCTGGGCCGGGATGGTGCTGAGCACCGGGATCACGCCCATGTCGATGGAGGTCTGCACGATGCGGGCCATGTTCTCGCGGTAGCGGGCGTGGGACATGCCGTGCAGGTCGTTGGTGCCCAGCATAATGAGCGCGATGGCGGGCCGCACGGTGCGGTACTCGCAGACCAGCGGCGTCTCCTCCGGCAGGCAGCTCCCCGGCGCGGCGTGGCCCGGCAGGCGGCCCGGCGTCAGCACGTCGCTGCTGCTCCAGCCGCCCGCTGCGGCCAGGGAGCGGTTGGCAAACGGGTTGAGGCCGGGCCGCGCCTCGGCGGCGCGGAAATGCTCCAGGGCCGGGGCCAGCCACCGGTAACCGGCCAGGTCGTAGATGCCATCGCCGATGGCGTGCAGGAAGAACGAGGTGTCGGTGATGCTATCCCCCACCGTGGTGAAGACGTTGGCCCGGTTGCCCAACTGCTGCCCGCGCCGGAAGATCTCCCGCGCGCGGTCGCTGACCCCGCTCAGCACGGCCACCCCGTTCAGGACCGGCGCAGGGTCCAGGTCCGCCACCCCCTGGGGGACGGGCGGCGTGCTCCCCGCCCCGCCCACGTCCACGTAGGCGGCCCACACCCAGCCGCGCTCGCCCTCCGCCGTGGTCACCTGTAGCCAGCTTCCGTCCGGCGTCCGCCCCACCACGCGCAGCGGCGTGAATTCTATCAGCTCCCGCAAGACCTCAGCCTCCAGGCTGGGGGAGGCGCGCAGACGCAGCCCGCCGCGCCCGGCGGCCACCCGCGCGTCGGGCGTGGGCGTGACCGGCGCCAGGGCGACGGCGGCGGTGAGGGCCGTTAGCGCGCGTGGCAGGCTGCGCCCCATGGCCGCCAGCCACAGCGCGGCCAGCGCGGCCCAGGCCAGCGCGCGTCGTCTCTCCCCCATCGGCAGCCTCCCCTCTGCGGTTGGTGCCCGGCGCAACCTGGCCGCCAGTTTACCACATCGGCGGGAACCTCTGCCGCCCCTCCGGCGTCTGATCTCCGGTGAGGGGCCGCCGGCCAGCGCCGCAGGCATACCGTCGGGCAGGCGTGGGATGGGCGTCCAGCGGGCAGGGCGCAGGGGGCCTATCATCGAGCATTGCCGGGGCGCAACGCCCCACCATTCGGCAGACTGTCAGCGGGCCTTACCCGCGCGACTTATTGTGAACCAACCAAAAAGGAGGCTTACCATGTTGCACAACCGCACCCTTAGAATCCTGGGCCTGGCCAGCCTGGCGCTGGCTGCCGTCCTGGCCTTCAGCCTGATCCTCAGCGCCAGCAGCGCGCTGCCGGTGGCGGCAGCCCCACCCGCCCAGGCCAGCTTCCCGGCCAACACCATCACCGTGACCGGCTTCGGCCAGGCCAGCGGCTCGCCGGACGTGGCCCACATCCAACTGGGCATCGACCTGATCAGCGAGGACCTGGGCGAGGCCGTGGCCCAGGCCAGCGCCGGCATGGAGCCGCTGATCGAGGCCATCCGCCAGGTGGGCGTGGCCGCCGAGGACATCCAGACCACCAACTTCAACGTGTGGGCTGAGGATCGTTACGATCCGGAGCGCGGCGGCCCCACCGGCGAGCGCGTCTACCACGTCAGCAACGCCGTGCGCGTCACCGTGCGCGGGATCGACCAGCTCCAGGCGGTGATCGACGCCGCCATCGGGGCCGGGGCCAACAACATCTACGGCCTCAGCTTCGACATGGAGGACCCCGCCGCGCTGGAGGAAGAGGCTCGCCTGCAGGCCATCGAGGACGCCCGCCAGCGCGCCGGGCAGATCGCCGAGGCCATCGGGGCCACCCTGGGCGACCCGATCATCGTCGAGGAGACGGGGGGCGTCGCCCCCTTCCCTGAGGCGGCCATGGTCGGCATGGGTGGCGGTGGCGGCGGCATCCAGGAGGGCCAGCTCTCGGTGAGCGTGCAGCTCGACGTGACCTTCAGCATCAGCCGCTAAACGGCCGCACACGGGCCGCCCCATCCCCTGCACCACAAAAAGGCTCTCGCCGACCATCCGATCGGCGAGAGCCTTGTGCTTTTCCCTGGCTGCGGGCCATGCCCTCACTTGGGGGGCATGATCAGCTTCTGGCCGGGGTCGATGTCATTGGGGTTGGGCAGCTTGTTCAGCGCGACGATCTGGTCCACGATGGGCTGAATCTGGTGCTCCGCCACGCCGTACTGCTCGCGCACGATCTGGTACAGCCGATCATTGGGCTTGACGGTGTAAATCCAGGTGCCGCCGGGGGCCGGTTGGGGGGAGGGCTTCTCCGTCCACGAGCCGCCGGAGGGCTTCACGTACACCGCGCCGTGCTTGTTCACCACCCACACCGCCCCGTCGGCGTCAACGGTGATCGCAATGACATCCTTGGCCACGGGGTCCGGCCCCAGCCACTTGTTCTGGCCCGCGTCCCACTGGAAGACCTGCCCCGCCGGGTTAACAGCCCACACCGCGCCGGTCGGCCCGACGGCGATGTCGCTGGCCCGGTCGGTGGGCTGGCCCGGCTGGCTCCAGGCGCTCCCGTTCCAGCGGAAGATACGCCCCTGCGGGTCCAGATACCAGATATTATTGCTGGCTCCTGCGGCAATCACGTAACTGCTGGCCATGAAAAAAACCTCCCTGGGAACAAAAACCGCTCTCTTAAAACACAAAGATTCTCGGTCCGGCAGAACTCCGACTCTGCTGGTGAAGACGCGCTTTTCCGTGGCGGCTCAGGCTGGGTAACCCACTCCACGCAACAGAAGCCAACAACAAAAAAGGAACCGGGCACTCCGAGACGGCACGCGCCGCCAGGCTCACCCGCGCGGTGATTCGCCCGCGCTGATGAAGGACGGCTGCTATGCAGCCAGAAAGCTAACACACAAGACAAAAATTGTCAATCCTGACGTGGTTCCATAGCGCTGGTCCGGCGGAGGGCGGGGGCCGCCGACGGCCTCCCGGCCCCAAAAAGCCACATATGTCGCCGGATCGAGAACAGGCTGGCGACATTTTTCCCCCACCGACCAGAACGTATGTGCTAAAGTGGAAGCATGAGCAGGCCAGCCCCCCGGATGGTCACGCGCACGGGGCGCAAACCCAATCGCAGAGCGCGCAGGCGTCCCCGTCAGCAGCCGGACGGCGAGCGCAGCCTCCGGGGGGCAGCGCCCCTCCTGCTGGCAACCAGCCACCGGGGGGCCGCCGATAGAGCAGATGCACAGGCAGAGAGGGAGCACAGTGGACAGGACAGCGCACGCGCCAGCGTATAACGCACAGGACGCCCCGGACGACGCGGCCATCGCTGCCCGGCTGCGAGAAGCGGCACTGGCCCTGGCCGAGTCGCTGCCAGAGAAAATCGAAGACGCGCCGCTCCACCAGATTGCCAGCGCGCTCAAGACCACAGTTGAATTGATCAGGATGCTGGAAGCGCTCGATGACGCCAGCCAGGAACAGGTCATCCGCTGGGAGTTCGTATACGACGGTGCGGTCCATGAAGCCCCACCCTGGGCAGCGGACCGTGCTGGCGCATCCGGCGCGCTTCCGGGTGGTGGCCTGCGGTCGCCGCTGGGGCAAGACGGAGCTGGGCAAGATGGCGCTCATTGAGGCGGCTCTGCTGCGGGGCGGCTTCTGCTGGTGGGTCGCCCCCACCTACGGCATGGCCGATGAGGTGTGGCGGAGCCTGAAGGATGGCCTGGAGGGCGCGTGGCGGGACAAGGACGAGCAGCGTCGGCGGCTGGCCCTGCCCGGCGGCGGCGTGATCCAGGTCCGTAGCGGGCACGAGCCGGACGCCCTGCGCGGCGTGGGGCTGGACCTGGCCGTGCTGGACGAGGCGGCCTTCATGCCGGAGGAAGTGTGGACCGGGGCCGTGCGCCCGGCCCTCTCCGACCGGCGCGGGGGCGCCCTGTTCCTCAGCACGCCCAACGGCCTCAACTGGTTCCACCGCCTGTACCGGATGGGCCAGGACCCGCTGCTGCCGGAGTGGGCCGCCTTCCACCACCCCACCCGCGACAATCCCCTCATCCCGCCGGAGGAGATCGACGCGGCGCGGCTGGAGATGCCGGCGCGCTGGTTCCGCCAGGAGTATGAGGCGGAATTCGTGGAGGACGCCGGGCAGGTCTTTCGCCACATCGAGGAGGTGTGCACGGCCAGGCCGGGGCGGCGGCGCAAAGGCGCCCGCTACACGGCGGGCATCGACTGGGGCCGCGTGGACGACTACACCGCCTACGCCGTCTTCGACGTGGAGCGGCGGCAACTGGTGGCCCTGGACCGCTTCCGGCAGGTGAGCTGGGCGCAGCAGCGCGACCGCCTGCGCGCCCTCCACGAGCGCTGGGGGCCAGCCGTGATCTGGGCGGAGGCCAACAGCATCGGCAGCGTCAACATCGAGGCTTTGCAGCGCGAAGGGCTGCCCGTGCGGCCCTTCACCACCTCCGCCCGCAGCAAAGGGCCGCTGGTGGAGGCTCTGGCGCTGGCCATGGAGCGGGGCGAGGTCACCCTGCTGGACGATCCCGTGCTGAAGGGCGAGCTGGCCGCTTACACGATGGAGCGGCTGCCCTCCGGGCTGTACCGCTACGGCGCGCCGCCCGGCGGCCACGACGACACGGTCATCGCGGTGGCGCTGGCCTGGTACGGCGTGCGGCACGGCGGCGGCGGGCTGGTGAGCTTTGCGTGAGGGGGCAGGACGCCCGCTCCTGGGTCGAAAACCGTGACGGTGCTAAGATCGGGTCAAGCTGTTCTGATCTTGAGCGGTCCAGCACGTGAAAGAAGGAAAACCCATGCGCATCCAGTGTGTTGTCGAAAACAGCGCGCAGCTCGGTTCCCCGTTGTGGGGGGAGCACGGCGTGGCCTTCCACATCCAGACGCCCGACGGCCAGCTACTCTTCGATACCGGCGCCAGCGGCCAGGTCTTCCTCCACAACGCGGAGCGGCTGGAGATCGACCTGGCCCGCCTGGACGCCATCGCCCTCAGCCACGCCCACTACGACCACACCGGCGGGCTGGGGGAGGTGCTCCCCCGCTGCCGGCAAGGCCTGCCGCTCCACGCCAGCCCGGACCTCTTCCGGGAGCGCTACGCCCGGCGCAAGGACGCGCAGGAATACCGCTCCATCGGCCTGCCCACCCCACGAGCGGAGCTGGAGCGGTACGCCGAGTTGCGCCTGAGCGCCGAGCCAGCCGAATTGCTGCCCGGCGTGTGGACCACCGGCGAGATCGGGGAGCGCCCCTTCTTCCAGGGCAGCAGCCCGCACCACGCCGTGCAGCAGGGCGACGGCTGGCGGCAGGACCCCTACCGCGATGACCTGTCGCTGGTCCTGGAGACCGGCGCGGGGCTGGTGGTGGTCTGCGGCTGCTGCCACGCCGGGCTGCTGAACGTGCTGGCCCACGTCCGGCGGCGCTTCAAGGGGGAGATCGTCGCCGTGCTGGGCGGCACCCACCTGGGGAGCGCCACCGACGCCATGTTGCAGCAGGCCGTGGCCGCCCTGCGCGACGAATACGGCGCGCCGCGCCTTTACCCCAACCACTGCACCGGGATGCGCGCCTACCTGGCGCTGGCCGCCGCCTTCGGGGAGCGCGTGCAGCCCTGCCCGGCAGGGACGGCGCTGGCGTTTTGAGGCGCCGGTCCGCCCGTCGCCCGCCGCAGAGGCGCGCCGCGCCTCCCCCATCGATATGGATAAAGCCTGAGAGGAGGGTGCACCATGCCTGCCTGGTTTGACTGGCTGTTCGGGCGGCGGCGCAGCGGGGCCGACCGCCTGCAAACGCGCATCCCGCACCTGGCCGCCGTGGCCCGCCACAACGCCTTTGCCTGGCCCGCCCTGACCACCTACGAGCGGCAGGCGGCGGTCTACGAGAGCAGCGCCTGGGTTTACGTGGCCGTCAACCGCATCGCGGAGGCGGCGGCCCTGGTGCCGCTGGGGGTCTACCGCGTGCAGGGCGAGCGCCGCGCGCCGCTGGAGGCGCACCCGGCGGAGCGGCTGCTGGCCGCGCCCAACCCCTTCCTGAGCGGCTTCGAGCTGATCGAGCAGACGGTGGGCGCGCTGGAGCTGACCGGCAACGCCTACTGGTTCCTGGCCGGGGACGCGCGGGGCCGGCCCGCGCAGATCTGGCCGCTGCGCCCGGACCGCGTGGCCGTGGTGCCGGACGAGGAGCAGCACGTGCGCGGCTACCTCTACGAGATCGACGGGCGGCAGATTCCGCTGGAGGCGGTGGAGGTGGTCCACTTCCGGCGCTGGCACCCGCGCAGCGACTACTATGGCCTCAGCGCCCTGCAGGCGGCGCGGCTGGCCGTCCAAAGCGACCGGGCCATGGCCCAATGGAACCGCGACACCTTCGGCCAGGACCACGCCGTCCCGGCGGGCATCGTCAACATCACGGAGTACGTCAGCGACGCCGACTTCGAGCGCATCAAGCGGGAGTGGCGGGAGAGCTACGGCGGCCCGGAGCGGCGCACGGCCTTCCTGCGCGGCGGCGCGGTGCAGTGGCAGAGCATCGGCCTCAGCCAGCAGGATATGGACTTCCTGGCGGGCCGCCGCTTTAACCGGGAGGAGATCTTCCAGGCCTTCGGCATCCCGCCCGGCATGTGGAGCGAGAACGCCACCGAGGCCAACGCCCTGGTGGCGGAGCGGCTGTTCATCGAGCGGACGCTGTGGCCCAAGCTGGTGCGGCTGGCGGGCAAGATCACGGCGGAGCTGCTGCCCTTCTGGGGGGCCGACCTGGTGGCCGAGTTCGCCGACGTGCGGCCCACCGACGTGCGGACGCGCCTGGCCGAGGTGCGCACCGCCTACCCCGTGCTGAGCATCAACGAGATCCGCGCCCGCTACTATGACCTGCCACCGGTGGCCTGGGGCGCGGGGCCGGTCAGCGGCGCGGGGGCGCGGGGGCCGTCCACCGGGGACGGCAGGCTGACGATCAGCGTCGCCGACAACGAGGCCGACGACCCCGGCAGCGCCGAGCTGGCCCCGGCCACCAAAGCGGCGGAGGAGCAGGCCACCCCGTCGCCGCCAGCCGATAGTCCCGGCGCGCCCGACCCGGAGGCCATTCGGCGGGAGCTGCGCCAGTGGGAGCGCTACGCCATCCGGCGGCTGGGCAAGAGCGCCGACCACGCTTTTGTGGTGGAGGCCGTGCCGGAGGCGCTGGCCTTCGAGATCAGCGCCCGCCTGCTGCTGGCCGAGTCCGTGGCGGACGTGCGGGCGGTGTTCCGGGCGGCGGCAGAATCGCTTTAGGCGCACTCTATTCAGCGCTGGCAAGCATCCCGGCGCTGAATAGAGTACAATCGGTGCAGACCTGACACGTGTTCACCACGCCGGGCAAAAGCATCATTATGACCAATAAACCAACCGGATTTCATTTCGAGCGCGACATCGAACTCAGCCATCCGCCCCTGGTGGAGGCCTGGATCGAGATCCGATGGAAGCTGGAGCCGGGTGAGCAGCCCCAGATAATGCGGGACCCAGGCTTTCTGTTTGCCCTGGGGCCGTTCCACGAGCGAGTCAAGCAAGACTTTCCACACCGTGAGGAGCTGCCGATAGTCAATATCCCGGAAAATCTGACCCCTCACGTTGTAAGGTATCAGTTCATCAACGACGACCGGTCCGCCCTGTTTCAATTGGGGCCGGGAGTGGCGACGGCCAATGTGCTGAGCAACTACAAACGCAAGACTTTCTTCGAGCTGATCGCGACTCTGCGGGAAAGCCTTCTTCTTGCGTACCAGGAAGTAAAGCTGCAAACGGAAGCAGTGACATTACGGTATCGCAATGTCGAGCCGTTCGACTTCACGACCTATAATGTTCTGGACTTCATCAGTGAGAATCTAAACACGGCGATTTCCCTGCCAGCCTATATCCCCGGACCCCAAAGCACGGGGCTGGCCAGCGGCATCGACCTGAAACTGTCTTTCGCGCTGGTGAATCCGAAAGGTTCAGGCACGCTGCGCATTGTTACCGGGACCAGGAACGCACCCGGTGAGCAGGACAAACCATCTGCCGGTAACGAAGTCGTGCTGTGGGAACTTGCGGTGTCTTCTGGTGGAAAGGATGTGCCTCCCCTTGATGAGGAACGAGCCTTCAACGAGTGGCTGGAAGCAGCAAATGCGGTCATCCATGAGTGGTTTTTCGCCCTGATCGAAGGCCCGCTTTTGAGCAAATACCGTTAAGCCTTTGCCCGTGGAGAACGAAATGACACCCAGCGTCCACCTGAGCACACCCGATCCCTTAACCCTGCTCCCGGCGGAAGAAGAGAATGCCGTGACGCGCTTCTCTATTGCGTCCGAGGTTCCCAGCGCCGCATCGTCAATGGCGGGCCGTGTCGAGGTCTCATACGGGGAAGCCTATCGCATTTTACAGGAAGGGGCTTTGCAGGAGCGCGCGGTGACGCTTTCAGCAGCACAGGCGCGGGCATTGCTCCGCCTGATCGACGATCTGATTCAACGGGACGTTGAAGCCTTCCTGCAACGCATGGAAGACCCGGCATTGGACGAAGCCGACGAGCGCGACTTTGTCAATGTATCCAGTGCCCAATTCTGGGCAGACGACGACCCGGCGGATTCAGTTTATGACGACTTATAGTCCTGGGGATATTGTCTATGCCCCCATGACCTACGTCGGGCAGGCGGGGAGTAAATTACGTCCGGCGCTCGTCCTGCTCGACAGCGGCGACCAGGACATCGTTATTGCCCGGATCACAAGCCGGCCCCCACGCGACCCTTATGATGTCCGCATCTCCGACTGGAATGCTGCCGGGCTACGCAGCGCCTCAACAGTCCGCCTCAGCAAAGTGGCAACCATTCCCCGTGCCCAGATCATCAAGCAACTGGGCAAGCTATCCCGTTCGGACCGCGCCAGCGTCCGGGCGGTGCTGCAAAAAATCACCGACCTGTGGTCATAGACCTCACAAGCTTACTTCGCTGGCAGTCCCACCGCTTACTGCAAGCTCACTGCTCCGTGAGGGCCCGCCTGCTGCTGGCCGAGTCCGTGGCGGACGTGCGGGCGGTGTTCCGGGCGGCGCGGGAGGCAGTTCTCGGCTAACATCACCTCCCCTATAAAAGACAGCGCCGCCTGCGCGACGCTGCCCTGAAGCTGCGGCCTACTTCTTCACCGACGGCGGCCTCTTGACCGGGGCCGGGGTGGGCCGGGCCGGCTTGGTGGGCATCTTCACCTTGCCCTGGGGCGGGCTGTCGGGTTTCTTCCGGGCCGGTTTCTTGGGGTCGCTCCCCGGCTTGGAAGGCTTGGACGGCGGCTTGGTCGGTTTCTCGCTGCCGGGCTTGTCCGGCTCCTCGGGTGCTGGGGATTTGCTCATGGTCGGCTCCTATCTCTCCACGCAAGACAGGTTGTGCATCACACTATAGTGGATCGCGCGCAGAAAGGCCACCCCGCCGCCAGGCTCACCACGCCCGCAGGTTGGGGATCACGAAGCGCCACAGGGCGTAGGCGCTGAGGCCCGCCAGCCCGCCCATCACCAGCAGCGGCGCCCAGCGCAGCCAGGGCAGCCGCAGCCGCTCCGCCAGCAGCCCCCCCCAACCGTACCAGCCCGCCGCATAGACCAGCGCGAAGGCGGCCAGGGCCGGGTACAGGTAGCGGCCCTGGAACTGCACGAAGGCCGTGTTGTAGTAGACGAACTGGGCGATGCCCAGCAGGTAGACCGCGCCCAGCAGCAGTATCGCGTCCCGCCGCGCCGGGGGCAGCGCCCGCCACGGCGCGCGGCGGGCCAGCGGCAGCAGCCCCGCGTAACTGACCACGGTAAAGGCCAGCAGCGCCAGGTAGACCCAGCCGGGCATCGGCACGCCCATCCAGCCGAACTGACCCCAGAAGCTGCGGAAGGTGGTGGCGACGCCGTCCGCCAGCCAGGCCCCCAAGCCCTCCCGCGATATCCAGTCCGCCGTGCGCGGCTGCCCCACCACCACCGCGTCGTGGCGGGCCAGGCCCATCACGTCCGGCCAGCCGTAGACGCCCACGTTGCGCGCCCACCACAGCGCCCCCAGGGCCAGCGCCGGGACCAGGAACAGCGCCCCGGCCCGCAGCAGCGCCCCCCAGCGGCGATCCGGCTTCCGCCGCCAGCGCAGGGCCAGCGCCAGCAGCAGGACCGGGGCCAGCAGGAAGGTGGAGGCCTTGGTGAGGAAGCCCAGGCCCATCACCAGGCCCATGCCCACGGCAGGGAGCGCCGCCGGTCGGCCCGCCGCGCCCGGCGTCACGGTCCACACGGCCAGCAGCAGCCCCAGCCCGACGACCAGCTCCGCCAGGGAGTCGTTGCCCGCCCCGGCCAGGATGGCGATGTGCTGCGGGACGAAGGCGGCGAAGGCCGCCGCGCCCAGGGCCACCACCCCCACGCCGCCGGAGGCCAGCCTGGCGATCCCGTAGATGCACAGGATCACGCCCGCCCCCAGCGCCGCCGAGAACAGCCGCAGCGCCGTCAGGCTGCCGCCGGAGATCGCATAGACCGGCGCGGCCAGCAGGTAGTACAGCGGCGGCTGGTGATCCTCGTACTGGATGGCGGGCAGGTCGCCCAGCAGTTGCGGGTCGAAGCCGCTGGCCTTGAGCCGCTCCAGGGCGTCCGCGTCCCAGTCCCCCGCCGTCAGCACCGGGCAGCAGCCGCCCTCCGCCACCTGGCGGACGTAGTTGTAGTGCGCCGGTTCGTCGGGGACCTGCCAGGCGGGCGTCCTGACGGCGTAGAGCACCGCCAGGAGGGCGTAGGCCAGCAGGATGAGGGGCAGGAGGACGCGCTCAGAAGCGCTGAGGTTGCGCATGGGAGACCCTTCTGGCGGCGGCTCGCCTGTCTCGCGGCAGGGCCGGTCGGCCCTGGTGGATGGCCGCCGCTCCCCCGGATTATAGCAGCCCGCGCCCGCCGCGCCGGTTTCTCGCCGGCGCGGAATGGGCTACTATTGGCGGCAGGAACAGGGTGAGCCTGGAGGTGCTGCCGTGTACATCGCCTGCCCCAAATGCGACTGGCGCCCCGACGCGAGCGACCGCTGGCAGTGTACCTGTGGTCACGTGTGGAACACCTTCCAGACGCGCGGCGTGTGCCCGGCCTGCGGCAAGGCCTGGCGGGAGACGCAATGCCTGGCCTGCGCGCTGTGGTCCGACCACGAGGAGTGGTATCACGAGGATGACGGGCTGACGGTGGAGGAATACCTGGCGGACCCGGCCCGCATCAAAGAGCGGACGCCCGGCCCCCGGCTTCAAACGGTCATGCAGCTGGCCTGGTCCAGCGAATCGGCCAGCAGGAGCCTGGTCCCGAAGTGGGGGTAGATTCGGCGGAAGACGGTGAGCAACTGGCGGACGAAGGGGTGG
>FWPU01010782.1_pt1 | contig 13289 bp, 7 predicted proteins | sample 2228361 | NCBI WGS metagenome assembly FWPU01 (sample SAMEA103939777, study PRJEB20133) | metagenome | reverse complement strand
TTCCAAACACACGCTGAGCTACAGGTCAAGCTTATCTATCAGCGAAGTGTCACGCGAGTACATCTCCTCGCTTTCCAGATCTAAGTCAGCTGGTCTCTCATCAGTCTGGCCATTCGGCCAGCGCAAAACTGCTAATGCGTTTGCATGCTTCAAATCAGTCTTAAAAGGCCATGGGTCTAGCTCTAGCTTGTCAGTTGTCTCTGAGAGCGCAGTCGATTCTATATCAATTACGTGTTCCTCTGGCTGGCTTTTGCCGCTAAGTGCGATTCGAATGGAATGCAGTACTACCGGGAGTTTGCTGGAGTTTATGATCCGAACCGATGCTACCCCCCGCTGTCCTGCTTTGCCCTTCCCCGTGATGTTTACGATGACCGAACCAGTCTCCATCACTGCGTCGCGCACCAATACTATCCAGGGTACAATCACTTCTTCTGGAAACAGTCCGCCGTGAGCAAATTGCTCCTGGCCTTGCTTGCCATCGTTGGTGCGAAAAGCATCTTCATCCAGGATCACAGCGGTATCCTTGTCTAGCCCATAGCGCTCCCCACACAGATAAGCCAGATTGCCGTCAAGAACATAGCCAGTAGCAGGAAAAACTTGCCCAGCAGGCCCCCATGCCGCACGGCCGTGTGCCTGCATTCCTGGAGGGATAGGTACGCGACGCTGTGACACACCAAGCAACCGCCCGTGATCAGTAGTCAGGACGAGTTGTAAAGGAATATAGGGGGAAAGCTTTTCCACGATATCAGCCACTTTGTGGGCAATTGTATCCAACTGGCCCTCAATTTCGCGCTCTAGCGTTTCAGAACTATTCCGAGCGTGATAGGTGTGGTCAGGTTCCTGGATGCGCCAGACGAGCAACTCGTCAGCTTGTGCCGCTTCAAGTTGCTGTATCGGGGATTGGCGCTCTGATATATCTTTGTTAGCTACTGAGGGCACTTGGAAGACATCCCGTGGCGGTACGGCCTTTAGCAGAGCTTCCTTGGCAAACTCGGTGACAGTTGGCACAGGGGCAAAGACCAGATGCTCTCGTATTACCAGTCGCCTGGTTTGCGCCTGCAACGCTTGAAGAAACTGCCGTGCGTCTATCAGGTGTAATCCGTCGAGCAGGACTAGCAATATCACGCGTTCCGTCTTGCGCTGCTTCAGCGCCCCTGTGTAAAAGAAGCTTAGGTGGTTTCCAGATAGCAGTGCCTGTGGATAGAATCTCAAATACCATTCCGCGAATTGCCTGGCCAGATCATGAATGCGTCGCCGGGCCTGTTGGTTGTTGGTGCGCCACTGCCACTCACGGTAGGGGAGATACTCGTCTGTGAACCACTTCAGAACTTCCTCAGGTGTCTCAGGGACGTCGGACGGTTCCGGTGGCTGCACTAGCTCACGCAGCTGCCTCCGTTGTTGCCACTCCAGGCAGGAGGCTAATTCCAACTCTCTCAAGTGTTCTTCAGTCAGGTATTGGGGATTCTCCCCGAAGTAGACAGCCGCTTCTCTGCCCACAACCCGCTTGAGTGCTAGCGGCATGGAGTGCCGCAGCAGGTGCGCAACAAAGTTGCCCTTTGTCTGAATGATGTGAGGGCGCCAAGCTTCTGCAGCCTTTTCCAACCATGAGGGTGGCACATCGATTGGGAACTCACCCAGACCTGTTAGAGACTCGTCAGGCAGGATACCCAACCACGAATTGAGGATGCGACGAGCACCCTCAGCATCGGCGGCCTCATAGATTCTCTTTAGCTCCTCAGGGGCTTGCCGCGCCCAGCGATTAACCATCACACGCAGGATACACTTGTCCGCTTCATCCAACATTTGCTGCTGGTCAAGCCACAGAAGCCACTCAGCAGCGTGTTCCCGCGACGGCGTGGTCCGACAGAGAGGGATTGGGAAGAGCTCTTGCGCCACTGTTTGTGCGGTGACTGGCTCGAGGTTATAGAAACGCGCCCCAAGCCTTGCAGAGAGCTCAGCAGCCTGTTCTTCACTGAGCGTAGGAATTGCCTCTCGAAGTGCTCTGCAGGGCGAAAGCACTTCTTTCACACGAATGTCGCGACCAGCAAAAAAAACCTCCGCCCATTCGCACAGCCGTTGTCCACGAATGAACCACTTGCCTTCTGCAGTAGCGGCCCTCAGAAACAGCACTTCAGAATCGATTAGTTCGTAGCCATCAGGAACTTTGGCATCGCCATAACGATCAAGGAGGATGCTTTGCATTGGCCTACTTGACACCCCCGTGAATCAAACTTCCTCTGCTGCAAGCCGCTGTAGCCGTGCCAAGCACTCCTGACGTTTCTCAGGCGTGCCCAGTTCACGGAACAGCATCTCGATTTGGGCGATATGATCCTGGTCCAAACGAGCTTGTAGACTGTTGCGTAGAGCTTCCAGACGTGGTTGGTAGTTTGGCGGCAAGAAGGCAGGTGGGCTATCCAGTTTTCGTTTCAGGTCGTCAAGTGATGTGCTTCGTTCAAGCTCGCCTTCACAAGTCTCCAACCAGAGTATTGCTTTCTGCTGAGCGTCCCGTTCTTGATCCGTAATTTGCCTACGAACCTGCTCCAACTCTCCCAGATGATACGTGCTCAATTCTTGGTTGTAGCGTTGAGCTATGTGTTCCAGCTTATCCTGAATGTCCCGAACGCCTTCTGGTGAGCTAGGGGAACGCCCTATAGTCTCAAGCTCACTCAAATACTGGCGTAGTACATCCAGATAGGATTGCGCTTGAACCAGCTTGCTTTGCAAGTCTTCTCCCTCATAACGGCTGAAACAACGCAGAATCCCATCCCGCTCTTGGTCGACTTTGGACACCTCGAGGCCCTGAACACGCTCGACTATACTTCCAGCGTATTCCTCCAACTCCTTGATTTCCCTTTGGATTGCACGGAGCTTGTTGTCACGCTCCTTCTTGAGCTCCTCAGATAACGCCTCAATTTCCTGCAGTCGGTTCAAGTATAAGCGTAGCTGTGCCAGGCCAGTCTTCGGATCCATGGCCGCGATTTCTTTGCGAACGGAAGCCTCCTGCTCTTGGGCCTTTAGATACGTTGCACGCTGCTCAAGCTTGTCTTGAACAGTCGCGAACTTCTTAGCAAGAGAGAGCAGACCCTGCTCCTCCGAGCGCCTTTTCAGGTTATCCAACATTTGGCGTACACTACCTACCTGGGTGATATCTACCAACGCCTCTACTCGCCGGTACATTCTCTCGAGTGTCTGTTCGAGTCTTTGGTCAAGGCGCTCCTCAATCTCATTTGGAGCAGGTTGCGTTGCACGCACTAGGTCACTAACAGGCAGTTTCTTGAGACCCTCACGCAAATCGAGCAACTTTGCTATGTCAGATTCACTATTGAGACGTGCCAAAATGCTTTTGGCCTCACTGTCGTACTTCTGTGCTCGCGAGAGGGCCTCCTCCAACGTCTCGGCAGCTCTGGCTGCCCGCTGACGAATATTCGATGGCTGGTTGTCTAGCCCGGCGAACTCATTCAACCTCTGGCATACATCCTGGGCTTCAGTCTGCGAGAACGGCTCTCGCTTGTTGACTCTGCCAATCAACTCCTGCATTTCTTTCTGCGTGGCGTCGGGGCTACGTCGGGTGATTGTCAAAGGAGCTGTGCAAGCCCAGTTGAGAAAATCTCTGGAAGTCCTGGTCTCAATCTGCTCTTCCAGTTCGTCAAGGCTAATTACCTGCCCTCTGGTGCTCAGACGCAGTTCAGCCCGGTAATACCCAATCCAACCACAGAGCAGCAATGTAGCGGTGTTATAGTCAAAACCATACGGCGGATTGAGCAGAGTCGGTACGACTTCAGCAAGCCTGGCATCTTGGACGCCCGGCCCGATAGTAATGTCGAGTAGATTCCAGGCGCGTTCCAGCTTGAGTGATGTTGGCTTCTGCAGGGTAAGATCTCCCGGCGTTAGAAGGCCCCAGCTTTTCGCATTGGCTAAGTATTTCTCACATAGATCTTTGGATATAGGATCCATGCCACTGAGTGCACTACCAACCCGATCATGGAGGAGATTCCTGGCCACGGTCCTCACAGCCGTGCGCAACTTGTTCTGTCCCCTGGTGGGAGCGGCAGGATATTGTGTGAAGAATTCGGGTGGGCGTACCTGGTAGGCCATTTCATACAACCGCGTGAGAACGCGCTGCACAGTCAAGCCAGGCAAAGCAGTGATAGCTGCTTGGTATGCCAGAGGCACAACCATTTCAGAGAGGGAGCGACGGATATTCCAGAGATGATCGCTGTCGCCCCGAAGCCTTCCCAAGGCGGTACTGAGGGCCGCTTTGGTCCGCTGCCTCTCCTGATCATACGTCTGCTGCCCGATCTCCTTCATCAGATCCTTATCCCGGCCCACCCTTTCAAGTGCTGTGATGCGCCTGAACAACTCTATCATCTCCGGATTCGGTTCTCTGGGAATCATCACCAGTACGGGCGGTGGCGTTTCCTCAGGCCACGCCTCAGCCAGCACGGTCTTGACCTGCTGGTGCAGTGTCTCGCGATCGACACCATCACCCATGAGCACCCACAGCACGAGGCCGCGTTTACTGTCCTCGAGTCCACTAGCGGTGAGGCGGAAACCGGGCAGAAGTTCTTGGAGTATCTCTTTGGTGAGAACGTCGGGGGTAATGATGTATTCGCCAGCCGCCCAGTCTTTGCTATGACCCCACTCTACCTCTAGTGGCACGTTGTCAAATCTATAGAATTCGTCGTTCCGCAGCAGGTGGTTAAGCTCATGGAAGAATTTGACTGGCTCCCAATGACCACGTTCGACATCTTGTTCTTGGATAGCAGTCTCAAGCCGACGCGGATCAGTCCCGACCGGCCAGAAGCTATTGATGCGATGAACGGGATCATAGCGAGTGATGTTGTTCTTGCTCAGTTCTTTGAGCGCTTCCAGGGTATCACGGTCGCTGTAACCGCACATAGAAGCAAGCAATTCATGTTGCTTCAAATCTGCAACCGAGAGACGAGCGACTTCCTGAAGTAACAAGGCCTTCAGCACAGCGCGATGGGCCGGGGTGGCTTTCTCGCCAAATACTTGTTCGAGGTCTCGTTGGGCCTTGTCGTATGCGGCATAAAGATTCGGGGAATCGCCAGTTAGGCGTTGCTCAAAGTAGTCGACCAGAGCTATAGGCAGAATCCAGTTGATGCGACCTTCAATCTGTGCTGGTTGTTTGGCGCGCTCATCAAGCTGATCACGCACAAATCCCAGGGCGGTGCGCGCTGTGCCGATATCTTCACCCTGTTGCATCTTGATCTGACACAGTAAGGCGGTAGTCACGGGATGGAGCGGAAAGCATCCCTGGGTCACCACCTCGCGGAACTTCTCGAACGTCCACTTCAGTTCATCGTTGTAATGCTTGAGAAAAGCCCTCCAGGCAATCTCTGACGCTTCTCCCAGCAACGCTCCCTTGACCCTGGGGTCCTTGACGAATTCCGACCATGCCGTCTTTGACTGCTTGAGATAGGAGTCGAGCACGCTCTCCATTAAGGAGTACAGCGCGTATTTTCTGGGCAGGCGCTGAAGCTCTTTCTTGAGACTCTGTAGCGTCTGTCCCCCATACAACGTCTGTTCTGCTACATCGTCAGGATCATGCTGGGCAAAGGCCAAGAAGATGGCTTTTGTCGGGTGATTTTCCACACCTTGCAACAGGTCTTGCAGCTCACCCACCGCTCTGCTTTGCGCGTAGCGCTGCACATAGAGGCTGAATTCGTCAAACAAAATGAGCAGGCCGCCCAGGGGCTTGTTCTCGCCGCAATATTTATCTACCACCCAGCGGATCGCTTCGCTAAGGCTAACATGACCTTCCGCGCTGGGTCGAACCCCGTGGCTCAGATGCGCGAACACCTCCACATAGTGGTCATAGGCCTGCTCACGGTATTCTTCAACCTCTTGGAGCAGAGAGGGGACATCCTGGTCATACTGCCGCAGGAAGTCGTCAGCCGCTTTCCGCATCTCCGGCGAGAGGCTGCGCAAGTACTGTTTTGCCGCTTTGGCCCAGAAGGGCAGCTCCACATCCTGTGTCTGCGCATGTTCTTCGAGGGCTTGCTTGAGCGCAGGGAAGAACTGCTCACGCAGCGGACGCGGGGTATCGCCGCGTAACCGGATAACCAGGAACTCGCTGCGCGCTTTTTTGAAATCCCGGAAAGACTCGACTAGCGCAGGATTGCTGAGGGCCTGGTCGATACGTTCCAAGATCGTTTTCACTTCCTGCGAAGCGTAGGGCTTGGCGAAATAGTTAGCCAGCACTAGTGCGAGATGGCTCTTGCCATGGCCATAGTTGGCGATGGCCACGAACCGGTTGTCGGTCCCAAAGCGGTCGAAAGAATAGCCCCTGATCAGCTCTTTCAGTAAGTCCAACGATGCAATGGCCTGTGCCCTGCGCCCGTAAGTGTCTGGTGTGCTGGTGGAAAAGATGTAGGATTGCAGCAACGCCAAGTTGAGCGACGGGTTGTCATAGTCACTCAACTGCACATCGCTACGAAACTGGCCTTTGGTATCGAGTTGCGCAATTTCCCCCAAAGTGAGCATGTCTTGCCACCTTCCTAACCAGGGTTGTGCTGTACCAAACGCTCGTCGCGCTGCAGCGCCTCAAGCAACTGTGCGGTCGGCAGCAATCGCTCGGCGCTGGCAGGGATGGCGACGACCAGGGCGCGTGAACGGTGCGGCAATCCATCGAACAGGCCCTGCCACACACTCTGCCGTCTCTCCCGTGTCAAGCCGGCCAACAACAGGTCCACGTTGTAGACCAGCACACAGTCCTTTTTGCCAATGTTATTGGCGATATTATCAAGCGCTGCAAAAATTTTTTCGGGTGTCAACCGGACGAAGCGCGTCCCCTCAGGTAGTTGCTGCAAGATAGGCTCACGTACATCGACCGCCTCAATCCCCAAGAGAACAGCTACGTCCGGTTCCTGGCCAATGTAGTCAAGGGGCATGCACCATACACCGACACGCGTCCGAAACGTGGGCCGGCGCAGCCGATCGATTAGCTCCCTCACAGGCGAAAGAGGTTCAGACTGTTCCATAGAGTTTCTGCAACAATGGCTCTTGGTCTTGCCGCAGCAAGACCACCTGCTCTGGCGGAGCAACGCGATAGACCTCGACATAGCGTTCGGCCTGGAGTGCGCGCAGCACTTCGTTGAAACCCTGGCGACCCATCAGGAACGGGGAGACAAACCCTCCCGGCGCGGTCAGTGTGTCCAGGCTGACCGTCAGCCGCCCCTCGTAATGTGCCGCCCAATAGTCGAGCAGAGCACAGGCGACCGCCCAGACCGGTGGCATGACCGGTTCCACGACGCGATAACGCTTGCCGTCCAGCGCGTCCAGAATCCCCAGCTTGCCCAGTGCGTCCGGCTTGGTATAGGTTCCCAGGAACACAGTAGCGGTGCTGCCCACGGTCCGCTTAACCAGTGTTCGCCCCTCCGTACTTTCGATGAACCGGGCGATGTGCTCCGCGACTTGCTCTGCCGTAAATTCGTGCCCTACATAGAAATAGTTGGCTACGAGATCATGCCAGAAGGCCGGCCCTGGCCCGTGCGGTGCGCTCAGGTGATAGTGCATCAGCCACTGTGTACCGTGCTGTTCCAGCAGGCTATCGTGGGCCAGCGCGTAGCGGCCAAAGTCGGTCAATTGGCGGGTAGAATCCAGCAGTCCAGCGCCAATAGCATAACGGGGCATGGATTTGACGTAGTTGGTGCCAAGAGAGGTATGTTCTCGAAGAATCTCTTTAAGAGACCGATTGCGGGATACATCGGCAATCGTCGAGATAACTTGGACTAGAGCAGGGCGCGACAACGAGAAGCTTTCGTGAAATGTTGTACCAATACGGGCTGCTTCCACTGGAACTCCTCTCAGATGTCTGGTTGACCGAAATCCTGTTGCGCTCCATCAAGCAAGATCTGGATTGAGTAAGGATGTGATGAAAAGTCTCAATTCCCTGCGTGAAGCAGGATCCGATATCGCCTGGAAGAAATCATCTCGAAGATAGGCGTACTCTACATTATCGTGAATTAGCTGCAATCCCCCACCGGTAGTAGTGAGAGAAGTGTAGTTCGTCTCTCTATCTGGTTTTACCTTGTGAAACCAAAAACCTGAAGAGCGCAGGTGAAAGAACGGGGGACCAGGTTGGCACCAATCATCTTTCTTTTGCACAAGACTGAAGTAGTTCTCAAAGACCGTCAACAAAGGCTCCTCAAGGTAGATCTTGTTCTCTGGCAATAAGCCTCTTTCAGCAAGCTCAATGACACTCAGCAGCATCACTAGCTTGTGAGGTCGCAGATGATCGCCTTTGCTACCCCGCCTCATTTCCCGTATTTCGGTTTTTAATGTATCTAAAGATGGCAGATCAGACATGATTCGGCCTCGTCCCCCATATCCTGACTGTCGAAACCTAACACCTCCACCAAAGTGCGATTCTTGTTGTCCTGTTTCGATTTCGCCCTACGCTCGTTCTCTTGAATAATCGCTGCAACCCGTTCAGGACGCATCAGCTCTTGTAGACTTTCGCGCTGTGACCAAGTGTAGCTTTGCCCCGTTTCCGGATCTAGCTTCTCGTATTCCATTGCCTGCTGATACAATTCGGGATGGTTCTCCAGCAAACCAATCCATTCCATGCGTTGCTGGAAGAAGCAGAAGTAACAACCCGATCGAGACCGCCATCTATAGTACTCTGGTAAACCCAGCCCACTCTCCTCTAGAATGCGCAAGACATCTCGTTCGGTGATTCCTTCCTCTACGAAGGGGTAACGAGGAATGATGTTGGGCTTGGTTGAGATGTATCCTTTACGGTGTGGTTCATCAGCCCTGATACCAATGTAGTTGTAGCACGGCCCTTCACCTACGTACCGCTCAAATGGCTCGATCTTCAGTTTGCGTGTGCACCATCTAGTGCGAGCATCGGGGAGGACGTGGTTATAAATCTGCAAATAATGGTCAAAATCGCGATCCGAGTTCAGCCGAACTACAGGCTTGCCCAGGTAAATCTCTAGGCGCTCAAGATAGTCATATGTTTCGGGTAGTTCTTTTCCTGTGTCGCAGAAGACGTATTCCAACTCTGGGATTCTGTCACGCAGATAGATTGCCAGAGCCGTGCTATCTTTGCCCCCTGAGAGGGAGAGGATATGCCGGACAGGTTTGCCATTGGCAGAGTGCTGAGTTGTGCTCATTGGCTTGGCTATCCCTTAAGTCTGGTTCAATCTGTGTGTGTCTTTTTACGGAGCCATATGCGCAATGCAGCGTGTAATATCCGCCGATTCTCATTATAGTACGGTTCCAGTAATTTCTCCAAACGCTCAGCCAGACTATGACTGAGTGCCTGTTCCTCAGGCGTCAGCAGGGCTTCGTCTTCAGAACTGAGGTACTCAGTCTGGAACAGTTTGCCGACTGCGCGCGCCTGCGCTGGAAACCGCTCAACGTCCACGTCTGTCCAGGTACGCAATGGGCGCGACGCCACAAAGGCCAGTACGCTTTCCAGGGCGGCATGCGCGTCGGGAGCGCTTACGGCGCGTTGCAACAGCGGCAATAGCCTGGGGTGCGTTGTGTAGTCGACCATCATCTCCGCCAGAGTCAGCAACCGCTGCCAACCTATCTCGCCACCAGGAAGGCCGCAGGCAGCCAACAATTCGTCACGCGCCCAGTTCCTCAGGCGGGGCGTGGCCTCGCTCAGTGCCTGCAAAGCACTGTTTAGCCGGTCAAAGAACAGGGTCACCTGCTCCGGGTCTGGCACCTGATTCTCGAACGGCGGCAGATCGAGCGCTGCCGGCAAGTCCCTGAAAAGCAGCTGCTCCGGTGAACGCGCCCGTTCCACCACCAGGCGCGCGCGCAAGGCATGATCGGGTAGACGCTGGGTTCGCCAGGCGTGTTCGGGCAGCGCCTTCATCCGGCGCAAAAACTCGCGCGCAACCGGCATCACAGCGACATCCACGCCCAGGTTACGCGCAAAGCGTTCCAGGATGGCGCGCCAAGGCCCGATCAAGCGGCAACCGGATAACTCAAAGAGATCCGGGCGGCGCAACAACACCTCCCAATCGGCGATACCTGGTTCTGGCACTAATGACCCCTCGCGGTAAAGCGTCATCTCATCCTGGTAAACCAGATAAAATGCACAGAGCAGGACTGGTAAGACCCCATCGCTCACCCCATACGGTGGAGCCTTTAGCTGCCCAAAGAGGTTTTCAACCGAACGTATCTCCGTAGGGGAGGCGAACACGTAGTCGGCGATTGCCTGCCACACAGGGATCAAGCCTAATGGATCTGCTTCAGGGGGGTCGGCAAAATGCCAGCTACCAGACGGCTCTTGGCGATGCAAGCCGCCCGCCTTTAGTAAGCTCTCATACATGCTCCGTTCGGGAGGGTACCCCTCAATGCCCAAGGTTGCCTGGTCTGTCCGGGTGAGCATCGCTTCGATCAAGTTGCGACGTGCGGCGGCTGCTTGTGAGGAAAGCGTGCGGCGGTTGAGCAGTTCGTTCCACACGCGAGGTGTCGCATGGTAGATTTCGTCACACACTGTGGATAGGTAGGAAGTCAGGTTCCTGCCCATGCGCTGTGAGACGTCTACGCCGCAATGATACCAGAGACAGGCAGACGGACGGGTTAGCTGGTAGGAGCCAAAAGCTTCGTCCAAATGCTGTTGCACCAGCGTCTCCACGGTATCTATCCGCGCCCGCCACTCCCGGCGTGCCACGGTATCGTCGCGCAGTTCTGGGGTCTGCTCATAGACCCATTGCAGCGCGCGCAATTCGTGTAGTAGCTCGGTGAGTCGGGGGATCGGGCGTGCTATGCCAATTACCACATCCTTACGTAGTTGCAGCGAAGTGTCCTGTGCCCATTCTGTAAACTGCCGCCCTTCTGCCGTGGTAAGTGGCAAGCAGAGGATAACTACACCGCTCGCTTCATCTTGCCGGGCAAGCAGCTCTTGGCGATCGGCGTGAATGTCGGCGTAGCGTACTTGGAAGAAGCGCAGAGTACCACTCTGGTAACTATGCCGGCGTGCTACAAGGGGACGTGGGGGTAAATACCTGTGTAGTATTTCTACAAGGCTGAAGGCTCGACTCAAGTGCTGGTGGGCCTGCCGCAACCGGTCTTCGATGTCAACATCGCTACCCTGCCAGATCGCATAGGTACGATTGAAGCGCCGATACACCAGCATCGAGCGCTGGCGTAGGGCTTCCAACGCCTGATGAACCTCTTGCTTGCGGTAGCCTGAGCCACTCAGAGCTGCCAGTAAGGCCTCCTCAGTCGCCTGCAAGTGACTGGTCTCACCCAACCAATTGAGCAGACCGACGCTCTTGAGCACTGCGCTTTCCAGGGGGGTGAGCCGCGTTGTGCTATTCAGGCGATCAAGTGTTTCGGCTAGAACTCGCCCGCGCTCAGAAGCGAACAGACGCCCCTGGAAATTGGCCACCACATAATCGAACAAGTCTGGGAGGCAAACATAATCAGGTGTCTGGTGCAGTTGTAGAAATTCCTGGAACCCCTTCGGCTCGTGCGATGTAAGATAGGCGAATAAAGATCGCTCGTTCTGGGCCAAACGGCGAAAGACGAGTGGCAAGGCGACCAATACAGTCGGATGCAGAGGATACGTACGCAGGGCCAGGTCAACAAACTCCGTTTCAGTCATTGCTGGCGGAATCCATCCACCTGCCACTGCGAGCTGGGCATGACTGCGGAGCAGGGTTTCCATTTTCTCTAGCCCATCACCTTTATGGGTGATAGCACGTGCCAACAGCTGAAGCTGCTGAACGGGTGGCTCCTGGAAAGGAATATCCTCGAACCGGCCTTGGACTTTGGCCCATTCCTGTTGGGTCAGACTGTCAAGAAAGACTGCGTAGCGTTCAAATGCTTGATGGAGTATGCCAATCACAACAAGCGGGTTTTCAGCACTACGATCGGCGAATTCGGCAAGCTCCTGGAGCAGGTAAACGTCCGCCTCTTCAGGATGTGCAGCAGCAAACTCAAGTGGCTTGCCTAGCTCATCAATGATCAGCACAATACCGCGATAGCCTACTTCAACAACAAGTTGTAACAGCCGAGACAGTCTATCCAGAAGCGCTCGGCTAGTTTCTGGCATGTGTTCCGACGTCACATCGACCAATTGTTGGGCAGGCACGCCTTCGGTCTGCAAGTCTTGTACAGCACGAGTTAACCCATCATGCAGGCATTTCTGTAGCGGTGCTCGATAACTGGTGATAGGGATAGGGAAGAATCCCCGACTTCCATCCAGTTGAGCTTCAAGTACCTCACGGGCTAACAGGGGATCTGCTTGCTCCAGAGCACGTATAGATACTGTGTGATCGACCTGGGTCTTTCCCAGCAGGTTTAGCAGGAACAGGCCGAAGTACGATTTGCCCGACCCGTAAGGGCCAGTCAATGTCCAAGCGCGGGCCGTGCGTTTGTCATACAGTCCTGATAAGATGCGACCTAGACAAGCAAGTGCCTGAGAAGTAAGCACATAGCCTTGAGCAAGACCAGGGTAATGCACGTCACTATCAAGTCGAATGGCTCGAACGGCTGCATAGTGGATCTCCACAAACGAATCTAGAGTAGAGGCTGTGTTCTCATTCATAGTATGACCGCAGCAAGTTAAGGGCGTGTTGTGCCACGTCCTCGAGGGGCAGGTTGTGCAAGTAGAGTTGCCGAAGTCCGGCTGTCTCCTGCAGCCGGATGCGCCCCGAAGTAAGCTCCTCTAAGGCTTCCAGATAAGCTACTACGCTGTTCTCGTCAAGTTTGAAAGCCTGTCCGGGGCTTCTAACGTGGTAGATACACTCATCTACAGCGACCGTACGTCTAGATTGGGCAATCTGTGGCAGAAAATGAAACAGCGCATAGCCGAAAACTTGTACGGGCAAAAGGGGTTTGGGACCAATTGTGAAAGTGTAGACTCGCTGCTCTCTCGTAGGGCGAATCAGCCCAAGCTCAGATAATGGGCAATCCAGACCATCTTCAAGAAACCTTGTTCCCTTTATTTTGGCAGGAATATACGTTCGAAGACAAACGTCAACCTCTCGTTCAACCATCTTGGGAGTCGTGCGAATACCGGCCAGAGCAAAGTGGCGGCTGACAAATTCGGCCAGTCGCTGTCTGGTGAATTCGTGCTCCAGAAATGCAGTGAATACAAGCTCCCACACGAAGCTGTATGAACCTGCAACGAGTTGCCAGTGCAGTAACCATAACGTGCCCATATCTTCCAGATACGGATCTCCACCATCATCACCAAGCAGTAGTCGCCCTAGAGGGGTGGGCCGGAGAGTTGATTTGGGGCCGTCAGGTTGGGGTTCCAGGACACCAGTGGCCAGACACCAATGCCGTATAGA
>FWPU01010781.1_pt1 | contig 13290 bp, 9 predicted proteins | sample 2228361 | NCBI WGS metagenome assembly FWPU01 (sample SAMEA103939777, study PRJEB20133) | metagenome | reverse complement strand
CTCCATTGTGACCAGGCTAGTCGGAATCTGGCGTCCGCTGCAAGCCGGCCGACGGCGGTTTCATCGCGACTCGCCTGCGCCTGTCGTCCGGCACGCGGACGGTCCCGCGCCTGCCTGAGTGGCTCTCGAAATGCGTTCCTCAGAACTGCAGCCGCGCGTGCAGTTGCATCGTCCGCTCGCCCCCCAGAGTCAGGATCCGGCCGAACGTCGGGCGCGTGATGTCGGTCACCGGGGTGCCGAGCGTGGGATGATTGAGCGCATTGAGGGCTTCGCCCCGCACCTGCAGGCGCAGCCGCTCGCTGAACTCGATCGTCTTGCCGAGACTGAAGTTCACCGCCGAGGAGCCAGGACCGCGCAGCGCGTTCTTGCCCACATTGCCGGGCCGCACCGGCACGCGGCTGGTCCGCCCAATCTCCACGGGCCGGAAGGCGGCCGGGTTGATCCACTGGAAGCGGTCGCCCTCCGCATAGGGGTTGCCGCCCACGTAATCGGGGCGGGAGAAATCCAGGTTGCTCCTCTGCTCGACGTTGAGCGGTTGGCCGCTCTGCTTGACGAACGTGGTGCTCAACTGCCAGCCGCCGAACAGGATTTTGCGCCAGCCCTGGCGGGCCCACCGGTCCCAGGGCATCTGCCAGATCGCATCACCCACGAAACGGTGTTTGACGTCAAAGTGCGCCGGCCCCCGGTCGGCGCGCCAATTCGTCTCGTCCTGCACACGAATATCGTTCCCCGGCCAGAAATCGCCGGCGTGGACCGCCATCACCTTTCCCCAGGTGTAATGCAAATTGAAACTGAAACCGCGCGAGAAGCGCTTCCGCAGCGAGCTTTGCCAGGCATGGTAGTAACTGAAGTCGCTCTGGTTGCGCCACTGGATCTGGAGCGACTGGGGGAACGGCCGCAGGCCCGTTTGCCGGTCCGGAAGGTTAAAGTTGTGCGTGGCGGTGATCTTCAGTCCGCGGTTGCCCACGTAGCCGGTTTGGAAGGCAAGATCCCGGCCGATCTGCCGCTGAACATCGAAGCTCCACTGCATGCTGTAAGGATCGCGATTATTGGGATCGACGACGTTATAGCCGCGCGGCACATCGAGCCCGCGGACGATGACCGCTGCCTGCTGGTTCGTCATCGGGTAGGCGAGCTGGAAGCGCTTGATCTCGGAGGCGGACTGGAAGCGGTAGCGGGTCGGCACGTTCGGATCGTGATAGACCAGCCCGGCCAGAGCGCGCAGGTTCGGGGGAGCGGTGAAGACGCCAAAGCCGCTGCGAATCACCGTTCGCTGCCGCGCATCGAGGCTCAGCGCAAATCCTACCCGCGGCATGAAGTTATTGCGGTCGGCGCGATAGACAGAATCGGCAGGCCGAAAGACTACCGGACGGTTCACCGCAGCATAGACGCCGTCGGGATTGTACAGGCGGCCATCGCGCTCCTTGAAGACACTGTAGTACTCGTAGCGCAGGCCGAGATTGAGCATCAGCCGCTGCGAGAGACGTATGTCGTCCTGAAGAAACCAGCCAAGCTCCCAGGTGCGAGCATGGTAACGAGGCTGCCCGAAAGTGAAGGTGACGCGGTTCGGCGTGTTGGCCAAAAAGGCTGCCGCATTGCGGTATCGGAAGATCGGCACCTCCTCGTTGTAGCGGCCCGGGGTGCGGAGCAACCAGACGCCGCCGGCCTTGAGCGTATGCCGGCCGATCGGGCGCGAATGCACGTTTTCGATCGAGCTCGTCGAACCGTCGATTTCGAGCGTCTCGCCCTGGGTGTCGAAAAGCCCCTGCACCTCGACGGCGGCAACGCCTTTCGTGTGGATTTCGTCGATGCGGGTGGTGTGATTGCGGTTGTGCCCGAAGCGCAGCTCGTTGGAGTAGCCCGGCGCGCCGTGGATCCAGTTGGCGTTCACGGAGTTGGTGGTCCCGGAAAAGACCCGGGGGTTAATCATATATCGAGGCTCGGTGCGGTCGGGTGTGTCGCGAATATAGCGAACGGCCACCAGGTCGGAATCGCTGGCGCGGTAGTCGCCGCGCACCACCAAGTGGTCGTCGGTGGCCTGCGTCGGCCGGAGTCCGCGGAACAGGCCCACCTCGGCCGTCGGCGCATAGGGCTCGGTGGGCAGCGGAAACAGATCGAGCACCGCACGATATGCCGGGACGGCGCGGATCGCTGCTTCGCGTAACTGCGGCGTCGGCGTCTGGCCCACCTGAAGCCCACGGTTACTCATCCGGTAACCTTCGTACGTAAAGAAGTAGAACAGCCGGTCCTTGCGGATCGGTCCACCGAGCGAACCGCCGAACTGATTGAACCGGACCACCGGCTTGGCCTGCTGGGGCCCAAGAATGGCATTGCGCGCGTTCAGGATGTCATTCTGCCAGAGATGGAACAGCGTGCCATGCAGCTCGTTCGTGCCGCCCTTGGTAATGACGTTAATGTTGGTGGAGAACGTGCGCGCGATCTCGGCCGACATGGCTCCCTTGCTCACCGCCACTTCCTGAATCGCCTCCTGGCTGACCACGCTGATCAGGTTGAAGCCTTGGAACATCGAAGTCGAAGGTGTCTCCGAGTCGCTTGAGCCGTCGGTGCCGTCCACGGTGACGGAGTTGCCGCCGCTCGCCAATCCGTTGAACTGTATCAGGCCTTGCCGGGAGGGCCGATATCCGTTTTGCAGACCGAGCAGTTGGGCAAAGTCGCGCCGGCTCTGGGGCAGCTCGGTGAGTTGCAGCCTCTCGAAGCGCTCGTTGAGGCTCGCCGTGGCATTCTCGATGATGGGCGCCTCAGCCGTAACCACCACCGACTCGGTCGGCGCTCCCAGCTCGAGCGCCACCCGGAGTTGCAGTTGCTGGCCGGCCGACAGGCGCACGTTCGTGTCGCGATAGAGCTTGAACCCGGCCGCCTCCACCTCGAGCGTGTAGTGGCCGACAGGCACGAAGCTGAGCGTGAAGGCGCCTTGCACGTCCGCTGTGACGGTGAAGCCCGCGCCGGTCCCCTGGTTGGTGAGCCGGATGGTGGCCGCAGGCACCAGGGCGCCGCTAGGGTCGGTCACTGTGCCGAACAGCGTCGCGGTCGTGCGTTGCGCGGAAGCCGCCGAAATCACGACTATGGCGGTCAGGGCGATGCGAACGATATAGCCAGACATGGGCAACCCTCCTGTCTTCCGGGCGAGTCCTCGCCGCTGTCGGCAGAGCCCGCCCTTGACCGAAAGTTTTGCATAGATTCTGAAAATAGTCAAGAACGATTTTCCTCTTTTGCACCGGCTCCGCCGGCCTCCTTGCTGCCCGCCACCGAGGCGCTCAGATCCCGGTGGCGCCCGCCGAGCGCGGGCGAAACGGGACAGCCTGGAGCAGTTGCCTCATTTCCCTCACCGTCGCCGCGTGGCGTGGCTCCTGGGCCAAGTTGCGCGACTCGCCCGGATCCTCCCTCCGGTCGTAGAGCTCCCTGCCGCGGCGGCCTTCATCCCACTCGGTGTAGCGCCAGCGCGCGGTGCGTACGCTTCTGCCATACCAGGCGGGCCGCTGATGCGATAACCGCTTGTCCTCGTGCCGGCCAACGATCGTGTAGACGGCCTGCTTGCCCGGTCGCGCAGGATCGTTAAGAAGCGGCACGAGGCTCACGCCCTCCTGCCTGCTCGGCGCCTCAACACCGCACAGCTCGGCTAGCGTCGCGTAAAGGTCCACCAGCTCGACCAATCCCCGGGCGCGCCGCCCGTTGCCCTGCGCTCCGGGCGCCCGGACGATGAACGGCACCCGGGTCGATTCTTCAAACAACGTCATCTTGTGCCACATACCGTGCTCGCCGATGTGGTAGCCGTTATCGCTCAGGAAGACCACGACGGTCCGGTCCTCGAGCCCGAGCTCCTCGAGCCCGTCGAGCAGCAGGCCGATCTGCGCGTCTACGAACGAGATGCAGGCGAAGTAGGCGGCCATGTAATGTCGCTGCTCGGCCTCGGTGAGCCGAGGTTGGTTTTCAAGTTCGTACCAAGCGGCGGCCGGCAGGTTGGGATCGGTGGCGGCGGAGGGCAGAGGAATTCGCTTAGGGTCGTACAGGGCGAAATAGCGCTGGGGTGCAGCATAGGGGGCGTGCGGACGGCGGAAGCCCACGCCGATGAAAAACGGCTGGCTCCGCCGGTGACACTCGTGGATCAGCTCGACGGCGCGCCGGGCCAGGATTCCATCGGGGGTCTTCTCGTCCGGAGTGCGGAGCACCTGCCACGCCATTGTGTGGTTGCGCGGCCCAGGCGCGGAGTGCTCCCGCAGGACCTCCTCCTTGCGCGGTGTCTTACCCCACTCCGGCAAGCGGTAGTCCCAGGAGCGGGGATCCTCGTGCTCCGGCCCGGTATGGAAGATCTTGCCCACCTCGGCCGTGTAATATCCTTGGCGGCGGAACAGCTCCGGCAGCATGACCCAGTCGGTGAGATTTTGGCGGGTGGGAACGCTGAGCGAGAGCACGCCATTGGTTTCCGGACGGGTGCCACTCAGCAAGGAGGCGCGCGAAGGGGCGCACAGCGGGTGCTGGCAATGGGCACTCTCGAAGAGCACGCCGGCGGCGGCGAGCCGGTCCAGGTGGGGAGAGCGCACAGTGGTGTTCCCGTAGCAGCCCAGCGCACAGTTCATGTCGTCTGCCACGATCAGCAGGACGTTGAGCCGCGGTCGCGCCCAGAGGCGCGGCGCGGCAAGGCCTGACAAGGCGCAACCCAGCCATTGTCTGCGACCGATCATAGATGCGATCGTAGCGCAGGCGCTTGGTTGCAAGCAAATCAGGCTAACTTTCAGACATTCTATGTTATTTTCATCTCATGGCTCTCTTTACGCGCTGGCTTGCTTTGTTCGCCTCGGCGGTGTGGCCGACCGGCGCCGCCACCGTGGCTCTCTGGCTGTTTGACGAACCGATCGGCTCCTATCCCAGCACCCTGCTCAACGATGCCGCCGGCGGACACATCGTCGCGCTGGGCCTTGCCGGTCGCATCGCCGAAGGCCGCTACGGCAGGGCGCTCGAGGTGGGTGAGCCGGCCCCGCTCACCATTCACTACCGTGATTCCGAGGAGCTTGCTGAGGACGGCTCGCCCGGGCTTCTTTTCGGTTTGGTGAAACCGCCGCTGACCGCCGGGCGATCCGTCGAGCCGCTCTGGTGGGGAAACGCCGGGTTTGCCGCTCTGGCCACGCTCGGCGAGCGGCACCTGCGCCGCCCAAGGTTCCGCAACCCCACCGCATCGCCACTCAATCTCGGCGCACAGGACTTCACTCTCGAATTCTGGTATCTTCCGCTGCCGGGCGGTGCGGGTGAGCAGACGGTCATTGAGGTGGGAACCGGGCCGCGCGGCGAAAATGACCGTTTCACCCGGCTGGCGCTCCACTCCGAAACCGGTGTCCTGCGGCTGTACCGAGGAGAGGGCAAGCCGGTCGCCGAGCTCGGCGCGCCCAGGCAAGCGCTCCAGGCCGGCAGTTCACGCTGGGTGCATCGTGCCCTCACGCACTCTGCCGCGTGGCGCCGCGTGACGGTGTTTGTCGACGGGAGGCCGCAATCGTCGGTCGAGGCAGCTCTGCCCGGACCGCTCGAGCAGGGGGAGGAGGCATATCTGACAATCGGTTGTGACGGGCGGTTCGCGCGCCGCTTGCGCGGGAGGTTGGATGAGCTGCGGGTCTCTTCGGCGGTCCTTTACAACGGCCCCTTCGCGCCGCCCGGAAGCTTTTCGCTCACCTACTCCGGGCGCTTGGTCCGCACCGAGCGGCCGACGGGCCCGACGCTGCTCTTTCCCGGCGGACGGCCGGCGGCGCTTCCTGTCGAGTTGGGCTCCCGCAAGCACCTGTTCATCGATGACGCCCTGATAGCGCATTCCGAGGGCGTCGCCTTCGTGCCGAATCCCCCGGAGCGCCGGGAGAAGGTCTTCGAGGACCTCCGAGGTCATCTGACACTGGTCGAGGACGAGACCGGGCTGCTTCGCATCTACTACCGCGTCAAGGAGGATTGGCTTGCCGTCGTGACCTCGCGCGATGGCGTCCGATGGGAGTATCCCGATCTCGGCTGGGAGCACGACGGGCTGCGGAACGTCGTTCTGGCCGCGCCCGTCGGACTCGGTAATGTCTTTATCGATCGCACCGCTCCGCCCGAGCAACGCTGGAAATACTTCAGCGGCATACGGCGCAATTCGATGTTCGTGTTCACCTCGGCCGACGGCTGGCGGTTCGTGCCGCATGAAACCGCCGCGCTGCCGTTTGCCGCCGGCAGCCAGTCCATCCTCTATTACGACGACCAGCGGCGCCTTTGGGTCGGCCATCACCGCTCCGATTACGGAGCAACGCCTTGGGGACGCACCGAGCGGCGCTTTGTCCTCAGCGAAACCGACCGGCTGCTCGAGCCATGGCCCTGGCAGCCGGCGACGCCCGAGCGGACCGCACAGATCGCCGGCCAGCGGCGCATCAAGGACCGCCAGCTCGACCCCTGGTTCCTCGACAACGGGCCACTGTCGCCGCCCGGCCTCGGCATCGAGTTGCCGGAGGTGATGGGGCCAGACGAAAGGCTCGATCCGCCGGCTACGGACATCTACACGACAAAGGTGATCAAGTATCCATGGGCGCCGGACGTCTACCTTGCCTTCCCGGCCGTGTACTTTCATTACGACCACGTGCCGCCGCCCACCCGTTCGACCCTGAGCGACCGGTCGCGGCAGCTCGGCTCGGGCGTGGTCGAGGTCCAGCTCGCCGTCAGTCGCGACGGCCGCACTTGGAAGCGCTACCCCCGCCCCGCTTACGTGCCCATCAACTCCGGCGGCGCCGACTCGATCCACATGATGTTCATGGCCCACGGGATGGTGCGGCGCGGCAACGAGATCTGGCAATATGCGGGCGGCCACCCCGGCAACGGCGTCCACTACCATAGCGCCTGGGTGCGCCAGCCCAACTCGCCGCTATGGCGTTTCGTGCAGCGCAGGGACGGCTTTGTGGCGCTGGAAGCCGCCTACACCGGCGGCAGCTTCACCACGCACCCGCTTCGCTTCGCGGGCCGCCGGCTGGTGCTCAACGTCGACACCGGAGCCGTCGGCTTTGCCCAGGTGGGTTTCCTTGATGAGTTGGGCAGGCCCGTCGAAGGCTACTCGGTCGACGATTGCGTCTACATCAACGGCGATTTTCTCTCCAAGCCGGTCGAGTTCCTCGGCGGGCGGGGCACGGACATTTCGGCCCTAGCCGGCCGGACGCTGCGCATGGTTTTCCGCCTGCGGGGAGCGCGCCTTTACGCCATGCAGTTCGTCGATCAATGAAAATTAGCTTGTACAGTTTTCTCCTCTTGCTTTCATCGCTCTAAATTCGCTAAGGTAATGGATTAGAATGCCGGTCAACCAGACGCTCGCGCTTGCGCCTGTGCCTCGCCGTCGGCGCCCCAAGCAAAGTGGTGGCGCAGCGGACACCCGTTACCGGCTGAAGGCTATCAGTCGCGCCCTGGATGTCCTCGAATACTTCACCGAAGAGCTGACGCGCCATACGCTTAAGGAGCTGAGCGGATTGGCACACATGCCCGAGTCGTCGCTGTTCCGCATCCTGTCGACGCTCAAGCACAGGGGCTATCTCGAGCAAACTCCGGACGGGGTCTACCATTTGCCGCGCCAATTCATCTACGCGCGCCTGTACACCCTGGCCGAGGACGTCAAGCGACTGGCGCGGTCCCATCTGGCAGCCCTGTCGGCGCGCTTTGATGAGACCGCTAGCCTCGCCATGCTCTTCGTCGATGAAATCCGGGTTCTCGACACGGTCGAGACCTTTCAGGAAATCCGCATGGTCAATCGCCCGGGACGGATCCTGCCGCCACATTCCAGTTCTCTCGGCAAAGCCATCACCGCCTTCCAGCCGCCGGAACTCCTCGATCGCATGCTCGAAGTTTACGGTCTCTACAAGCGCACTGAGCACAGCATTACGGACCGCCGGGTTCTGGCTGAGGAATATGCCGCCATACGCGAGCGCGGCTATGCCTTTGACCGCGAGGAGACCGTCATCGGCGGCACCTGCATCGGCGTGCCGGTTCGGCTCAACGGCCGGGTCCGGGCGGCGCTGAGCATCTCTGTGCCGCTGGTGCGCCTGAGCGCGCAGCGCGAAGGGGAAATGATCGAGGCGCTCCTCGGCCGCTCGCGCGCCCTCGAGGAGGATTTCGCCGCCTCACGGCAGCCAGACCGGAGCTGAAGCGATGGCAGACCCCTCGGGGCCCGTGCTTTCCGAGGCCCGGGTCGGCCTGCTGGGCGTCGGGCTGCTCGGAAGAGCCTTGGCCCAAAGGCTGCTCGCCGCCGGCTACAGCGTGACGGGCTACGACCCCGACGGGGAGCGGAGGCGGGATTTGCGTGAGCTCGGCGGCGAGCCCGTCGAGGAACCGGCCGCTCTGATCGAGCGCTGTCGCCGCTCGGTCGTTTGTCTGCCTGACTCCTCCGTTACGGCACGACTTCTCCCCGTGCTCGAGCGGCTCGCCGCCGGCTCGCTCGTCATCGATTGCACTACCGGCGCACCCGATGAGATGGAGAGCTTCGCCGCCCGGTTGGCGGCGCGGGGCGTCGGCTACCTGGACGCTACCGTGGCCGGCTCGAGCGCGCAGGTAGCGCGCGGCGAGGCCGTGCTGATGGTGGGTGCTCGAGCCGAGCTGTTGCCTGTGGCGCGCGATCTGCTCGAGGCGATCGCTCCCCGGCTGTTTCACGTCGGCCCGCCGGGCTACGGCGCCCGCTTTAAGCTTGCCGTCAATCTGGTGCTGGGCCTGAATCGCCTGGCGCTGGCCGAAGGATTGGCTTTCGCCGAGTCCTGCGGCCTGGAGCCGACGCAAGTGCTTGAAGTGCTTCGCGCCTCCCCCGCCTACTCCCGGGTGATGGACACAAAGGGGCGGCGCATGATCGAAGGCGACTATGAGCCGGAGGCCCGCCTGCGCCAGCATCACAAGGATGTGCTTCTGATACTTCGCGAGGCGGCCCTCCGGGGCATCGAGTTGCCGGCCTCCGCCCTGCACGAGCGCCTTCTGGCGGAAGCGGAGGCCCGCGGCTGGGCCGAGGTTGACAACTCGGCCATCCGCGAACTTTACCGATCGAGGCGGCGCAGCTAATCGCCCGAAACAAGGGCCGCTTTGGGTGTGGCCCAGTGATTCCGGTACCGGCGGCCGAGCAGGGCGTGTGCCTCCGGATCCTCGGGAATCGCTTCCCGTTTGGCATCGAAGCGAAAATTGCGGCCGGTGCGCGCGCAAATGTTTCCAAGATGGCACACTGCCGAGCTTAGGTGGCCCTCCTCGATGTCGCAATTGGGCCGTGCGCGGCTGCGCACGCAATGGAGAAAGTTTTTGAGATGCTCGTCCGGGGAAGCCTCTTTGATCCACTCGGCGCGCTTTCCCTGGCGGTCCAGGATCTGATAGCCCCACTCGCGGCCCCACTGGCCGATGCGCATCATCGCGTCGGTGCCGTAAACGGCTACGCCGTTTTCGATCTCCTCGAGCGGATATGGCGTCCAGATGCGCATCTCCCAGAAGATGACACTCCGGCCGAAGTCGAAGGCAAGAAACATCGTGTCGGGGGTCTCCTGGTCGTCGTCGAAGAAGTAGGTTTCCCCCATGCCGCTGACGCGAGCCGGCAGCGTGAGACCCAGCACCCACCGGCAGATGTCAATCTGGTGCGCGCCGTCGTTGCCCAGATCCCCGGTACCGAAGTTCCAATGCCAGTGCCAGTTGTAGTGGAAGCGGTTCGGCCGGAACGGCAGCATCTCCGCAGGTCCGACCCAGGTCTCGTAGTCGACCCCTGGCGGCGGCGACGCATCTGGGGAGCGTCCGATGTTACGCCGCAACTGGGAATTCCAAGCCTTGGCCGCCAGCAGCCTTCCGAGCCGGCCCGACTGCGCGACTTCGATGGCGCGGCGCACCACGGGCCGGCTGCGCGCCTGCAAACCCGCCTGGATGACACGCGCGTAGCGTCGCGCCGCTTCCACCATCCAGCGGCCCTCGCGATAGTTGTGCGAAACCGGCTTTTCGACATAAACATCCTTGCCGGCCTCACAGGCGAGCAGCGTCGCCGGGGCGTGCCAGTGGTCGGGCGTGGCAATGACGACAGCCTCCACTTCGCGATCCTCGAGCACGCGGCGCAGATCCATGCTGGCACGCACGCCGGCATGGCCCAGCTCGGCAGCGCGTTTCCGGGCAGCCGTCAGACGCGTGGAGTCTACGTCACAGACGTGCGCCACACGCACCGGTAGTCCCTCGGTGGAGCGCAGCAGGGCCATGCCACGGCCGCCCATGCCGATAAAGCCGAGTCCGACCGTGTCGGCCGGCCGGGCCGGGCACACGGCCGCCGCCGAGGCTGTCATTTTGAGAAATCCGCGCCGGGAGGCGCCGCCCCGGTGCTCTTCCTGTTGAAAGACGATGGCGATTTCTTTCATTTCTCCATGACCGGTTTCATCAAACAGTGTATACTAGCACTGGTCGGCTCTCGCGTTAGATTCTCTGCTGATAGCGCTTGCCCATGCGCTCAGTTGACCTGATTCTCGTGGCCCTCTACATCGTCGTCACAACCGGCATCGGACTGCGCTTCGCCCGCCGGCAGACCAGCACCGAGTCCTACTTCGTGGCGCGCCGCAGTATCCCACCTTGGGCGGTCGGCATGTCGACGATGGCAACTCTGGTCAGCAGCGTGACTTTTGTCGCTTACCCGGGCTCGGCGTATGGAGGCGACTGGTCCAATCTGGTGCCGGGCTTTCTCCTCATCGTCGTGCTGGCACTGGCCGGCCGCATCCTGATTCCCTTCTACCGGCAGGCAGTGCGCATGAGCGCCTATGAGTATTTCGGGAGCCGGTTCGGCACGCCGGCGCGCATCTACGGCTCGCTGGCCTTCGCGCTGGGCCACTTCGGCAAGATGGGCTTCGTCTATTACCTGGTGGCCCTGACGGCTCACAGCGTCACCGGCTGGAGCATGGATGCCATCATTCTCGCGATCGGCCTCGTCACAGTGCTCTATACCCTTCTGGGCGGCATCGAGGCCGTCGTTTGGACCGACGTCGTCCAGGGTTTGGTGATGTGGGCCGGCATCTTTTTGGCGCTCGGCTTCCTGTTGTTTCTTCCTCCCGGCGGGCCGGGAGCGGTTTTGGAAACGGCCGCGGCGGCCGGTAAGATCTCTCTGGGCGAGACGAGCTGGGACTTCTCGCGCGCCACCATCCCGGTGCTGGTGCTGTACGGCTTTTTCTGGTACCTGCAAAAGTACGCCGCCGATCAGACCCTCGTCCAGCGATATCTGCTAGCCAAGAGCGACCGCCTGGCCCTGCGGGGCATCGCCATCGGCGCGCTTCAGACCCTCCCCCTCTGGGCGCTCTTCATGCTCATCGGCACCTGCACCTGGTCGTACTATAGGCTGACCGGTCTCCGGCTGCCGGCGCACATCAGCAAAGCAGACCAAGTCTTCCCTTACTTCCTGGCGACCGAGCTTCCGCCGGGCGCCGCGGGGGTCTTCCTGGCGGCGCTCATGGCAGCCGCCATGTCCACGCTGTCGAGCGACTTGAACTGCATCGCCATGGTTGGCGTTGAAGACGTCTATCGTCGGCTGCGTCCGCAGGCGGGCGATGCCTTGCGCCTGCGCATGGGCAAGCTGCTGGTGGCCGTTGTGGGTGCTCTCGGCGTGGTCATGGCCGAGATCCTGGCTCACTCGACCGGCAGCGCCCTCTCGATGTGGTTCAACGTTTCAGCGATCCTTTCCGGCGGCTTGGCGGGGCTTTTCACGCTTGCCTTCCTCAGCCGGCGGGCGAACGCGCGCGGCGTCTGGGCCGGCATCCTTGCCTGCATCGTGTTCACTGCCTGGGCGACGCTGACCTCGGGCCAGAATCGCTGGCTCGATCTGGGCGCATTCAACTATCCTTGGCACGAGCTGACGATCGGTGTCGTGGGCCATGTCGTGCTAGCCGGCATCGGCTATCTGGCAAGCCTCCTGTCCGGCGCCCGGCGAGACGAGTCAGCGGTGACGCTGTGGAGTTGGCTGCGCCGGCGCGACATCCGGCAAGCGGACCTGGCCCCCAGCCGCTGATCCCGGGCGGCTTCGAGGCGAGTATACACTTTGGTTAGGACCGCCCGAGGCGAGCCGGACGTGGCTGCCTGACCACCAGTCGTGTCTCCGCCCGAGGGTGCGCCATGTCCGCCCTGCTCGTTGCGGCCGGCAAATGCGGGCTGGCCATGCTGGCGGCGGCCGCTGCCATCGAGATCCGGATCGTCTACGACAATCAGGCTCTGGATCGCACATTTCAGCCCGACCGGGGCTTCGCCGCCGTCGTCCAGGTCGGCGGCAGCCGCATCGTCTTCGATACTGGCGCCGACGGCGAGCTGCTGCTCAGAAACCTGGCCGCCGGCATCCATCATTCACGTTGTCATCTCGCACCGGCACCCGGACCATCGCAACGGCCTGGCCGCCCTGGCGCTCAAGAACCGCTCGATGCAAGTCCATTTTCTTGATTCGTTTCCCCATGACCTCTTCGAGCTGGCGGCCGCCCTGGGACTCGCCCCCGCGCGGCGTGCGCGGGCCGCTCAAGATCGCTCCGGGCGCTTACACCACTGGCGCCGTGGCAGGCGATCCGGACGAGCAGGCCCTCGTAGTTCCAGGCCCGCGTGGCCTGGTGCTCGTGGTGGGTCGCAGTCACCCCGGTCTGGCGCGGATCGTCGAAACGGCACGAAGCCAGCATGGCGGAGGGCCGGTACGGCTGCTCGTCGGAGGCTAGCATCTCTACCGACTGGCGGATGCGGCCGTAGCGGATCAGGTGGCGCAACTGGCGGCCTCTGGCGTCTAGGCCGCGGCGCCTGCGCATTGCACCGGCGCGGCGGCGCGGAGGATTCTGCGGCAGGCGTTCGGTTCGCGCTATTTTGCCGCTGGCGCCGGCTGGCGCGTGGCGCTAGAGTAAGCTGAGAGGGTGGCCCTAGCGCGACTTTCCTCCTTCGCCGGCCTGATCCACGGCAACTCTCGGTAGCGAGGGGAGTTGGCGCTCGGCCATCGTATAGACGGAAATAGCTTGCCTGGGACGGCCTAACGATCGCCATTGCGTTGGCCAAAACGACAGTGCCGCGGCTTGCACCAGCATCTGGGTCGGGCGCGGCGGCAGCTGGCACGGATCTCACCGCATCCCCGGGGAGGTCTGGAGGGCGTGCGCCGCCAACTGGATCGCATTCTCGGCCGGCAGGATCTGCGAGGGGTGCTGCGCTGCCAGGTGCGGCCGGAAGGCCACCGGGTGGTGATCCATCCCTGGGTGGATCAGGCGGCGCGCCAGAAACGGCAACCGGGCTATTTTGGCTTGCGACTGCTGGCGACCACGCGCCATGAATGGAGCACCGCCG
>FWPU01010780.1_pt1 | contig 13291 bp, 11 predicted proteins | sample 2228361 | NCBI WGS metagenome assembly FWPU01 (sample SAMEA103939777, study PRJEB20133) | metagenome | reverse complement strand
AGGCTGCCTCTTTCCGATACACCCATCCCCGCACAGATGTGGCCTACTCAAACTGTTAAGGTACTCTACCCTTGACAACTCAATATAATCACTGCGAGACGTTCTTCGCCGAAGCACTCTCCCGTTAAACGGGCATTATCGGGGCCCAGGGAGATTGCTTCGGCGCACAAACCGCTCCTCGCAATGACAGTTCACGACTTTAAGAAAGTCCTGCGAGCATATCAAAGGATTTTTCCCGGCGGATTTTGCATCAGCCATTCTTGCGCGTCTATGCCAGAGGTAGAGCGTTGCGGTTTCAGGCGTTTGTAGTTGCCGTCGGGCTGCATGAGACGGGTGCGCAGATTGTCGTTGAGGTAGATGTCTAGCAGGATTTTGCGCAGGTATTGGATGTGTTCTGCGTGTTCGACCGGAAAGACGACCTCAACACGGTGAGACAGATTGCGGGTCATCAAGTCGGCGCTGCCCAGGTAGATTTCTTCTTGTCCCCCATTGTAGAAATAAAAGATGCGGCTGTGTTCCAGGTAACGTCCGATGATGCTGATGACGCGAATGTTTTCACTCACTTCCTCCACGCCCGGCGTCAGGGAACACATGCCGCGCACCAGCAGGTCTACCTGAACGCCGGCTTGGGAAGCGCGGTAGAGCAGTTGAATCATCGGCACATCTACGATGGCGTTGACTTTGAAGACCAGGCGGGCCGATTCTCCTTTTTGGGCTTGCTTGATTTCCCGGCCAATGAGGGCTTCCAGGCGTTGCCGCAGATTGACCGGCGCCACGAGTAACTTTTTGTAGTCTTGCTTGGTGGAATAACCGGTCAAGGTGTTGAACAAATCGGTGGCATCAGCGCCCATGACTTCGTCGCAGGTGAACATGCCGATATCTTCGTAGACGCGCGCCGTTACAGGGTTGTAGTTACCGGTGGCCAAATGCAGGTAACGTCGAATGCCGTTCTCCTCCTGGCGCACGACCATGGCAATTTTGCTGTGAGTCTTCAGCCCCACCAGGCCATAGACGACATGGACACCGGCTTGTTCCAGGCGGCGCGCCCAGCCGATGTTGCTCTCTTCGTCGAAGCGGGCCTTGAGTTCGACCAATACTGCTACTTGTTTGCCGCGTTCGGCCGCCTCCAGCAAGGCCTCGACGACCGGCGAGTCTTGTCCAACGCGGTAAAGGGTCTGTTTGATGGCCAGCACGTGCGGGTCGCGGGCCGCAGCGGCCAGGAAATCGACCACCGGCGTAAATGAGTCGTAGGGATGATGCAATAGCACGTTCTCGGCGCGGATGAGGTCGAAGATCTCGCTGGCGGCGGTAAGGACTCTAAATTTTCTGGGAAGGACCGGCGTGTAAGGAGGAAATTTCAAGTCGTGTCGTTCTACGCTATTGTAGACCTGCCACAAACTGGCCAGTCCCAGATGGCTGCTCAAGACGTATACGTCGGTTGGGTTCACTTCCAGGTTATCTACCAACAGGTTGCGGATGTTCTTGGGCATGTTTTCATAGAGGTCTATCTTGACCACCGACCCGAACTTGCGCCGCCGGATGCTCTGTTGCATACTTTCGAGCAGGTCTTCGGCTTCCAGTTCCTGGATCTCGATATCTGCGTCGCGGACGATGCGAAAGGGGTGGGCCTCTTTTACTTCCAGCCCCGGAAAGAGCATGTCCAAATTGGCAGAAATGACTTGCTCCAGCCAGACGAAATAGTGATGCCGAGGTACAGTGCCATCCTTGCGCGCTGCGCCCGAAGAGCGTTTGACCGGCACCAGACGTGGCAGAGTATCTGGCACTTTCAGGCGTGCAAATTTTTCGTGTCCCTTTTTGTCGCGGATGACGATAGCCAGATTGAGGCTCAGGTTGGAGATGTGTGGAAAGGGATGACCTGGGTCGAGCGCCAGGGGTGTCAGAATGGGGAAAACCACCTCTCGAAAATAACGGTCGGCTCGTTCTTTTTGAGCCGCGTTGAGTTTGCGGTAGGGCAGGATGTGGATGCCGGCCTTGTCCAGGGCCGGCAATAATTTACGCTGATAGGTTTGCTGGGCCTCGTTGTAGAGTTCCAGGGCGCTTTTGCGGATGGCGGCCAGTTGTTCGCGCGGTGTCAGCCCGTCGGGAGAAATCTCGTCAATTTTTGCGTCCACCTGTTTACGGATGCCGGAGACGCGCACCATGAAGAATTCGTCCATGTTCGAGCCAAAGATGGCCAGGAATTTGACGCGCTCCAGGAGCGGGTTGCTCTCGTCTTGTGCTTCGGCCAGCACGCGGCGTTGGAATTCGAGCAGGCTCAATTCCCGGTTGATGAACGGTATGGATGGTGAGGAAGGGACAGACTCGGCGGACATATACTTGACCTAATTATATGTGATTTCGGCCCTTGCAGGGCAAATTTAGCAAAACACAAGTTTGACACTATTGTAGGAAGGTTGTTTTACCGCCTCGGCGCGCTCTGCGATTTGTTTTTGCAGTGGACTCAGGCAAGTCTCGATAACGGCCTTGTTGTCTTGGTGTATACTTGACACGTCCTATGCCCAATGTGTACTTCTTTTTTGGCAATGATGAATTTGCCATCTCGCGCCGCCTGAAAGAGTTCGAGGCCGGTTTTGCCGATCCTACCAGCGCGGATATGAACACTGCTTGCCTGGACGCTCGCACGATGAGCGAGAACGATTTGAATACCGCCATCCATGCCATGCCGTTTCTGGCGCCCAGGCGTTTGACGCTGCTGGCCAATCCTTCAGCCAGATATGTCAAGCCTGCCGAGCGCCAGAAGTTCGAGGCGTTCATCGAGAAAACGCCCGAAACAGCCCAACTGGTCATCTACGAGTTGATCGAGCCGAAAGAGGTGGAAAGGCATTGGCTGGTGAAGTGGGCCGCCAGGAAGAGGGGCCTGGTCGAAACGCAGGCCTTCATGCTGCCGCGCCCTCAGGAGATGAGCGGCTGGATCATCCACGAGACTGCGTTGCAAGGAGGTAGTATATCCCCGCCTGCTGCCGCAAAACTGGCCGAGATGGTCGGCGTGGATACGCGCCAGGCGGCGCAGGAGATTGCCAAATTGCTGGCCTACGTCAATTGGGAGAGGCAGGTCGAAGTCCGGGATGTAGAAGCGGTCAGCATCGTCACGGCTCAGGAAAGCGTCTTCGATTTCGTGGATGCGCTGGCGGCCGGCAACAGTCAATCTGCTCAGCGCCTTTTACACCGTTTGTTGGAAAACGAGGATACCTTTGTTCTGTGGGGCATGGTCATTCGTCAGTTTCGCCTGTTGCTGCAAGTGCGCGAGGTGTTGGAAGCGGGCGGCGGCAAGGAGCAGGTGGCCGCAGCGCTGAACGTGCATCCTTTTGTAGCCGAGAAAACGCTAGCACAGGTGCGCGCCTTCACGCTGCCCACCCTGGAAGCCATCTATCACAAATTGCTGGACATTGATGAAGCAGCCAAGACCAGCCAGATGACGCTCGACCTGGCGCTGGATACGTTAGTGGTGGAACTAACCCGCACTTGAGCCTCATTCCGCAAACATTTCGACCAGCGTCGCCAGCACTTGTTTGCGCGCCGCCGGGCTGATAACACCCAGCCTTTTGACCAACCGCGATTTATCGATCGTTCGTATTTGGTCGAGTACAATTTGCCCCTCCTTGCCCTGGAAGCGGCAAGCGATGCGGGTTGGGTAAGGCCGTCCCCTGGTCGTCATGGGCGCAACAATGATGGTTGCAATGTGCCGGTTCATTTCATCCGGCGAGATGACCAGGCAGGGGCGCGTCTTTTGGATTTTGCTGCCAATTGTCGGATCGAGGTTGACCAGGTAGACTTCGAAGCGTTGGACTACCATTCCCACTCAGTCTCGTCCCAATTTGTAGCAACCGCATCATCGAGCAGGCGGTCATCGCCCCATTCTGCCATGGCGTGAAATTGCGCCTCCCAACCCTGCCGAACTTTAGAAGGGGAATGAATGATCAGCCGGTCATCTTCCAGGCAGAGTTCCACTTCTGTCTCCAGGTTGAGTTGTTCGATAATCAACTTGGGAAGGCGGATGCCGCGCGAGTTGCCGATACGGATAAGGGGGGTTCGGATGATGTGCATGTTGGCTCTTTTCTGAATGTACTTACATTGTAGTCACTTGAAGCGGTAAGGTCAAGTGATTGCAATGGTGCGAAGCGTGTATAATTCTCTCATGTTCGCCCAAGTTGCCGTCAACGTGGCCTCCGTTTCGGGGGTCTTCGATTACCGCCTCCCACCCGAACGGGCGGCGCAGGTGCGCGTTGGCTGCCTGGTGACTGTGCCGTTCGGCGCGCAGGTGGCGCAGGGCGTGGTGCTGCGCTTCGTTGATCAGGCTGCTGTGGCAGAAACTAAAGCGTTGCTGGACCTGGTAGACGCCGATCCTGTCTTGACGCCGACGCAGATTGCGCTGGCCGAGGCCCTGGCCGATGAAACGCTCTCACCTCTTTCTGCGACCATCGGCCTGTTCCTGCCGCCCGGATTGAGTCAGCAGGCGGATGTTTTGTACTCGCTGCGCGGCAATGCTCTGCCGGCCGAAAGCGGTGCGGTGCAAAAGCGGTTGTGGACCCTACTGCATGAGCGCGGCCCCTTGCGCGGGCGGCAGTTAGACCGTCATTTTGGACCGCAAGACTGGCGCAAGGCTGCTGATTGGTTGGTGAAACGCGGCGTATTGGATAAGCGCCCTGTCTTGCCGCCGGTGACGGTGCGCCCCAAGTTCGTCCGCGTGGCGCAACTGGCCGTGCCGCCCGATGTGGCCCAGGCCGCCTTGTCGGAATTGGGGAAGACCGAGGCTACTCGCAAACGTCGCGCTACTGCTCTAGCCTGTCTGATGCGCGAGTTGGACGAGGTGAATGTCTCGTGGGTGTACGCAGAGAGCGGCTGTAACCTGGCCGATTTGCAAGAACTGGCCGAACGTGGCCTCATCGTCTTGCGCGAAAACGAGGTTTGGCGGGATCCGCTGGCGAGCGTGGAGAGGGGGGGAGTAGAGAGCAGTTCCCCTCTCCAGTTGACGAAATACCAGCAGGAGGCCTGGGAGCAAATTCGCGCGGCTCTCGATGCGCGAACGAGTGGCGCACCGTTCTTGTTGCATGGTGTGACCGGTTCGGGCAAGACCGAACTGTACTTGCGTGCGGCGGAAGAAGCAGTGCGGCGCGGACGGCAGGCCATTATCCTGGTGCCAGAGATTGCGCTTACCCCGCAGACCGTGCGCCGCTTTCTGGCGCGTTTTCCTGGTCAGGTAGGCTTGCTGCATTCGCGGCTGTCGGAAGGGGAACGCTATGACACCTGGCGGCGGGCGCGCGCCGGCTTGCTCAAGGTGGTCATTGGGCCGCGTAGTGCCTTGTTCGTTCCTCTCCCTTCCCCTGGCCTGATTGTGCTGGATGAGTGCCACGATAGTTCTTACTACCAATCTGAGCCGCCTTTCTATCATGCGGTGACGGCGGCGCAGACGTATGCGCGGCTGGCGGGAGCAGTTTGTGTTTTGGGCTCGGCCACGCCGCTGGTGACGCAACGTTACCAGGCTGCAATGGGCGCCATGCGGCTGCTGGAACTGCCAGAACGCATCGAACACAACCTTGCGAAGGTTGCGAACCTTCGCAAGGTTGGCGCAAGCGGCTTGCCGCCGGTGACAGTGGTGGATATGCGCGAGGAACTCAAATCAGGCAACCGCTCCATCTTCAGCCGGGCGCTGACCGAGGCCCTGGCCGAAACGCTTTTGCGCGGCGAACAGGCAATCTTGTTTCTCAATCGACGAGGCACAGCCACGTATGTATTTTGCCGTGAATGCGGCTTCGTGCTGAAGTGTCCGCAGTGTGATATGCCGCTGACGTTGCATGTGGCAGAGCAAGAACGGTTACTATGCCACCATTGTGGATATGCGCGTCACAAACCGGCTAAATGTCCTCGTTGTGGCAGTGCGCAGGTACGCGAATATGGGTTGGGCAGCGAGAAAGTCGAAGCCGAGGTGACGACGCTCTTCCCGCAGGCGCGCGTGTTGCGCTGGGATTGGGAGACCACCCGCACGAAGGACGCGCATGAGATCATCCTGGCGCATTTTGCCGCTCACCGCGCCGACGTGCTGGTTGGGACACAGATGCTGGCTAAAGGGCTGGACTTGCCGCTGGTGACGCTGGTGGGCGCCGTGCTGGCAGATGTGGGCCTGTTCTTGCCTGATCCGTTTGCCGAGGAGCGCGTCTTCCAGGTGTTGACTCAGGTGGCTGGACGGGCCGGGCGTAGTGCGCGCGGCGGACGGGTCATCTTGCAAACTTTCGAGCCGGAGAATCGCATTTTGCAGGCTGCCGCCGCACATGATTACGCCCGCTTCTATGCCGACGAACTGGCGCAGCGCGAGCGGCTGGGCTATCCGCCCTTTGCGCGGTTGGTGCGGCTGGAATTTCGCCATGCGGAGAATGCCCGGGCCGAGGCAGAGGCCCAAAAAACGGCCAACAGGCTCAAGTCGCGGATCGAAGCGGAGGGGCGAAGCCAAACCGAAGTGATCGGTCCCGTCCCCTGTTTCTTCGCAAAACTGGGTGGAGTGTACCGTTGGCAGGTTGTCTTGCGCGGGCCAGAGCCGCTCAGCCTGCTGCATGGGGAGGTGCTGGAGCATTGTCGGGTTGAGACTCAGCCGATAAGTTTGCTATAATCGGACCCTAGACCTTTTCGCCTGGAGGTAGTCATGCAAAGTTTCAGCCGTGGTTGGTCGTTCCTGGTGCAGGCCTGGCAGATGGCGTTCAAGGACCGCGACTTGCTCAAGCCGTCTATTTACGCCTTACTGGTGGGGTTTGCGCTGTCTCTATTGAGTCTCGTGCCGGTAGTGGGCGCGTATTTGCTGTTGGGCGATTCGAGTGTCGGCCGAGGGGTGACGTTCTTGCTGGGCGCTTCGATGGTCTTCGGCAATTTCCTTGTGACGTATGTCTTCTCTGGCATGACTGCCTATCTGATTTACGGTTATCTTTCCGAGGGCGATGGCCGCATGGACAAGGCCTGGGACATCGTGAAGCGCGATTTCTTCGACTTGTTGACGCTGGCGGCGGCCTCCACAGCCGTCAATTTACTCAAAAATTTGGCCGAGCGGAATAGACGCAGGCGCGGTGGGTTGACGGCCGGCCTGGCAAGCGCCGCGACCGGTTTGTTGCAAACTCTGTGGACCGAGGCGGCCTATCTCATCTTGCCTGCTATGGTCATTGACGACCTCAATCTCAAGCAGAGTTTGGAGCGGGTTTGGAAGATCACTAAAGAGAATTTGCTGTTGATCGGAATCAGCACTGTGGGGGTGCGCGCTGTGACGGGTTTGATTGGCTTCGCGCTGGGCGTGATCGGCGCATCGATTGGCCTGGCGGTGGGGTATGGGTTGGTGGCGGTGTTGGGGACGGGCTGGGCCGGCCTGGCTTTTGGCATCGGCAGCGGGGTGCTGATTTTCTTTGTGTTTGTGTTGGTTGCAAGTTTGATCAGCACGTATACCGGCATTGCTTATCATACCTGTCTGTATATTTGGGCGCGCGAGGTGGAAAAGGTACAGGCGGCCGGTCAACCTGTTCGTGTGGCTGCGCCTGCGCCACTGGCTGCTGTGTTAGGGTGAGCAAGATGGAACTGCAACCGCGCCGTGAAGTGCTTTCGTGGGAGGAGATCGATCGTCTCATTGACCATTTGCTGCCGCAATTTCGCCGCGAGTTCACCGCGATGGTCATGATTACGCGCGGAGGAGTAGTGCCGGGCGGTATCCTGGCCGAGGCGATGAATATCACCCATTTGTTGACCGCAGCCGTGGATTTCCCGGCCCAGATGGCTACCGAACAGGGCAAGTTGATGGTGTGGCCAGAATTCATTCAGTTCCCGTCCGAGGATAAGTTGCGCGGCCGCCCCACGCTCATCGTGGACGATGTGTGGGGTTCTGGGCGGACCATTACGGCGGTCAAGAACCGCGTTTCGGCGGCCGGCGGCTTCCCCGAGACCTGCGTGTTGCACTTCAACCCTTATCGCAACTTGTTTGGCAGTGTCCGTCCCGATTACTACGCGGCAGTTACCGATGCTTTCATCGTCTATCCGTGGGAGATCGACCGCGGGGCCGATAAAATGTTGTTGGAGTCGTAAGCCATGCGCGTCATTGCTTCGAATCTCTCCGCCAGGTTGGCTGTGCTGCGCAGCAACGAGTATTTCGAGGGGATGGACGGGGCTTTGCTCGAAAAGGTGGCCGCCCACATGCAACTGCGTGAGTTCGAGCGCGGTGAGACCCTTTTTTGGGAAGGGGACGGATGCGCTGGCTTACATATCCTTGAGCAGGGTTGCATCAAACTCTATCGCCTGTCGCCGCAAGGGCGGCAGTACATTGTACGTATTTTGCAGGAAGGCGAAACTTGCAACGAAGTGCCAACTTTCGACGGCGGTCCCAATCCGGTCAACATCGAGGCGTTGGAGACCAGCCGTGTTTGGGTCATCGAGGCGGGGGTGTTACGCGAGTTGCTCAAGTCGCATCCGGAGTTTGCTCTGCGGGTGGTGAACAACTTTGCTCAATTGTTGCGCGGATTGGTCAGGCGGGTGAGCGAAATGGCTTTCTTTCAGGTCACGCATCGTCTGGCTCGGTTGATTAGCGAATTGCCGCCCGAAGAATTGAACGGGGAGTCGGCGCATTGGACACAAGAGCAGATGGCCGCCCGGCTGGGGACGGTGCGAGAGGTGGTGGCGCGCTCGCTCAAGGAATTGGAGCGCAGCGGCGCCATTCGCCTGGACAAACGCCGCATCCGTATCTCGGACCCTGAGGTGTTAGCGCAGTGGGCGCAACCGTGGAATTGAAGGCGGCTTTTGCCGAGATGGATCGTTTGTCCCTTTTCCCCGACACGACCAAGGTCGAACAGGACGTTTTGACCATTGCCGGCCAGGATTTGCGGTTGCTGGCCGAAGCCTATGGAACACCGTTGTACCTGTATGACGCGGCGACACTCGACGCCGCCGTTGCTTGCTATCGGGAGGCTCTCGCCTCATCCTACCCTTCGGGCGGTTCAAGTGAGCAACCAGCAGCCGCCTCTGTGACGTATGCCGGCAAAGCCGCCCTCAATCTGGCTCTCGTCCGTTGGAGTCAGCGGCACGGCCTGTGGTTGGACTGCAGCGGTGAAGGGGAAATTACAATTGCCAGGGCTGGCGGCGCGCCGCGTGAGCGCATTCTCGTGCATGGCGTCAACAAATCGCGGGCCGACATTTGCTCGGCTATAGAACATGCCGGCGCTATCGTGGTAGATAATTTGTCTGAATTGGCGCGCCTGGCCGAATATGCCGGACGTTTTCCTTTTCCAGAGGTGTGGCTACGCTTGCAGCCTGGGCTGGCGGTGTCTACCCATGCCTATACCCAGACCGGTCAGTCGGAGAGCAAATTTGGTATGCAGGCCGAAGAGTGGTTGCAAGCGGCGCGCCTGTGCCGGAAGCGCGGCCTGCCTTTGCGCGGGCTACATTTTCATCTCGGTTCTCAGTTTCGCGAACCAGGCCCGCTGCAACCGGCCATCGAGTTGGCCCTGAGCCTTGCGGCGCAAGTTGGATTTTCGGATGGATGGCATTTTTCGCCGGGCGGCGGCTGGGGTGTGGCGTATCATGAGGACGATTTGCCGCAGCCAGATATTGCTACTTATGTCCGTTTGGTTGCCGAAAGCGTGGAAAGAGCCTGTCAGCAGAACGACTTGCCTTTGCCGCACCTGCATCTCGAGCCGGGCCGAAGCCTGGTAGCGCGCGCCGGTGTGGCGCTCTACCGCGTCCACACGGTCAAGCGGCAGGGCGGGCGGACATGGTTGCTGGTAGACGGCGGCCTGGCCGACAACCCGCGCCACGCGCTCTACGGGGCGCGATACACTTGTTTGACGGTGACAGGCCCAGGTCGAGAAAGAAGCGTGCGCGTCCACATTGCGGGCCCGTACTGCGAGTCGGGAGACGTCCTTATCGAAGACTTGCCTATGCCAGAAGTTCAAGAAGGGGAGTTGCTTGCTGTGCCGGTTAGCGGGGCGTACCAGTTGAGCATGTCGAGCAATTACAACGGCGCGCGGCGGCCAGCGGTGCTGTGGCTGGAAAATGGCCAGGCGCGCCTCGTACAGCGGCGGGAAACAGTCGAGGACTTGTTGAGGCGCGATATGCCGGACGAGAAACGTCCCGAAGGTTTCTAACCTTCGGGACGTTTGCGTAAGCGTTTTTTAGAACAATCCCACTACTCTGCCGGTCTTGAGATCCAGGTCCACATCGTAGAATACCGGGCGGGTGGGCAGGCCGGGCATCGTCCGCATGGTGCCTAGCAGCGGGTAAAGGAAGCCGGCGCCTACCGAAGCGCGGATGTCGCTGATGGTAACGCGGAAGCCGCGCGGCGCACCCTTTACATCTGCCTTGTCGCTGAAAGAGAGATGGGTTTTGGCCATACACAATGGCAGGTCGTTGAAGCCGAGCCTGGTAAATTGCTCGATCTTGGCCTCGGCCTCGGGCGTGTAGTCTACGCCATCGGCGCGATAGATTTCGCGGGCGATGATCGCGATCTTTTCTTTGATGGGGAGTTTCAGGTCGTACAGGAACTTGAAGTTGCTGGGCTTCTCGCAGGCCTTGACGACGGCTTCTGCCAGGGCAATGGCGCCCTTGCCGCCCTCCATCCAGTGTCGTGAAACGACCGCATCCATGGCGCCTGCTTCGATAGCCGCCTGGCGGACAAGTTCCACTTCAGCCGGTGTATCCGTTGCAAACGAGTTGACCGCCACGACCACGTTCACGCCGAACTTGAGGGCGTTCTCGATATGTTGAATCAGGTTGGGCAGGCCCTTCTTCAGTAGGTCTAAGTTCTCGTCGGTGTATTCGGGCGCCAAGGGTTTGCCAGCCACCACTTTGGGGCCGCCGCCGTGCATCTTCAAGGCTCGTACCGTTGCTACCAGGACAACGACGTGCGGAATCAAGCCAGAATAGCGGCACTTGATGTTCATGAATTTTTCCATGCCTATATCTGCGCCAAAGCCAGATTCGGTCACGACGTAATCGGCCAGTTTGAGGGCGATCTTATCGGCGATGATGGAACTGTTGCCGTGGGCGATGTTGGCAAACGGTCCGGCGTGGACGATGGCAGGCGTGCCTTCAAGCGTCTGCATCAGGTTGGGCTTGATGGCATCTTTCATCAACACGGTCATAGCGCCGGCCACACCCAGGTCTTCGGCAGTGACGGCATTCCCATCTCTGTCCAGTGCTACGACCATGCGTCCCAGGCGTTCGCGCATGTCTTCCAGGCTGGTGGTTAGCGCCAGAATGGCCATGATTTCGGAGGCAACGGTGATGTCATAGCCAGAGCGGTGTTCGAAGCCTTGTTCTTCCTTGCCCAGGCCAACTTGAATTTCGCGCAGCATACGGTCGTTGATGTCGATGACTCGTCGCCATTGCACGCCGCTATAGTCAATGTTGAGGCGAGCAAAGCGCCTGCGCTCTTCGGGCGTTAGTTCGTTGGGGTCGGTCTTATCGATGCCAAGTTTCTTGAGGCGGCGAAGCATCGTTGGCGAGAATTTGCGATTGCCTTGTTTGTCGGGCGGGCAAAGCGCATTGAACAATTTCTCATCATCAGGGGTATTTGCCTCGTGCATGATGCGTGTATCCAGCGCCGCTGCGCACAAGTTATGCGCTGCCGTGATGGCATGGATGTCGCCGGTCAGGTGCAGGTTGAAGTCCTCCATCGGGATGATCTGGCTGTATCCGCCGCCAGCGGCACCGCCTTTGATGCCAAAGGTAGGCCCCTGGCTGGGTTGTCGGATAACGGTCATGACATTCTTGCCTAAATGTGCGCCTAATGCCTGGCACAAGCCTACAGTGGTGGTCGTTTTGCCCTCGCCAAGCGGGGTGGGCGTAATGGCGGTGACGTCAATGTACTTGCCGTCGGGGCGGTCCTTCAACCTTTCCAGGATTTCCAGTTTGATCTTGGCTTTGTAGTTGCCATACAGTTCCAGTTCTTCGGGCAAGATGCCAAGTTCCTCGGCAATTTGCGCGATGGGCTTGGCGTGTTCCATTTGTTCTTGGGCAATTTCGATATCCGAAGGCACTGGGTTGCGCAACGTGAGCGGGATGGGGGTGAATTTTCTTGTCATCGGTCTTCTCCATTCCATGAAGTTAATTTCGATCCCTGACTGGCGCGATATTCGCCCAGAGGATATTCAACGTTACTATTTTTCACGATTTTGCACAATATTGCAAGAGACATCCTTCCCCGTTTATTGTGCATTGTGTCACGATTTATCGCTTTCTATCAATGTACCCAGCGTTTCGCCGGCCAGAACGCGCCCGAGATGGCCCTTCGGCTCGCCGGAGAAGATTTGCGCCGACAGGCCAGGCACGGCCTCGACCAAATCCAGCATTTGGCGGACTTTGGCCTCCATCCCACCGGTGACATCTGCCCCGGCCGCCTTGCCCACGCCTCGCCCGATTTCGTGGAACGAGGCCCGCGTCACTCTCTCGACTTTGTGCCTGCGGACCGGAAAATCGGCCCATATCCCCGCCTCTAGCCCGGCCAGCAAGACGCGCTGCGGGCGTAGGGCGCGCGCCAGGTAGTCGAACAGTTCCTCGGTCGAAAGGATGGTGCCGCCTTTGGTGTGGTCGAGGATGACATCGCCATGCACGACGGGGAGAAGGCCATGTTCTAGCGCCGCCTGGATGTGGGAAATGTCCCATTGTGCAACCCGTCTTTCTTCGGACCACACGCTGGCAAGCGGCGAAAAAGTAATGGCTGGCAGTCCGGCATCGTGCAGGGCGTGAATGACGTAACGATTCAAGTTCGTAGCCTGGTACCACACTTTGGCAAAGCCTTGCCAATATTTGCTCTCTTCTGTCTCTCGTTTCGAATTTGGAGAATTGCGAGAAAGTTGGGCCAAGACGCCATCCTTTGTGTCGTATTCCTTTGCCGCTGTATGCCCAAAGGAACCAGAGCCATGTCCAAGTACCAGGAGCAGGTTCGGGTAAGTCCGAAGCGCCTGGGCGATCTCGGTTGCCAGGTCGGCAAGTTTGGCCAATCTCGGCGTGTAGGGACGAGTCTTGTCCGTAATCAGCGACCCGCCAAGTTTGAGAAAGACCAATTCGCGCATGAGCCTGTTTTACCACAGACTGACGTCCCGTCAATGGGCCTGGTCATAGTCGCTGGGCTGTTTCACAGAATGAGTCCATTGCAAAAACGAAGTGCCGAAAGCAAAAGAGGCTGAGTAGTTTGACAATGTCATATTTTCGTGTAGTTGTCACTGTTATATTGAGTTGTCCAAAGTGGGTATACTACCCCAAAAAGGGCAATCGAAAATGGATGATGAACAGACGTTACATGAATTCGACAAGT
>FWPU01007808.1_pt1 | contig 13291 bp, 12 predicted proteins | sample 2228361 | NCBI WGS metagenome assembly FWPU01 (sample SAMEA103939777, study PRJEB20133) | metagenome | reverse complement strand
TTACTAAAGTATAAAAGACCTCCCCTATAGTACATACAGTAGCCGCTCATGTCAATCGTTGGTTATCCGATCTTTGCCTACCTCAGCACGTATGGTGGTATTTAAAAAATACTTGCGACCGGTTTGTCAACTATAGTATATATACTGCGTAAAATAGTAAGAATTGGAGAGGTGAGCACCTTGGAGAATTCGTCGAAGCGACCTTACTGGAACATGAAGATAGAGCCGCTTTTGGGTACCCCTGAGATGAAGGAGATCCAGTGGAAAAGACTCCAAAAGCAGCTCAGGTACATTTACCAGTCATCTCCATATCACCGAGAGAGGTTCAAAAGAGAGGGGCTTCAGCCCGAAAAGATTCATTCACTGGAGGAGTTCCGCAGGACTGTACCTCTTTTTAGCAAAGAGGATTTACGTCAGAGCCAAGAAAAATCTATGGAAAAGTATGGCCACGGATTGGGTCTTCACCTCTCAATACCTCAGGAAGAGGTAAAGCTCTTGTGCGCTACCTCGGGGACTACTGGGGACCCCACTTTCTATTTGTTTGCCGAGGAAGACTTGAAGGTATGGTACGAAGGCAGATGCCGAACCTTTTGGAGGGTTGGACTTCGGCCTGGCGACAGGCTCCTCCACGCGTTTGGTCTGAGCATGTTTGTAGGAGGTATACCCAATATTCTTGGCGCGCGCACATTTGATCTGTCTATCGTTCCGGTAGGGGCAGAAGCTGGAAGCGAGCGTATTCTCAAGTTTGCACTCCTAACAAAGCCAAAGGCTATGCTCTCGACTCCATCTTTAGCCACACATCTTATAGAAAAGGCTCCTGAAAAGATTGGCATGGAGGTTAAGGAATTGGGTATACGTATTTTGCTTTGTGGAGGAGAGCCAGGGGCTGGTATCCCGGATATGCGCAAGAGGCTCGAAGCTGCTTATGGAGCAAAAGTCTTCGATATACAGGGACCGACTCCATCCTGCGATTATCCCGAGTACCAGGGCATGCATCGGATCATGGAAGACTATGTGTTTAACGAGCTTGTGGATCCAGACACCAAAGAGCCTATACCCATGGAGGATGGAGCGGTAGGGGAGATGGTCACTACTCAGCTCCATCCAGGGGCCGCGCCGTTCGTAAGGTATGCCACCGGCGATATTCATCAGGTCATTACCCATCCATGTCCCTGCGGTAGAACCGGTACTCGTTCTAAAATTATTGGGCGTACCGATGACATGCTCAAAGTAAAAGGCATCTTGGTATACCCAGCAGCCATCCAAGGGGTTCTTGCCACGTTTGTCCCCAGAATTACCGGGGTATTTCGAGTCGTCCTGTATGAGCCTCCACCACGCGTGACACCTCCCTTAGTTCTCAAGGTGGAATATGGGGAGGAAATGAAAGAGAGAGAAAAAAAACCGCTTGCGAAAGAAATCGAGGAAACCATGCACCAGAAACTTCGTATAAGGCCGCAAATTGAATGGGTGGCCCCCAGGAGCCTTCCTCGATCCGAGAAGAAGACAAGCTTATTTGAGCATGCTTATGAGAGATAGTAGCTTGGGAAAGGAAAAGAAAAGGGAGTTTATTCCATTTAGAGAGGGGATCTTCACGCTCCCCGATAGCAAAGGAAGAGGTCCCTATCTGATTGCTACGAGATGCTCCCAGTGTAAACAACTTTTTTTCCCACAGACCATCCTCTGTCTCAAGTGTCACAGTGAAGCGGTTGAAAAAGTTCAGCTTAAAGGACAGGGAACACTTTACAGCTTTACTGTATGCCATATGCCGGCTGCAGGATTTGAGCCTCCCTATGCCATTGGGTATGTCGAACTCATATCAGGCATCCGGGTATTTGGACCTATCACAGGATGGGAGCACCGCGAGCTCAAGATCGGAATGCCCATGAAGATGGTAGTAGAACCACTCAAGAGGGACCGAGAAGGCAGAAAGTTGTGGAGTTACGCGTTCCGGCCTTTGGAGGATGACAAAGGAGGAGAAGCTTGATGCGCACTGTGTACGTGGTCGGTGTAGGTATGACCCCCTTCGGAAAATTCGTGGCTCGTCGTCCAGAAGAGCTCGGGACAGAGGCTGTAATAGAGGCATTGCAGGATGCCGGGATCACCCCCAAAGAGATCCAGTTTGCTTTTTGCGGCCACACGCGGTTGGGAAGTTGTGCAGGCCAGAGGGTGCTTGCTGAGCTCGGAATGACTGGAATAGAGATCGTAAATTGTGACAACGCATGCTCGAGTGGATCCACTGCATTTCGAGGTGTCTATCTCAACATCGCCAATGGCCTCTACGACATTGGTTTAGCACTGGGGGTGGAAAAGATGAGCGCATCGATAAAGGGAGTTATCCCTCCAAGAGAGGATGATCTCGAAGGTGCCCTTGGCAAGGTTATGCCAGCTCACTTTGCTATGGTGGGCCGCAGACACATGGAAGAGTACGGGACGACACGGGAACAGTTTGCCAAGATCTCTGTGAAGAACCACCGTAATGGCTGTCTCAATCCCCGGGCACAATACAAGGTTGAATGTACGGTTGAAGATGTGCTTGCCTCAAGGATGATCGCAGACCCCCTTACATTGTTGCAGTGCTGTCCCACAGGAGATGGTGCTGCCGCAGCTATCCTGTGTAGCGGGGAACGCGTAAAAAAGCTTGCAAAGAAAAGACCTGTGCGGGTAGTCTCTTCAGTTCTATTATCAGGAGTCTACCGGAGTGCTGATATGCCCATGAGTCAGTCAGAGCTGGCCACCAGAACTGCAATGGCAGCTTATGAGCAAGCAGGACTAGGCCCGGAGGATGTTGACGTGTGCGAACTTCACGATTGTTTTACTGTGGCAGAGCTTATCCATTATGAAAATCTTGGCTTTTGCCCAAGGGGTGAAGGGGGCCGGATGATCGATGAAGGGCGAACCGAGATCGGCGGTGAGATTGCAGTCAATCCAAGTGGCGGGCTCCTCGCGAAAGGGCATCCTCTGGGCGCAACAGGTGTGGCACAGGTAGCAGAGGTCGTGTGGCAGCTCCGCGGCGAAGCGGGTAAACGACAGGTCTCTGATGCCAAGGTGGGCATGACGCATACTATGGGTGGAGGGATTACAGGTCTCGAGTCCGGAGCATGCTCTATTCACCTATTCACCAGGTAAGCAAAAGGCCAATCGCCATTTGCTCTTTTGACAAGGTTGTTAATAGCACTACTTGAAAGGGGTGTTGCGAGAGAGTTAACGGAAGGGTCGAGTTAAAGGCCTTAAGAGAAAAAGGGAGATTGAGTATCATATGGACTTCGAACTTTCAGAAGAACAGCGGATTCTAAAGGAGATGTGTAAGAGATTTGTAGATCGCGAAATTCTACCTTACGCGGACGAATGGGACAAACGGTACCATCCGTTTCCGAAGTCACTATGCCATGAGCTCATCAAGAAATGCATTCCCTTGGGCTACGTAGGGACCGTTATTCCTAGGGAGTACGGAGGCCAGGGACAGACGTTTCTCACCGCGGGGTTAATGAGTGAGGAAATCAGGAGAGGATGCGCTTCCCTTGGTGGGGTGCTGGGAATTACTGGAAGTGCGGCACGGCTTATTGCTGAGGCAGGCAGTGAAGATCAGCGCGCCCGATACCTTTCGGATCTCCTCGAGGGGAATCTTATTGGATGTGTGGCTATTACTGAACCCAACGTTGGTTCAGATGCGGCCAATGTCCAAACTATGGCGCGGTGTGTGGGCGATGATTGGGTGATCAACGGGACAAAGACGTGGATTTCCAATGGAACTGTCGCGGATGTGGTAATTGTCGTAGCCCAGACAGACCCGTCAAAGGGGTATGAGGGGATAGCTCGCTTCCTTGTAGACCGCAGAACCTCGTCGTTTCAAGCTCGCGACATTCCAAAAATGGGTCTGAGATCGTTCCCGACTGCTGAGCTTGTGTTTGAAGATTGTAAGGTACCTGCTGAAAACATGCTTGGTGAGCTTGGGACAGGATTCCGGTTCCTCATGAAAGGGTTTGAAGTAGCACGGTGCAATGCGGCTCTGGCATCGGTAGGGGTAGCTCAGGCAGCTATAGACATAGCTATCAGATATGCGCAAGAGAGGTGGCAATTTGGAAGCCCAATAGGTGGCTTTCAAATGGTCCAGGCCATGGTTGCCGACATGGTTACAGAGTGCGAAGCTGCGCGGCTGCTTGGGTACTGGGCGCTTTCAAGGCTGGACAAAGGGCTTCGGTGCGCTAGGGAGTCCAGCATGGCCAAGGCCTATGCTACCGAAATGGGCGTGAGGGTTACTTCGATGGCTCTCCAAATCCACGGTGCTTATGGTCTTTCCGAGGAGTATCCGCTGGAACGTCTTTTCCGTGACGCACGCTGCTACACTATCCCAGATGGAACAACGCAAATCCAGAAACTAATCATTGGTCGTGAGGTGCTTGGTATCAAAGCCTTTCGTCAAGATTCGGAAAGAAAACGGGTCAGACCATAGTTTGCACGGGCACATTCAAGAGGTGACGACAGTGCATCTATTATATGAAAAGAAAGGGCACGTGGCGATTCTTACAATGAATCGGCCCGAATGTTTGAATGCGCTGAGTATTTCACTGTTACAAGAGATGGAGCATGCATGGATAGAATTTCGAGACGATAAGGACCTATGGGTAGCGATCCTTACTGGCGCTGGGGATAAGGCATTCTCGGCAGGTGCAGATCTCAAAGAGATCGCACAGCTTTCCCAGGAGGAAAGAAAACGAACAATCAGACCAGGTGGCATCCATAAAGGCCTTAAGGTGTGGAAACCTATTATTGCGGCGGTCAATGGCCTTGCGCTCGGAGGCGGTACCGAACTCGCTCTGGCCTGTGATATCCGCATCGCATCTCAGAAGGCTGTCTTTGGACTCACCGAGGTATCATTGGGTGTTATACCAGCAGGTGGCGGCACCCAGCGCCTCCCCCGTCTGATACCGCTCAGCAAGGCTATGGAAATGATTCTCGCTGCGAAGCGGATTAATGCACAGGAAGCGTGGGAGCTGGGGTTGGTCTCGAGGGTTGTCGCTCCTATGGATCTCATGGACGAGGCCCTGACCCTCGCACAGAAGATCTGTGAACATGCTCCTCTCGCAGTACGGGCAGCCAAAAGGGCCATAATGGAAGGTCTAGATCTATCTTTGGAAGAAGGTTTGCGCCTAGAGTCTGAGCTTGTGAGGGCCCTTCGGGAAACCGAAGATGCCATAGAAGGGCCTCGTGCCTTTGCAGAAAAAAGGAAGCCCAAGTTCCAGGGAAAGTAGGCCAGGGTATGATGGAAACTCGTAGCTGATTCTCTAGGTCTAGCGTTAGGAAGAAGCAATGAGATCGAGGGAACGACGTGTGGCTGTTGTTGGATGCGCTCAGACCACATATGGGATCCATCGAGGCGAGTCATATACGGAAATGGTATTTCGCACTGTAACGCGGGCGTTGGAAGATGCCGGAATGGAAATTTCGGAGATCGATACCATTTGCCATGCGGGCAATGATCTATTAGACGGTAAAGGTATTTCCCACACTGAAATCGTTGGCGCATGTGGGGGATATCTCAAGGAAGAGGTCAAGGTCGAAGAAGATGGCCTAGTAGCAGCTTTTTATGCGTATGTCCGGATCCTGAGCTCCATGTATAAGACTGCCCTCGTATTTGGATATTCTAAAGCCTCTGGCACCTCTCTGGATGTGTATTCTTCCTGCCTTTTTGAGCCCATCCATCTCAGGCAGCTCGGTATGAATGATATCATTGCCCTCGCCCTCCAGGCCCAGGCATACCAAAATGCCTATGGCGTGACAGAAGAGGATGCTGCTTGCGTGGTGGTGAAGAACCATGCTAACGGAGCAAAGAACCCACTTGTCTTGAATAGGAGGTATACGACACTCCACGATGTGCTTGGATCTCCATATGTTTCCTATCCTTTAAGGGAACTGGACCTTCCACCACCTACGGACGGATGCTGTGCCATGGTATTTGCTGAATCCCCCCGGGCACGAAAGGGAGCTCATCCACCTGTGTGGATCCTGGGAGTTGGAAATGCTGTTGAGGCATATCCATTGGGTCATAGGGACCCATTATGCAACCATGCTGTTCAAGCGGCAGCCCATAGGGCTTACCGAATGTCAGGGATCAGTGATCCTTCAAGAGTACTTGACCTGATTGAACTGAGTGAACCAAGTTCCTATCACGAGCTTATCTTATATGAGTCACTCGGCCTAGCTGAAAAAGGCAAGGGGAAGGCCCTCTTGGAGCAAGGGACTGTTTTCCCGGATGGTTCGCTTCCGGTCAATCTTTCTGGCGGATCGTTGGCTGCCAATCCGCTGGTGGCCTCTGGGCTTGTGCGCCTTGCAGAGGTCTACCTGCAACTCTCGGGGAGGGCAGGGATCTATCAATTGCCTGATCCTGTGCTAGGACTTGCACATGGTCATTCTGGTATCTGTATGCAAAGCAATACCATCTTTATTCTTGAGAGGGACTGACGAGGGCAAGGCCACTATGAACCTTGAGGAGGTTATAGATGCGACCCGTCGCGATCATCGGTACCGGCCAGACAAAGCATGTGTCCCGACGATACGATGTAGATGAGCCGGAAATGGTTGCAGAGGCCGTAAGGGCAGCGCTTACCGATGCAGAGGTGGAGCCGCAGGAGATTGAGGCTGTTATTTTTGGAAGTGCTATATCCTCTATTCAAGAGGGGATAGAACACATAGGTAAGTGGGTTAATGATTACGCAGGAGGCTACTTGAAATCGCATTTTAGGATTCACACCGGAGGCAGTGTAGGGAGTTGCGCTGGCATAGCTGGTTTTTACCTTGTCGCCTCTGGCATGTATGAACTCGTGATTGCATGCGCGGGTGCGATGCGGATGGGTGCCTCCGGGGCAGTGGCACAGAAGGCACTAAGCCTCGTTTCTGATCCTATATTTAGGAGAGGATTCGCAGGTGGTGCCGTGTTGGGACTGGCAATGACCATGAAGGCGTATCTGGACTTTTCTGGTGCCACTGAGGAGCATGCTGCCCAGTGTGTGGTAGAGCAGCGTGAGCATGCTGCACGCAATCCGTATGCACACCTTCGGAGTCTGGTCACGTTGGAAGATGTAATGAATTCAAGGCCTCTGGCTCCTCCTTTGAAGCTGCTCGATATGTGCCCCACCTCGATAGGTGCGGCTGCTATGGTAATCGCATCTGGGGAGGTAGCGAGAAGAAGATGCCGAAGACCCGCTTGGGTCCGAGGATTTGCCTCCTTTTCCGAACCTAGTATCTATCCTAATCGGGACATCATGCAGATGAGAGCTCTAAAGGAAAGCGCAAGCAAGGCATACAGGATGGCAGGCATAACGAGGCCCTCAAAAGAAATCGATGTGGTAGAACTTTATAATGCCGCGAGCTATCAGCAGATGCATTGGGCAGAGGGTTTGCTCCTGTGCGAGCCAGGGGAGGGCTGGAGACTTCTTGAGCGAGGAGCAATGCGGCTGGGAGGTGAAATCCCCGTCAATCCATCAGGGGGTGTGCTTTGCACAAACAATGGGAGTGATGCAGCAATGCTCAGGCAGATTGAGGCAGCTCTCCAGGTCATGGGAAAGGCCGAAGCGCGTCAGGTGCCTGAAGCACGTATGGCTTTAGCCATGGGATGGGGTGGCTCCCAACAGTTTACAGCGGTAACCGTTCTTGGAGAGGATCCACCATAACGGCAGAAGACAAAAGGCTGAATAAGAATCAAGAAAGGGCATTTTAATGAAACCCTTAGGAGATTGGAGGAATTCGGAGATTCCCGAGGAATTTGAGGCGGTATTTGAGATGTCGTACCAGTGGAACCTGGGGGAAGCAATGAGTCATTTTCTCACCACGATGCGAGACCACAAGAAATTTCTGGGCGGCCGCTGTCCGGCGTGTCAGAGGCTTCTTGTGCCTATCAGAAAATACTGTGAACGATGTTTAGCGGAAACGACTGCCGTGGAGGTCGAACCCGAGGGGATTCTTAGAGCCTTTACGGTAGTATATAGAGTCTTTCCTAATCAGCCCAGACCCCCTCCTTACACAATAGCTGCAATCCGGCTGAAGGGTGCGGATACAGACTTCATACACCTTATGCGGGAGACAGACCCTTCACGACTCTTTGCCGGTATGAGGGTTAAGCCTGTGTGGAGTGAGGACCGGGGAGGTGATATCTTTGACGTTAGATATTTTGAGCCCTATTGAGGGATGTGGCTATTCCCTGTCATATGAGACCAAGAGGGATGTACTATGGGAAATGAAAAAATTAGCCAGGAGCAACGTTTGACCCAACAGGGAAGGATCCACATCACGTACAGATGGTCCTTAGGGATACATGCTCGGCGGTTTTTTGCCTTCCTGAGAGACCATGCCCAAATACTCGGGATCTCCTGTCCCAGGTGTAAGAATGTCTTGGTGCCACCCCTCCCCTATTGTCCCCGGTGCTTTGTGGAGACGGTAGAGTGGGTGATCCTGCCTGACCGTGGTGTGGCTAAACCTCCTATCCTGTATCTGCTTTCTTTTCCAGGGCAGGCAAAGGACCCACCCTATGTGATTAGCCAGATACTGCTCGATGGTGCGAGCACCCCGATTACTCACATGCTCGATGAAGTGGAAGACCCCTTTCATTTACCTGCCAAACTCCGTGTTGAGGCCGTCTGGAGAACCAATCGGCGGGGGTCGATAGAGGATATTGCTTATTTCCGGCCAGAGAAGAGGGAAAATCAGTAAGCCAGAATGGAGATCACTCTCTCTTACATCCTGGAACGACATGCACGAATGGTCCCGGCCAACCATTTCCTTGTCTGCAAAGGCCGGTGCGTAACCTATGGTGAGATAAACCAAAATGCAAATCGTATTGCCCATGCCTTTCGAGCCATTGGCGTTCAGAAAGGTGAGAAAGCAGCCTTCCTTCTGAGAAATAGTATCGAGGTTGTGGAGGTCTATTTTGGATTACTCAAGATGGGCGCGGTGGTTGTCCCATTAAATTATTATCTCTCTCCGAAAGTGCTCAAAGAGCAACTTTGTTTTTCAGATGCCGTTGTCCTCATCTATCATGAAGCCTTCCATCGCGTTGTGAAGGCAATCCGTGACCGAGCTACACACATTCGTCACTACATCTGTGTGGAGGGCCGGAAAGAAGAGGAAACGGACCATTTGTATTCTGAGTTTCTTACGACAGGGTCTGCAGAGGATCTGCAGGTTGAGATCAATCCAGAAGACCCTTATGCGATCTTTTTTACTGCGGGTACTACAGGGACACCAAAAGGGGTTGTCGCTGTCCACAGGAATCTTTCTTGGGGTGCAGTCAATGCTCTTCTCACTGTGGGGACCCACGCGAGGGTTTCCGCCACGGTATCTCCTATGTTCCATGTAGCAAGTCTTGGTGTTGTGGCCACTACCGCGGTGCGGGCAGGAAAATGCGTTATTTTCGACAAATTTGAACCGAGGGAAATCCTTAGAACCATCGAACAGGAGCGGATTTCGGACCTGTTTCTCGTGCCGACCATGTGGGTTCGCCTGCTGGAAGACCCCTCAATTGAGGAATACGACATCTCTTCTATTACGAGCGTAAGTACCGCAGGATCACAGGCGACCTGGGAGCTGAAGAAAAGGATCCTGGCAAAGTTTCCGAACGCGGGACTTAGAGAAGTGTATGGGCTGACTGAGATCGGTGCCCTTGGTACTGTACTTCTTCCAAGTGACCCTCCTGAGAAACTTGCCAGTGTCGGGCGCCCCGCATACTTCAACCAGGTGCGCATTGTTGATGAAAGGGGCCAAGATCTGCCATTTGGAAAAGAGGGAGAGATCATATTTAGGTCACCTGGGATCATGAGAGAGTACTATAAAGACCCACAGGCTACTTCTCTGGCCTTGCGAGACGGTTGGCTGTATACCGGCGATCTCGGATATTTGGACTCGGACGGCTATCTATATTATTTGGGTCGCAAAGACGAGATGATTATCAGCGGAGGAGAGAACCTTCACCCCTTTATCATAGAAAGGATCCTGAACCAACATCCTAAGATCCTTGAATCCGCTGTTATCGGCGTTCCAGATCCATTATGGGGTGAATCAGTGAAGGCAGTGATTGTCCTCAGACAAGGGGTGAACATGACCAAGGAAGAAGTGACAAACTACTGTGGGGAACAATTAGGTGGGTTATATAAGCCAAAGCATGTGGAATTCGTAGAGAATCTTCCTCGTGTTGCTACAGGTAAGGTAGCAAAACAGGAGCTTAGGAAAAGGCATATGACACGACGCTAACCCAGCAAGAAGAGTAGTAGCAATAAAATGGATTTTGAATTTTCAGACGAGCAACAAAAGTTCTGTGAACGTATTGCAGCCTTTTGCAGAAAAGAGGTGACTGAGGAACTCCTCGATGACCTTTACCGCAAGGGGGAGATGCACTCAGACACCTTTTATAAGAAGATGGCTGCTGAAGGGCTCATCGGTATTAGTTGGCCAAAAGAATATGGAGGGCAGGGGATGGGTCCTATTGAACGAGCCCTCTTTGCTGAGATCATGGGTTATTATGAAGCACCGCTAGGAGGCTATGGCTCTACAGTGGGCCTGGTAGCCCAATCACTTCTTCTATACGGTAGCGAGGAGCAAAAAAGAACTTTCTTACCCAGGATAGCAAGGGGAGAGATCGTTTGTGCATTGGGGATGAGTGAACCAGATGCCGGTAGTGATGCTGCAGCCGTGAAGACCCGTGCAATCAGGGACGGGGATTTCTATGTTGTGAGTGGAAGTAAGTTTTTTATTACGAGCGCCCATATCGCAGACTACATTCTTGCGGTCACGAGGACAGACCCAACGGTTCCAAAATATCAGGGCATCACGCTCTTGCTGGTGGATACCCATCTTCCTGGTGTAAAGGTCAACAAGGTACGCACCATGAGTTCATGGATCGTGAATGAGGTTGTATTTGATGAGGTCCGCGTGCACATATCTATGATGGTGGGCGAAGAAAATCGGGGATGGTACCATCTGGTCAAGACCTTTGAGGTTGAGCGTGTAGGCCTTGGTGGTCTTCGGAATCTTCCAAGACTTCTTGAGAGACTGGCAGAGTATGCCCGGCACACATACTCCAATGGACGTCCCCTTATCCAAAGAGAAACAGTGAGAAGAAAACTTGCAGAACTTGCTGTAAGAATCGAGGTGGCACGGCTCCTGTTTTGGCAGGCGGTGTGGTTCCAGGCTGAAGGTCTCCCCTTGGCTGTCAAGGCATCATACAGCAAGCTATTCTCCAGTGAACTTTACCACTTTGCCGCGGATATTGGATTTGACATCTTAGGCCTTTACGGCCAGGTGCAAAGAGGTTCCGAACATGCAAGGCTCAAAGGTGTCTTTGAACATCTTTACCGGCACTGTGTGGCAAGTACCATCGGTGGTGGCACTACCCAAATCCAGTTGAATATTATTGCACAGAATGGACTCGGCCTGCCCAAATGACTCTCTTGATAGCACCGAGATAGAGACCATGAACTTATCATTTACTGATGAGCAAAGAATGTTCCGCCACTCACTAAGGCAGTTTTTCGAGAAGGAGTCGCCGACAGCGAAGGTTCGCGAGTGGGAAAAAACTGAATTGGGCTATGCCCCGGACCTATACAAGAAGCTGGGATCACTTGGGTATCTAGGATTTTTTCTTCCCGAGGCTTACGGAGGTCTTGATCGAGGTTTCATGGATCTGGTGATCCTGTACGAGGAGATAGGCCGAGCCCTGTTCCCCTCGCCTCATTGTGTTAGCAATGTACAGGCAGGATTGGCAATCCTTCGATTTGGGACCAAACAGCAGAAAAGAGAACTATTGCCTTCTTTGGCAAAAGGGGAAAAGGTGATTACCGTAGCATGGAGGGAGGCTGAAGAAGGAAGTAGTGGGCATAGTAAGACGAAGACCATACTTCAGAGCGGTTGCTTTACCTTTGGAGGGACCAAGCTTTTTGTTCCTTATGTCCTTGGAGCAGATCTCATCCTCACCGCGGTAATGAGCGATCCCGTTGGCAGCAAGGCTCCAGGGGCAGTGACCTGGTTCTTCGTGGATGCCCAGGATCCCAGAATCCGGTTCGAACCCATCCCAGTGATCGGTCAAGAGAAACTCTTTTCCGTTTCTTATGATGAGGTATGTGTACCCTTTTCTCAGGTTCTGGGAGAAAAAGGACAGGGCAAGCCTATACAAGATGCTATGGATGATTGGGGAAAACTCGCTGCCGCTGCCGAGATGGTGGGAGGAGCTCAAAAAGCGCATGAGATGGCTGTCTGCTATGCAAAGGAACGGATCCAGTTCGAACAGCCCATTGGGAGGTTCCAGGCGATCCAACACCTACTCGCGTATTCTGCCGTGGAGATTGATGGGGCCCGGCTGCTCACCTATAAGGCCGCATGGGCGATGGAAAAGGGTATTGACGATGCCCGTAGACTCATTGCAATGGCCAAGTTCTGGGCAAGTTTTGCCTATTACAGCGCAACAAAAAAGGCCCACCAAGTGATGGGTGGTTTTGGCTTCATGGAGGAGACAGATCTCCAGCTTTACTACAGGAAAGCAAAAGGCCTGGAGATTAATTGTGGCACAAGCCAGGACCAACTAGATATCATTGCAGATTGCCTCGAACATGGCCATTTTGGTGACGGCTTGCCTTGGAGAGGGAAGGGAGATGGATCTTGGACTAACTGACCGCATTGCGCTGGTTACCGGTGCTGGCCAAGGGATGGGTAGGGCGATAGCCCTAAAGCTTGCTGAGGAAGGAGCGCATCTGGTACTTAATGACGTTTCGGAAGAAAAGGCTCAAAGGGTATGCCGCGAGGTCGAGGAACTGGGTAGAAAGGCCATAATAGCATTGGCAAACGTAGCGGATCTCGGTGCGGTGGAGGCCATGTTCTGCAATATCATGCAACACTTTCCCCGAGTGGACATACTCGTCAACAACGCCGGTGTTGGTGGAGCAGTGCCCTTTGTCCAGTCCACGAAGGCTGACTGGGACAGGGCCATCATGGTATGTCTCTATGGGACGATCTTTTGCACACGTCAGGTCATTCCAATCATGATAGAGCAACGGTGGGGTAAGATCATCTCCATCCTCTCCGATGCAGGCCGCGTGGGAGAACCTGAGCTTGAGGCTTACTGTGCTGCCAAGGCTGGGATCCTGGGATTTACAAAGTCCCTGGCTAAGGAGGTGGGCCGGCACAACATCAATGTGAACTGTGTCTCTGCAGGTGCTACCTTAACAGACAATATACTGGCTAGGTACCAGACCTATCGGGAGAAATATGGGGAAGAGGCTTTCAGGGCAAGAGAAAAAAAGGTGCTCAGCAA
>FWPU01010778.1_pt1 | contig 13296 bp, 9 predicted proteins | sample 2228361 | NCBI WGS metagenome assembly FWPU01 (sample SAMEA103939777, study PRJEB20133) | metagenome | reverse complement strand
CACGCAAGGGTGGCCGGTGGGCGGCAGCGCTGCACTCGTGGGCCACGAGGGGTCGGGGCACCGGCCCCTTGCGGGCCCGGCTCTTGCTATCGAAAAAGGGCGGTCTGGAGTGAGGCCACCGGCCCCTTGCGGGCCCGGCTCTTGCTATCGAAAAGGGGCGCTCTGGAGTGAGGCCACCGGCCCCTTGCGGGCCCGGATCTTGCTATCGAAAAAGGGTGCTCTGGAGGAAGGCCACCGGCCCCTTGCGGGCCCGGCTCTCGCTATCGAAAAAGGGCGCTCTGGAGTGAGGCCACCGGCCCCTTGCGGGCCCGGCGCGGGGGCGTCCTGTGCCTTGTGGTCGCAGTCCGATGGGCGATATACTCAGCACCCAAGGCATCGCCTGGCAAAAAGGAGCGCCGATCATGAGAACTTCGCTCGCCGCAATGTGGGTCTTCTGGTTGGCTTGGGGAATCGCGGGTAGCCCGTGTGCCTGGGCTGCCACCGCTTCGGCTCGCGCGGCTGGCGAGGACCTGCGCATCGATTTCCGCTACGCGCCGGTCTGGTGGCAGACTTCCATTTGCCTTCCCGACGACTGGCAGAAGACGCTGGTAGGCAAAGAGGGGACGCTGCTGTACGACTTTCCCGGCAAGCATTCGGGTTTCAAGACGCGCATAGGGATGCGGCTGGGCGACGGGGAGAAGTGGGTGCGGCAAGAGCTGGTATCGCCCCGGGTGCCCATCGTGCGCACGGTGAAGCATCGCGGCAAGATCGAGGCGATCGAGGAGGCCTTTGCCGTGCCCGTGCCCCCAGTCCTTGAGGCCAACAAGAAGCCGCCACTGGTCGAGCGCCTGGATCGAGGCGGGGGCATCAAAGGGTGGGCCAAGCCGGCCGTGGCCTGCGATCCGTTTTTCCGCGATATCGCCGTGGGTTGGAACGACGCGATCCACTACCGCATTTCGCCGCCTGGCGACAAGCGGGTAGGCCTGGTGTTGGGATTTTGCGAAAGCTGGCACACCGAGCCGGGACGCCGCATCCTGGAGGTGCGGCTCGAAGGCAAGAGCCAGGCGCGACTCGACCTGGTGGCCAAACCCGGCCGGAATGTCCCCCTGTTGCTCCCGCTGGAAGCGGCCGATGCCAATGGAGACGGCGCAGTGGATGTCGAAGTGCTGGCGGCCCCGGGGGCCACGGACCAGAACGCCATTTTGAACGTGCTATGGGTGTTTGCGGGGAGCCCGCCGCCGGTCGAGCAGCTTTTGGCCGGCACGAGTCCTGCGCCGGCCCTGGCGCACGTGAATTGCGGCGACGAGCCAGCGGGTCTCGGCCCGCCGCGGCACGACGTGCTCGTTGTCCACCTGGTCAACCGGGGGGCCGAGGCCGTGTCGTTGGAGCCGACCCTCGTGATCGATAGCGAACTGCCCCTCAAGGCCGACCCTGCCGGGCGCTCGGTCGCGGTCGGCCCAACCACCACCGTCTTCTGCCCGGAAGGCTACCATGTGCTGGCCGAAAGCCCCGGGCAGATGGTTCTCGGCCTGGGCCCGTTGCAATTGGAGCCGGGACGCGAGCGGCGGATTGCGCTGGGGGTGCTCCGCGGGGTAGACCGGCCCGCTGCCGAATTGCTTTGGCCTCGTTCGGCCGACCACGCCCAGCAGCTCCGCCAACAGGCCGAGGCCTTCTGGCAGCAGGTGGACTTGCCCTATGGCCGGCTGGAAGTGCCCGATGCCGGCGTGCAGGCACTGCTCGATGGGGCTATCCGCAACATCTATCAGGCCCGCGAGATCAAAAAAGGCCTGCCGGCCTTCCAAGTGGGGCCCACCTGCTACCGCGGGCTATGGGTGGTCGATGGCTCCTTTTTGATGGAGGCAGTCACCTTCCTGGGCCGCACGGACGAAGCCCGCAACGGCATCCACTATCTTTTGGGCTTCCAGCGGGAAGACGGGGCGGTGATGCTCATCAACGGCCATTGGAAGGAGACGGGCATCGCCCTGTGGGCTGTCACCCGGCATGCCCGGCTGACCGGCGACAAGGTGTGGCTGGCTGGGGTGTGGCCCAAAGTCGAACGGGCATGGCAGTACATCGGCCGGCTTCGTCAAGAGGCCTCCAAAGATCCCGCGGCCCCCAATTACCGCTTGATCCCGGAGGGGTTCAGCGACGGCGGCCTGGGCGAAACGCTGCCCGAATACACCAACGTCTATTGGACCCTGGCGGGCATGAAGGCGGCCGTGGAAGGGGCCCAATGGCTGGGCCGCCACGATCAAGCCCGCGCCTGGCAAGCCGAGTACGAGGACTTCTACGCCACCTTCCGCAAGGCCGCTGCCCGCGACTCGCGCACCGATGCACTCGGCAACCGCTTCCTGCCCATCAGCATGAAGCCCCAGACCAAGGTCTCGCCCCAAAAAGCCCAATGGGCGTTTTTGCACGCGGTGTTTCCCGGAAAGGTCTTCCCCCACGACGATCCCCTGGTGCTGGGCAACCTGGCCATGCTCCGGGCGGCCGAGTGCGAAGGTCTGGTCCGCGACACCGGCTGGGTAGCCCAGGGGGTTTGGAACTACTTCGGCTCGTTCTATGGCCACGCCTGGCTGTGGCAGCACGATGGTGCCAAGGCGGCCCGGACGCTCTATGCGATGGCCAACCATGCCTCACCCCTGTTGTGCTGGCGGGAAGAGCAAATGCCGCAAGGCGAAGGGCCCGCGGTGTGCGGCGACATGCCACACAACTGGGCCAGCGCCGAGTTCATCCGCCTGGTCCGCCACCTGCTGATCCTCGAACGTGGCGACGAGCTCCACCTGGCCGAAGGAGTGCCCCACGCCTGGGTCGTCCCCGGCAAGCCGATCCGGGCGGCCGGCGTGGTTACCGAGTTCGGCCCGATGCGGATGGAGATCCGCGTCGCTCAGGAGGGCACCAAAGCCGTCGTCGACTTGGACCCGCCCAGGCGCAATCCGCCAAGGCGGATCGTACTCCATCTGGACGGCTGGTCGGGCGGCCGGGCCGCGGTGGAATTGCCCGTCGATACCCCGTCGCATCGCGAAGTGCCGCTGGACCTTCGGCCCTAAGGCGTCGCAAGATCGCAATAGGTTGGCAGTTCTGGAGTTGTGGTTTTTATTCTGGGCTTTCAGACTCGGCCTTTCGTGCGTTGGGACCTGGGGCGCCTGTACCGCCACTTGGTGGTTCCTTGCCAAGAATGTCACATGCGTCGCCGGTCCATTGGCCCGCCAGGACAACTATTGGGGGGATTCATACCACTCTGTATGGTCACTCCGTTGTAGCGGTTTGCCGAGAAAGCTACGATGGTGTATACGACTTCTCGCGGCCTGACCCGTCTTGCAGTAATGCACGGGAGGTAGCGGCCGCGCCCGACTCGCAAAGGCAATGCCCTGTTTCTGGTGTGACATGGGATAACTTTGGACAGCGACCGCAGTGTGTATTGGCTGGCTGCCCGAGCCATTCGCCGCCAGGTGCGGCGACTGCGAGGGCAGTTTGAAGGGATCCGCGCGGCCGACGACATCGAGTATGTGCATCAGGCCCGGGTGGCTTCGCGGCGGCTGCGCACGGCGCTAGAGGTCTTTCGAGCGGAGGTGGGCCCACAGCGAGTCAAGGCCTGGCGCAAGGCTATTCGGCGGACCGCCCGCAAGCTGGGCGATGCCCGTGACAAGGACGTACAGATCGCCTACGCGCGCCAGATGCTGCTCAGTACCCGCGATCCCACCCAACTGCCCGGTATCGCGCGGGTCCTGGTCCGGTGGGAGAAACAGCGCGAATCGCTCCAGCCGCGGGTCCTCCGCTCGCTGGAAGACCTTCTGGCAAGCGGAGTCCTTGGGGAAATACGCGACGCCTGTCGGCGCATGGTCCGCGGTGGTTCCGATGCGTGGGAACCGGGACCGGCCGTGTTCGACCATGCCCGCAGGAACATCCTCACCCGCTGGGAAGCGCTGTGGGCGCTGCGAACGTGCCTGGCCGATCCCAACGACTACGCCCGGCACCACCAGATGCGGATCGCAGCCAAGCACCTGCGGTACACGATGGAGATCTATCGCCCGGCCTTTGGGGGCCGGCTGGATGCCGCGCTGGACGTGATGAAGCAGATTCAGGCCTACCTGGGCGAGGTGCACGATTGCGACGTGTGGGTGGCCGATTTAGAACGCCTCCAATGCAAGGAAGCCCGGCGGATCGAGAAGCGGTTCGGGCATGCCGGGCCCATGGCCGGCTTGGAACCAGGAATCCGTCTCCTGCGTGAGGATCGCGCGGCCCGGCGGCGCCAAGGGTTTCAGGCCTTGGGGTGTTATTGGCGTGGGTTGACCGAACAAGGGTTCTGGGAGGAGTTGGTCGAGGCGGTCGAAGGGCCGGCGTGGACCCGGCCGCAGGTCCTCGCCGCCGGAGAATGAATCAAGGTCCCGCCCCCTTCGAGGTGCCGGGGAAGACCGCCGGCCAGGGCGCCCGGGCCGGGGGGGGGCAGGTGGGCCAGGCGAGGTGAACACCCATGGAAGACACACGGTCCCCGCGAGACGCCGCCAAGGTGATTGCTGCCATCGACCTCGGCGCCAATGCGATCCGGATGGTCGTGGCCCAGGTGTTCTCCGAAGGGCGGATCGAGGTGCTCGACCGGTTCCAGCAGCCGGTCCGGCTGGGGCAGGACACCTTCCGCCGGGGCCGGCTGGGCGCCAGCGCCATGCGGGCCGCCGTGGGCATCCTCCGCGATTACCGCCGCGCCATGGACTTGTTCCAAGTCGAACGGGTCCGGGCGGTGGCCACCAGCGCCGTGCGCGAGGCCAGCAACGCCGATAATTTCCTCAACCGCATCTACATGGCCACGCGGCTGGAGGTCGAGGTCATCGCGACCAGCGAGGAGAGCCGGCTGACGGTCTCGGCGGTGCGCAGCGCGGTGGGCAACGCCCTGGGCATCAACCAGGGGCACACGCTGGTGGTGGACGTTGGGGGCGGAAGCACTCTGCTGACGCTGCTGGACAACGGCGAGATCGCCCACGCCACGAGCCTGCGCCTGGGTTCCATCCGCCTCCAGGAGACGTTGGGCACCAGCGACGAGCCGCCAGAACGCTCCGCCGAATTGCTCCGCACCCAGATTGCCACCGTGATTGGGGCCAGTGCCGGTTCGCTCCCCCTGGACGACATCCGCTCGTTCGTGGCCGTGGGGGGCGATGCGCGCTTCGCCAGCCGCGAGATTGGCACCCCCACCGAGTCGGCCGACCTGGTGCTGGTGGACCGCGCCGAGCTGGACAAACTGATTTGCCGGTGCGAGCGATACCACGCCGAGGAGCTGGCGCGGCGCTTCGGACTCCCCTTTGCCGAGGCCGAGACGCTCGTCCCCGCTTTGCTGGTGTACCAGCATCTCTTGCACGTGACGGGCGCGACGAAGATGATCGTCTCGCGGGTGTCGATGCGGGACGGCCTCCTGCTGGAACTGGCCCGCGAGGTGACCGGGCAGGAGGACCAGGCGGTGGTCCAGGGGGTGATCCACGCCGCTTTGGCGATCGCCGAGAAATACCACGTGAACCTCGCCCACGCCGAACATGTGGCCGAACTGGCCGTCCGCCTCTTCGACTTCCTCCAACCGGATCACGGTTTGGGCAGCCGGTACCGGCTGTTGCTCCGCGTGGCCGCCTTGCTGCACGAGGTGGGTACGTTTGTCAGCAACCAGGCGCACCACAAGCATAGTTATTATTTGCTGGCTCATTCGGAGATTTTCGGCCTGGACCGGGAGGAGATCGAGTTGGTGGCGCACGTGGCCCGCTACCACCGTCGCAGCCCGCCCAAGCCCTCGCACCTGGAATACATGTCCCAGCCGCGGGAAATCCGCATGGCGATCAACAAGCTGGCGGCGATTCTCCGCGTGGCCGATGCCCTGGTCCGTGGCCCGGGGCGCCAATGGGAACATCTCCGCTTCGAACATGCCGGCGACGATCTGGTGATCTATGTGCCGGACCTGTCCGAGTTCATGCTCGAACAACGGTCCCTGGCGGCCAAAGGAGGAATGTTCGAAGAGGTGTACGGCATGCGGCCGCGGCTGGAGGAGGGATGAGCTGAAAAGGGAGCCGGCCCGCCCCGCCAGCGTTTGCGCCGGGGCCGGCCCCAGCCGGAGCGTGCGGGCTCCGGCCTGGCCAGGTCGGCCGCCCCCCTCTCCTTCCCGTGTGCTGGGTTGGGATGCATCGCATGATCCGCAGCGACCTGAAATCGCCCGAGCTGTACGTGAACCGCGAGTTGAGCTGGCTGGAGTTCAACGATCGCGTGCTCCAGGAGGGGCTCTCCCCCGAGGTGCCCCTGGCCGAACGCCTCAAATTCCTGGCCATCGTCAGCTCGAATCTGGATGAGTTCTACATGATCCGCGTGGCGGGCTTGTTGCAGCAGCGGTCGGCCCGGGTGACCGCGCGGGACCCAGCGGGGATGACGCCCCAGCAGCAACTGGCGGCCATCGACGCCCGCGTCCGCCGTATGGTCCACGAACAGAGCGCCGGCATCCGCCGCGCGTTGGACGAGCTGGCCCAACACGGCGTGCGCGTGCTGGAACCCAGCCAGTGGGCACCGACCGACCAACAATTCCTCCGCGCGTATTTCATGCGCGAGCTGCTGCCCATTCTCACGCCGCTGGCTGTGGAAGAGCTTCGGCCCGCCCCGCTGTTGCCGGGACTGCGGCTGCACGTGGGGCTGGTGGTGCAGGCGGGCACTGGCCAGGACCCGCGCGAAATGGTGGCCGCGGTCCGCGTCCCCGCAGGCCCCCGGTTCATCGAACTGCCGGCCGACCCGCTTTCCCGCATACGCCTGGCCCGGCTCGAAGACGTGATTGCGGCCCACGCCGGAACCTTGTTTCCCGGCTGCCAGGTGCTGGCCACCGCCGTGTTCCGGATCACCCGCGATGCGGACGTGGCCATCCAGGACGACGATGCCAGCGACCTGTTGCACCTGGTCGAAGAGGCGGTGCGGGCCCGGCGCCGCCGCGCCGTGGTACGCCTGGAGATCTCCGCCGGGGCCGACCCCCGTATCCTCCAGTGGCTCAAACAGAACCTTTCCTTACGCGATGCCGAGGTGTTCGAGATTTCCGGGATGCTGGACGCCACGGGTCTGTTTGCCCTGTCGGCCCGGCCCGAGCTGGCCCCCCTGGCCGCCCCCGACTGGCCTCCCCAGCAGCCCCAAGACCTCCTGGGGACCCAGGACGAGCAGATCTGGGAGGTGCTCCAGCAGCGAGACGTGCTCTTGTTCCACCCTTACGAGAGCTTCGACCCGGTGGTCCGCCTGTTGGAACTGGCCGCCGACGACCCCAAAGTCCTGGCCATCAAGCAAACCCTTTATCGCACCAGCGGCGATTCGCCCATTGTGCGGGCCTTGGAGCGGGCCGCCGCCAACGGCAAAGAGGTCACTGCGCTGGTGGAACTGAAGGCCCGCTTCGACGAGGCCCGCAACATCACCTGGGCCCGGCGTCTGGAAGACGCCGGCTGCCATGTGATCTATGGCATCGCGGGACTGAAAACCCACGCCAAGGCCCTGTTGATCATCCGCCGCGAGGCCGCCCGCATCCGCCGCTATGTCCATCTGGCCACCGGCAATTACAACGACCGCACTGCCCGCCTCTACAGCGACATCGGACTGTTGACTTGCCACGCCGATATTGCCGCCGATGTGGCCGCGTTCTTCAACCTCCTGACTGGTTACTCCGAGGCGGTCGGCTGGGCCAAACTCGCCGTCGAGCCGGGACGCCTCAAAGAACGCTTCATCGAACTCATCCAACGCGAGAAAACCGTGTCCACGGCCGATCGCCCCGGGCTGATCATGGCCAAGGTCAACTCCCTCCAGGACCGGGACATCATCCGGGCGTTGTACGAGGCCTCGCAGGACGGGGTGAAGATCCAGCTCAACGTGCGGGGGATCTGCTGCCTGCGGCCGGGCGTGGCCGGCGTGTCCGAAAACATCGAGGTCCGTTCGATCGTCGATCGGTACCTGGAACACGCCCGCATTTTCTATTTCCGCAACGGCGGGCACGAAGAAGTGTATCTTTCCAGCGCCGACTGGATGCACCGCAACTTGGACCGCCGCCTGGAAATCCTCTTTCCCGTGGTCGCTCCGCCCTTGCAGCGCCGGCTGATCGAGATCCTCCGCATCTATTTCGCCGACAACGTCAAGGCCTGGGAACTTTTGCCCGACGGCACCTACCGGCGTGTCCCCCGGGGCGACCCGCCCCTGCGGGCCCAGGAGTACTTCTACCGCCAGGCGGTCGAAGCGGTTCAGGCGGCGGAGACCGCCGGGCTGCGCTTCCAGCCGCTGACGCCCCCGGAAGGCCGCAGACCGGCCGGCGCATAAGCCCCCGGCCCGTTTGCGCCACCCCTTTGGCGTTTTCGGGCGCCAGGCAATCGCGGGGCTTGACAGCCAGGTTTTCCTTGACTATACAAAAGTTCATACAAGGGACCGGCGGCGCTCGCGCTGGCCGGCCAAGAGGCCCCCCATGACGAATCTCCCCCAGCAAAACCTCCGCCGCCTGATGGCCCGCCGCGGCCTGACCATCGAACAACTGGCCGACCGCACTGGCGTCGATTGCCGCTCGATCCGCGGGATCCTCGATGGACGCAAACGCCCCCAGGCCCGCACGCTCCACCGGCTGGCACATGGACTGGGCGTCGACGCCGACGAGTTCTTCCTCGAACCGGCCCGGCTGCTGTACCGCCGCTTCGACCACCACACCAACCCCGAGGTGGCCCAGGCCGTGGCCCACCACCCCGAACTGTTCCGCGACTGGACTGAGGCCGATTTCGAGGAGTTGCACAGTCGGTTCGGCATGGGCGGGGCCCTGACCGCCGAAGGAGTCCTGGAAGCTGCCCGCCGCATGAACCGCAATCGCGTCCTCCACCGCAAACTCGCCGTGCTGCTGGAAACCGGACATGCGGAATTGGTCGGCCGGCTGATCGACGCCATCTATCACACGGTGGTCCCCGGCACGGACCTCCCCGCTCAGATGCCTCCAGGCGATTCATAAACACAATGGAACGCCTTTTTGGCACAAGAGGCGGGTGGACGTTTTCAAGTTTCTTGGCCGCTCGGCCGATAGGGGCAGTGCCCCACCGGCACACGGTGACCGAGAGGGGAGCGACGGCCATTGCAGCCTTTCCTATTCCACGCAGCTTGACCAGACACGGCCGCCTGCCCAATCTTCGGCCGCCACGAGCCAATAAGCCGGACAACGACCGTTCCGATGGCCGAAACCATAACCCCCTCTTCGATTGAGTCAGGACAGGGCCACGCGCCGGCCAGTCCAGGGTCGCATCCGGCGGTCCGCCGGCACATGCTCCGTCTCGAAGACCTCCCCCGCTACAGCCGCAGTCTGCTCAAGATCCGCATTCCGGTGGTGGTCACCTTGGCCCAGAAGCGGCTGGCACTGGGCCGAATCCTGGAATGGGGCCCCGGAGCGCTCATCCAGTTCGACAAATCGTGCGAAGAGTTGTTGGAACTCAGCGCAGGCGGTCATCCCATCGCCGTGGGCGAGGCGGTCAAGGTGGGCGATAAGTTCGGGCTCCGCATCACTTCGATGCTGCTGCCCGGCGAGCGGTTCCAACCAGTGCGCCCCCACGAGCCGCACGGCGCAAGCCCCCGGTGAGTTCGTAGAGCGCGCGGCCCTTGCGAGCCCGGCTCTGACCCGGGCCCTTGCGAGCCCGGCTCTCACCGCGGCCCTTGCGAGCCCGGCTCTGACCGCGGCCCTTGCGAGCCCGGCTCTCACCATAGCCGGCTGGTGCTTGGCAGGTAGGCATCGTGTGCGATACACTCGCCCCCATGTGGCGGCGCCTGGGCGAACTGGCGGCTCTGTTCTTCAAGCTGGGAAGTATCAGCTTCGGCGGACCTGCCGCCCATCTGGCCCTGATGGAAGAGGAAATCGTCGCACGCCGCCAATGGATGTCGCGCGAGCAGTTTCTGGACCTGTGGGGCGCCACCTATCTGATCCCCGGCCCAAACGCCCTGGAAATGACCGCACATGTAGGTTACCAACGGGCCGGCTGGTTGGGTTTGGTGGTCTCGGCCGCGGCGTTCACCCTTCCGGCTGCCATCCTCAGCGCGATGTTGGCTTGGGCCTATCTGGCCTACGGCAGCCTGCCGCGTGTGGCCCCGTTTCTGGTCGGCATCAAGCCGGCGATGCTGGCTGTGATCGCCGTCGCCCTTTGGCGTCTGGGACGGACGGCCATCAAAGGCTGGCTGACTGCTTTGGTGGCAGGCATTGTGGCCGCGGCCGCCCTCTCCGGCGCCAACGAAGTCCTGGTCCTTTTGGCCGCCGCCCTGTTGGGAACCCTGTTGCTCCGCGGCCGCCGGCCTTCTGGCCCGGACTCGGGCGGGGCCGGGCAACCCGCCCCCCCCACGACCGACGGGGGCGCCAGCAGCCTCCCGGCCGCTGCGGCCGCCAATCCGCCCTCCCAAAAGAGCGCACACCGCACGACAAGTCTGGATGCCGACCCCGCGTGCAGTCTGGGCGCGCGCCCAACGAGTGGCCCAAGAGACGGTGACCTCGGTCCGAGCACTCCAAGCGCACACCCTACCCGGCCGGACCTTCCGGGCGAGCCCGGCACGCTGCCGACCGGTCCCCTCTGTCAAACCGGGGCGATGCGTTTAGGGCGCCGGATGCCGCTCTTGCTCGCCGGGGCTTTAGCAGCCGTCCCCCCGGTGGTCCCCCTTGGCCAACTGACGCTTTTTTTCCTCAAAGTGGGTGCGGTGCTGTATGGGACGGGATATGTGCTGATTGCCTATCTGGAGGGCGGTTTGGTCCGCGATCTGCGCTGGCTGAGCCCCCAACAACTCCTCGACGCCGTAGCCGTCGGGCAGATTACACCCGGCCCGTTGATTACCACGGCCACGTTCGTGGGGTATCTGCTTTGCGGTCCTGCGGGTGCGGCGGCGGCCACGGTGGGAATCATCCTTCCGGGGTTGCTCGCGGTGGCCATCACCAGCCCCTGGATTGGCCGGCTGCGCCGATGGCCGTGGACCTCGCGATTCCTCGATAGTGTCGGTGCCGCCTCGCTGGGGCTGACCGCAGCCGTCACCCTGACGCTGGGGCGGCGGGTGCTGATCGATCCGCCCAGCCTGGCGATCGCGGCCGGCGCGTGCCTGGCCCTGCTCCGCTGGAAGCTGAACCCGGCCTGGCTGATCCTGGGCGGGGCCGTGGCCGGCTGGCTACTGTCCCCGTAAGAGGCCTGCTGCTCCAAATGCCCCTGACATAGAGCCGCACGGCGTAAGCCCCCGGTGTTGACCGCCAATGCTACGCACATAGAGCCGCACGGCGTAAGCCCCCGGTGGTGACCGCCAATGCTACGCACATAGAGCCGCACGGCGTGAGCCCCCGGTGGTGACTGCCAATGCTACGCACATAGAGCCGCACGGCGTAAGCCCCCGGTGGTGACCGCCAATGCTACGCACGTACGGCCGGTGCTGTGAACCCACGCCCAAATGGTGAAGCGTGGGTTCAGAGCACCCCCCATGGAGCCTGCACCCACGTGAAAACGCTCGGGCGCGCATCCAGGCCGCACGCTACACGGCCAGACAAGGTGCGGGTTCTCGTTCAGGCCAGGATCTCTTTGTACGGCGCGCCTGGTCTTTCCTGCACGTAGCGGGGTACGGCATAGCCTGGCAGGCGTCGGCGGACCTCGGCCATCAGCTCCCGGCCCCGCTCGACCGGCACCTCGAAATGGGCAGCGCCGGCTACCGGGTCCAATTGGTGCAGGTAGTAAGGAAGGACGCGCAGACCGATCAGCCGCTCGAACAGCGTGCACAGGACCTCGGGCGAATCGTTCACGCCGCGCAACAACACCGACTGGCTCAGCACGGGAATGCCACGGTCGACCAAGGCGCCGAGGGCTTGGGCCACGGCCGTGTCGATCTCTGCCGGATGGTTCACGTGAACGGCCACAAAGGGCACCAATCGGGTGCTCCGCAACAGGCGGAGCAATTCCTCCGTAACCCGCTGGGGGATGACGATCGGCATGCGCGTATGGATCCGCAACCGCTTCACATGGTCGATGGCCGCAATGCGATCGACCAGCCAGGCCAGTTCGCGATCGCCGAGCGTCAAGGGATCGCCTCCGCTGAGGATGACCTCATGGATCGAGCTATCGCGCGCGACCGTTTGAAGGACCCCCTCCCAGCGTGCACGGCGCGGCGGCCCCTTGGTGTAGGGGAAGTGCCGGCGGAAACAGAAGCGGCAATGGACGCCGCATTGGCCAGCCGTTACCATGAGGAGCCGGCCTTGGTATTTTTGCAGCCCGCCGGGAGGACCGCTCAGGCATACCTCTCTCAGGGGGTCTCGGGTGAAGCCCGGGTGCTCGATCTCCTCGATTTTTTGAGGGAGAATTTGCGTGAGAAGGGGGTCTGATGGGTCTCCGCGACGTATCCGGGCAAGAAAAGCCCTCGGGACGAGGAGAGGGAATCCCCCAGAGTGGCTCGGTGCCTGTGCCAATTGGGGGGGCAGGTCGAGCAGCCGGCATAGCTCGTCAAGGTCGGTGACCGCGTTGGCGAGCGCGGCCTGCCAGGTCTCGCCGGTTGGGGCCAGCTCGCTCGGCAAGCTCTGCGCGCCACCCGGTGGGCCGGTAAACTGTATGGTATCGGAACCCATAAGTTTCAAGGGATAGCGAAGGTAATTGCCGTGGCCTCGTACAACACCAGCGAGTTTAAGAAAGGGCTGAAGGTCCAGCTTGATGGCGATCCGTACCTGATGATCGAATGCAATTTCGTCAAGCCGGGCAAGGGGCAGGCCCTGTACAAGTGCAAGCTTCGGAACCTCCTGCGGGGGACCGTCATCGACCGGACCTACAAGAGCGGCGATTCGATCGAGGCGGCCGACATCGAAGAGGTGACTGCGCAGTTCCTCTATCGCCAGGGCGACACGTTCGTATTCATGGACAACAACACCTACGAGCAGTACGAACTCAGTGCCCAGCAGGTGGACGAGGCGTGGAAGTACCTCAAGGAGGCGATGGTGTGCAGCATGCTCTTGTTCAATGGGCAGCCCATCAGCGTCTCGCCGCCGAACCACGTGGTGCTCCGGGTGGAGTATACCGAGCCGGGCGTGCGGGGCAACACGGCCACGAATGTCACCAAGCCGTGCCGCGTGGAAACCGGGGCGGAGATCCTGTGCCCGGCGTTTGTGGAGATCGGCGATTTGATCCGCGTGGACACCCGCACGGGCGAGTACATCGAGCGCGTGAAAGAATAATCCAGCCGGAGAAAAGGAGCAAAAGCGCAGCCCGGCCGGAGAGAAAGACACCGGGCCGCAGAGAAAGACGCCGGGCCGGAGAGAAAGACGTCGGGCCGGAGAGAAAGACGTCGGGCCGCAAAGAAAGACGGCGG
>FWPU01009227.1_pt1 | contig 13301 bp, 7 predicted proteins | sample 2228361 | NCBI WGS metagenome assembly FWPU01 (sample SAMEA103939777, study PRJEB20133) | metagenome | reverse complement strand
CCAGATCGACGACCGCCAGGTTCCGGTGGGTCCGGGCATGGCGGTGGCCGTTCCCCGATCCGTCCGCCACCGCGTCGTCAACACCGGCCAGGATGTCCTGGAGCACCTGCTGATCTGCGCCGACATCACGCGCCCCGCTCCGGTGACGCCCCACCCGCCCGAGCCCGAGGACCTCCTCACCGCCGGGCCCGGTTCCCGGCTGGAGCGGCTGTCGTGCAAGCGCCTGCAGCTCAAGCAGGGTGAGTCGTCGGGCCCTCTCGTCCACCGCGAACGCGAGGTGATCTACGGCCTCTCCGGCGGGTTCGCGGTGATCGAGGTCTCGACCCCGGACGGCGCTTACCGGTGGGAGTACGCGATCGACGGCGCCCACGCCTTCTGGCTGCCGCCGGGGACCCGGCACGCGTTCCGGAACGTCGGCGATTCCGAGCTGACGGCCATCGGCTTCCTCTGCGACGGCCGGTCAGGCGCATGACCGAGCTTCCGGCCTTCCCGTACTCCCTGGCCTCGCCCCGCGAGGGCAAGCCCCGGCGCCGCGGCCAGACGTGGATCTCCCTGTTCGGCGAAGGGCCGCGGAGCGTGGAGGATCTCCTGACCATGGCCGGCCCCTTCATCGATCGGGCCAAGCTCGCCTACGGCTCCAGCCTGCTGGCGGACCGCGGCGCGCTGCGGGCCGTGATCGACCTGCTGCACAAGGCGCAGGTCGACGTCTATCCGGGCGGCACGCTGGTCGAGATGGCGATCCGCGAGGGGCGGTACGAGGATCTCCTGGCCTGGGCCCGGGACACGGGATTCACGAGCATCGAGATCTGCGACGGCGTGATCGAGCTGCCGCCCCCGGCCCGCCGGAACGCGATCGAACGGGCGCGGGCCGCCGGCTTCCGGGTCACCACCGTGGTCCAGGAGGTGGTCCGGAAGCCCCTGGCCGAGGTCGTCCCGCTGCGCGAGCGGATCCGGCGGGCCGAGGAAGACCTGGCGGCGGGCGCCACCGACGTCCACATCGTGTTCCAGGCCCTGCTGCGGGGCGAGACGCCGAGCGACGTGGTGGGGCCCATCAAGCGAGAACAGGTCCGGGCTCTCGGCGACGCGGTGGGGACCGACCGGCTGGTCTGGGAGGCCACGCGGCTCGACGACCAGCTCTATTACCTCCGCACGGTGGGCCCGGATGCCAGCCTCGGCCACGTCCCGCCGGCCGGTGTCGTCCAGCTGGAGGCGCAGCGTCGTGACCTCGGCTACGAGAGCTTCTGGTCCAAGGTGTGGGGACGCCCCCACTGGGATTGACTCCGGACGGGCCGCCGCCGGCGCGGCTCGGCTCGACCCGGCAAGGAGAGCGACCGGAAGGAGAACGAGATGAGGCTCGACATGCGGAACGCGCTCATCGTGACCGTGCTCGTCCTCGGCCTGATGTGGACTGGAGACCTGTCCGCCCAGCAGCGGGGCGGCACGCTCCGCATCGGTCAGGCCAGGAGCCCCGTCAGCCTGGACCCGCACCTCGGCGTCTCCCTGCACGAGTTCCACGTGCTGTACGCGATCTTCGACGGCCTCGTCATGTACGACGAGAGCTTGGGGCTGAGGCCCGGCCTGGCGGAGTCCTGGCAGCGGGTCGACCCGAGGACCTGGGTGTTCCGCCTCCGGAAGGGCGTCAAGTTCCATGACGGCACCGACTTCGACGCCGCCGCCGTGAAGTGGAACGTGGAGCGGATCAAGAACCCGGAGACCAGGGCCCGGGTCCGGGACCTCGACGTCGTGGACGCCGTGGAGTCATTCGACCCCCACACGGTGCGCTTCCGGCTGCGGACCCCGACGGGGCTCCTGCCGACCTTCCTCGCCGAGCGCGGGGGCCTCATGGTGTCCCCGGCCGCCGTGCAGCGCCTGGGTCCCGATCACGGCCGTCAGCCGATCGGGACCGGACCCTACCGGTTCGTCGAGTGGAAGGCCGATGACCACATCACGCTCGCGCGGTGGGAGCAGTACTGGGACAAGGACGCGGCCTACCTGGACCGGATCGTCTACCGGATCATCCCCGACGAGTCCGTCCTGGTGACGAACCTCCGGGGCGGGCAGGTGGATCTGGTGATGGACGTGCCCCCCAAGGACCTCGGCGGGCTCAAGCGCGAGGGGAGCCTGGCGGTTCATCAGCGGGCCGGGCTCGGCTTCTACTGGATCAACCTGAACTCCGGCGCTCCGCCCTTCGACAAGAAGGCGGTGCGGCAGGCCCTGGCCCTGGCCCTCGACCGGCCCGCCATGCTCCGCAGTCTCTACTTCGGTGCCGGCACGCCGGCGGCCGGCCCGGTCGCCCCGGCCTCCTGGGCCTTCAACGCGGCCCTGAAGCGCCCGGGGCGGGACCTCGCGCTGGCCAGGCGGAAGCTGGCCGAGAGCGGGCTGCCGAACGGCTTCACGTTCAAGATGCTGGTCGGTTCGACGCCGATGTACCGGACAAACGCCACGGCGGTGCAGGCGCAGCTCGACGAGATCGGTGTCAAGGCCGAGCTCGAGATCGCCGAGACGGTCAAGGTCCTGCAGCAGGTGGTCGCCCGGACGTACCAGGCATCGAGCACGATCTGGATCGGCCTGAACCCGGATCCGGACCTGGTCCTGCACCCGCTCTATCACAGCGGGGGGCTGTTCAACAAGGACCGCTACCGGAACGCCCGGGTGGACGAGCTCCTGGATCGGGCGCGCGCGGCCGACGGCCAGGATGAGCGCCGCACGCTCTACCGCGACGCCGTGGACCTGATCGTCGAGGATGCGGCCGACCTGTGGCTCTACCACCCCGACGTCACGGCCGCCATGTCCCGGAAGGTCCGCGGCGTCCCGCTCTCGGCTGACGGACGCCTCAGGATCCGAGGGGCCTGGCTGGAGCCGTAGCAGCGGAGGGGGCCGTGGGAGCGAGCATCGCCGGCCGCATCGCGCTCACGGTCCCCACGCTCCTGCTCGTGTCCGGCCTCGTCTTCTCCTTGCTGCTGCTCCTGCCCGGGGACCCGGTCCTCGTCATCCTCGGCCCCGAGGCAAGCCCCGAGGAACGGCAGGCCCTGGCCCGCGAGCTCGGCACCGACCAGCCCGTTCCGGTCCAGTACCTGGCGTGGCTCACCCGCGCCCTGCAGGGAGACCTCGGACGCTCACCGCGAACGCAGCAGCCGGTCGTCCGGGCCATCGGCGAGCGGCTCCCGCCGACCCTCGAGCTGGCGGGGCTCGGCATGGCCCTGGCCATCGCCGGGGGAGGGATCCTGGGGCTGGCCGCCGCGTGGCGCCCCGGGTCATGGCTGGATCGGCTGTCGCTCGGCGTCTGCACCCTGGGCGTGGCGGTGCCGACGTTCTGGCTGGGCATCCTCCTCGTTCTCGGCCTGTCGCTCCACCTCGGCCTGGTGCCGCCCTCCGGCTACGTCCCCCCGCGCGAAGGCCTGGTCGCCAATCTGCGGGCCATGGTCCTTCCGGCCACCACTGTGGCGGCGACCATGGGCGCGGTGATCGCGAGAACCGTGCGGGCCAGCGTCGTCGAGGTGGGCGGTGAGATGTACGTCGTGACGGCCCGGGCGAAAGGGCTTCCCGAGGTGGCGGTGTTCCTGCGTCACGTCCTGCGCAACGCGCTGGTGCCGATCCTGGCCGTCGTCGGTCTCCAGGTGGGACGGCTCATGGGGGGCATGGTCATCACCGAGACCATCTTCGCCATCCCGGGGATCGGCCGTCTGGCGGTGGACTCCGTGCTCGCCCGCGACTTCCTGACCGTCCAGGGCGTGGTGCTGGTCATGGCCGTCTGGGTGCTCCTGGCCAACCTGATCGTGGACGTCCTCCACCTCGTGGCCGATCCGCGTATCCGGCGGCTGTGAGAGCCGGGCGCCGCGTGGTCGCCAGCCCGGGGGCTCTCCTGGTGCTGGCGCTGGTCGCCGTCGCCATCTTCGCCCCCGCGCTGGCGCCGCACAGCCCGGTGACGCAGCGCCTGGAGGCGGCCCTGGCGCCGCCTTCCCGGACGTACCTGCTGGGCGGCGACGAGTTCGGGCGGGACGTGCTGAGCCGGCTGATCCACGGCGCCCGGATCTCGCTCGGCGTGGCCGGGCTGGCCATCGCCATCTCGCTGGTGGCCGGCACCGGGGTGGGCCTGGTGACCGGCGTGCGCCGCGCCTGGCTGGACGCGGCCCTCATGCGGCTCATGGACGCGCTGCTGACCGTGCCGAGCCTGGTCCTGGCCCTGGCCGTGGCCGCCGCCCTCGGGCCGGGACCGGGCAACGCCGCCATCGCGATCGGGCTCGTGTACATTCCCCACTTCGCCCGCCTTGTCCGGGCCCAGGTCCTCAGCCTGGCCGAGCGCGAGTTCGTCGGCGCCGCGCGGGCGCTCGGCGCCGGCGAGACTCGCATCCTGATCCGGCACATCCTGCCGAACGTGCTGCCGACGGTGGTCGTGCTGGCCTCGGTCAACGCGGGGTTCGTGATCATGTGGGAGGCGAGTCTCTCCTTCCTCGGCGTCGGGGTGCAGCCGCCGACCCCATCCTGGGGAGCCATGCTGCGAACGGGCTATCCGTACATCGAGCACGCGCCGTGGCTCGCCATCGCTCCGGGATGCGCGATCCTGGTCGCCGTGCTGGGCTTCATGGTCCTCGGGGACCGGTTGCAGCGCCTGCTCGATCCGCGACTGGCCCGGACTCTCTCCCGGGGGGTGGCCTGACGATGGATGCCGCGGTCTTTCCGGGCTTCGACTTCCCCCTGACGCCGGACGTCGCGCTGCTGGTCATCGACATGCAGCCCTGCGGCGTGGCTGCCGACGCCGGCCTCATCCGCGCCATCGAGGCCGGCGCTCCCGGCTACACGGCCTATCTCGTCGAGCGCGTCCGCGAGCGGGTCATCCCGAACCTGCGGCGGCTGACCGCCGCCTTCCGCCGGCACGGCCGCCCGGTCTACTTCACCGCGTTCGCCAGCCTGACCGGCGACGGCGGCGACGTCGCGACGTCGACGATCCGGTACCGGGACGGCCAGCGCCGCGCGCGCACCGGCGCCTCGGTCATCTTGCCGCGCTGGCACCCGGCGACGGACGTCGTGCCCGAGCTGGCGCCGCAGCCCGGCGACCGCGTGCTGACCAAGACGTCCATGGATGCCTTCGCCTCGACCGGGCTGGCCAGCGAGCTGGCCGCCCGCAGCATCCGGAGCCTGGTCGTGACCGGCGTGCTCACCGACGCCTGCGTCGAGAGCTCGACGCGCCATGCCGCCGAGCTCGGCCTCGAGGTGACGGTGGTCGAGGACGCGTGCGCGGCCTGGCGCGAGGAGTTCCACGTCGCGAGTCTGGCGGCCCTGTCGCGCTACTTCGCCCGCATCGCCTCCACGGCGGACGTCCTCGCGGAGCTCGACCGCGTCGCCGGGCGGCGCTAGCCGGACCCCGGCCGGCCCGGCCTCACCACAGCGCGTCCGGCACCGGCAGCCCCGCGAGCGTCTCCACCGGGAGGGGCTCGGGCGGGCTGACGCCCAGCCGCCCGGCCAGCTCGTAGAGCTGCCGCAGATGCTGGGCGGCGTGCCAGGCGGTGCGCTCGAGCAGCTGGTGGCCCGACTGCGGGCCGTAGTACACGCGCACAACGCGCGCCCACGCCTCCGGCCGGGCGGTCTGCATCCAGCCGGCCAGCCGGGCCCGCACCGACTGGCCGAAGTCGGCGATGCCGCCGGCGGTCGTCACGCCGCCCGGCAGCCCCTCCCCCAGCCAGGACTCCGGCAGCTCGTTGCGCTCCATCGCTTCCACGAAGGCCAGGCTCAGACGGAAGACGTGCCAGGCGAGATCTCCCAGCGTGCGCGCGCGCTCCGGCGGCGTGTAGCCGAGCCGGTCGTCGGGCAGCGCGCGCACCAGGTCGGCGGTGACGGCCAGGACGCGGTCGAGCCGCGCGGCCAGCTCGGCCGGGGCCAGGGCCGGAGCAGGGCGCCAGTCCACCCCGAGCAGGGCTGCATAGCCTTCGGGGTTCCAGCCGTGAACCACCCGGTCGCCCACCGCCACGGCCGGCACCAGCGGCACGCCGAGCCGGTCCAGCTCCTGTCGGGCCTCCGGCCGGGCCTGCACATCCACGGGATCGAACTCGACCCCCCAGGAGGCGAGCAGCTCTCGCGTCCTGGCGCAGGAGGATCAGCCGGGGCGATAGTACAGGCGCGCGCGCACGGCGCTCACCGCCCCTGGAACGTCGGCGTCTGCTTGTTCGCGAAGGCCGTCACGCCGGCCCGGAAGTCCTCGGTGTGACCGCAGGCCGCGATGGCCTGGGCCTCCAGCTCCATCTGCGTCTCCAGGCTCTCCCAGGTCGAGTGCTGGAACAGCCGCTTGGCGGCCCCGAAGGCCTGCGTGGGCCCCTGGGCCAGCTCCCGGGCCAGCGCCTCCGCCGTCGCGCGGACCTCGGCGTCCGGGACCACCCGCGTGACCAGGCCCCACTCGAGCGCCTCCCGGGCCGTCAGCACGCGGTTGGTGAGATACAGGTCCAGCGCCCGCCGCAGGCCGACCAGGCGGGTGAGGAAGTAGGAGGAGCCGCCGTCGGGCGGCGCCGCGATGCGGGAGTAGGCCAGCGTGAATCGCGCCGACTCGGCGGCCACCACCAGGTCGGCGCAGACGGCCAGGCCGAAGCCGCCGCCGGCCACCACGCCGTTGACGGCGGTGACGACGGGCTTGCGGCTGCGGCACAGGCGGGAGACGGCGCCGTGCAGGTAGGTCGTCAGCTCCTTGATCAGCACCCCGATCCGGTCCAGGTTGTCGGCGAACTCCTTGACGTCGCCCCCGCCGCAGAACGCCTTGCCGGCGGCCGCGATGACGATGCAGCGCACGTGCGGATCCTCGTCGACGTCCAGCGTGGCCTCGAAGATCTCCCGGCCCATGCGGCGGTTGAAGGCGTTGTAGGCCTCCGGACGGTTGAGCGTGATGGTGGCGACGCCGTCGCGCCGCTCCACGAGCAGGTGCTGGTAGGTCATGAGGGTCCCTCCGATGGCTCTCGTTCCGCCCGGCGCCGCGCCACGCGGCCGAGGGCGTCCATGATGTCGTCGATCGACAGCGGCTTGGCGTAGACCGCCTCCACGCCCCGGGCCGCGCGCTCGGCGGCGCTCAGCTCCACCCCGAACCCGGTGACCAGGAAGACGGGGAGCTCGGGCCGTGTCGTCTTGACGGCGCCCAGCACCTGCCAGCCGGACACACCCGGCATGGCCAGGTCCGTGAAGACTGCGTCGAACGGCTCGGCGCGCACGCGCTCGATGGCCGCGGCCCCGTCGTCCACCACGACGGCGTCATGGCCCAGCGCCTCCAGCACGTCGCCGATCACGGCGGCCACCGGCTGCTCGTCGTCCACCACCAGGCAGCGCAGGCGGCCGGCGGCGGCCGGCCGGGCCGGGGCCTCGCCGGCCTCGGCCCCGGCCGGGGAGGGCGGGAACGTGAGGCGGAAGGTGGAGCCGCGGCCCTCCTCGCTCTCGACGCTGATCCGGCCGCCGTGGCGGGAGACGATGCCGTACGTCATGGCCAGGCCCAGCCCCGTGCCCTGGGGCCCCTTGGTGGTGAAGAAGGGGTCGAAGATCCGGCCGCGGACGGCGGCCGGGATCCCCACCCCCGTGTCGCTCACCGTCACCTCCACGCCATCGGCGGCGACGGCGGTGCTCAGCGTGAGGACACCGCCCCGGGGCATGGCGTCCACCGCGTTGAGGATCAGGTTGGTGAGCGCCTCCCGCAGCTCGGCCGCGTCGCCGGCCACGGCCGGCACCGGGTCCAGGGCGGTCCGCACCTCGATGACGATCCCTCGACGCACGGAGTCCTCGCGCCAGCGGGCCTCGGTGATCTCGAGCGCGTCGCGCACCACCTGCGTCAGGTCCACCGGCAGCCGCGGCTCGTCGCGGCGGACCCGGCTGAACTCCTGCAGCCGGCGCACGGTCTGCGCGCCGTCGAGCGCCGCCCGCTCGATGACCTGCGCCCACTGGCGCAGCTGGGCGTCGGCCAGCCGCCGCTGGAGGAGCTGGGCCCGGCCCAGGATGGCGGCCAGCAGGTTGTTGAAGTCGTGGGCCACCCCGGACGCCATCTCCCCCAGGGCGCGGAGCTTCTCCGTGCGCACCAGCTGGTCCTGCGTGTCGGCCAGCTCGCGGCAGGCCCGCGCCCGCTCCTCGAACAGGCGGGCGCTGCGCAGCGCCAGCGCCACCAGGTCGGCGATGTTGGCGATCAGCCGCTCGTCGGCGGCGGTGAACGGCGGATCGTCGCGGCTCACGGTCAGGGCTCCCATGATGCTGCCGGCCCGGAGGGGAGCCCCCATCCAGCGCGGCAGCCGCTGCGGCGGGGGGACGTCGGGCGGGGTCAGGCCTCGCCGGCCGCACTCGGCGGCGTAGTCGTCGGTGCGGAGCGACCGCCCGGTCTCGAGCAGCACGCTCATGAGCCCGACCGACCGCGGGTAGCGGCGAGGCCCCGCGGCGTCCACCTCGCCGTCCAGCACGCGCAGCGCCACCTCCGCCTCCTCGCCGTCCAGGAACAGCACGACGAGCTTGCGGGCCTGCAGGACCCGTGGCACCTGCTGGCGGACCGTGTCGAGAATGGCCGTCTGGTCGAGCTGCCCGGTCAGGGCCAGCCCCAGCTCGTGCAGCACGCTCAGCTCCTGGACCTGCCGCCGGTTCTCGGCGAAGAGCCAGGCGTTCTCGATGGCCACGCCGGCCTGGCCGGCGATGGCCTCCACCAGCGCCAGCTCGTCGTCCGTGAACGCGCGCTCGCGCTCGAGCCAGACGGCGATGAAGCCGCCGACCAGCCGGTCCTTGGTCACGATCGGCACGAACAGCTGGCTCCGGTGGGCCAGCGCCTGGCGCACCACGTCGGGGATGCGCGGGTCGGTGGCGACGTCGGTGGTGAACACGGGGCGGCGCGTCCGGGCCGCCTCCGCGTAGAAGGCGTGCTCCTTGATGGAGATGCGCAGGGCCCGCAGCGCGGCCAGGCGCCCGGGCGGCACGCGGTAGCCGGCGCGCCAGACCAGGAACTCGCCCTCCTCCGCCGGCAGGTAGGCCGCCACCGTGTCGGCCTGCAGGGCGGCGGCCACGCGCCGCAGGAACTCGCGGAGCAGGGCGTCGAGGTCGAGGGTGGAGGTCAGGCTGCGGCTCACCGACAGCAGCGTCTCGGTCTCCCGCAGCTTCACCTCGCGCTGGCGCTGGAGCTCGATGTTCTCGAGGGCCAGGCCCACCTGGGCGGCCACCGCCTCCACCAGCCGGATCTCGCCGGCGGCGAACGGGCGGCCGGGACGCCACCAGACGAGGAACAGGGCCCCGATGCTCCGGCCGTACACCCGCAGCGGCGCCATGAGGATGGCGTGCTCGGGCAGCTGTCGCACCCACTCCTGGTCCATCTCGGGGTCCCGGTGGGCGTCGCTGCTGTACGCGCTGTGCCCCGCGGGCCAGGCGCGCTGGAACCGCGGGAAGCGGGCCAGCACGGCCGGCCGGGTGCGGAAGAACTCCACCAGCTCCCCCGGCACGTGGTAGCCCGCCACCGGGAACAGGCGCTCGCCCGCCTCGTCCACGGCGTAGGCGCCGACCAGGTCGGCCCCGAACGCGCGGGCCGCCTCCCGCGCCATGCGCCGCATCATCTCCTCGCGGGGCAGCGGCTCGGAGAGCACGCGGCCGATGGCCAGCAGGGTGCTCGTCTCGCGCAGCCGCTCCTGGGCCTCGCCGTAGAGCCGGGCGTGATCGAGCGCCACCGCGGCCTGCGCGGCCAGCGAGGCCAGGATGGCGCGCGTCTCCTCGGTGACGGGCCCCGGCGTGGGCCGGGCCAGCCCGAAGGCGCCCAGCACGCGGTCGCCGATGGCGATCGGGTAGACGAGCAGGTACCGGAGGCCGCGGCGGGTCAGGGTCTCGGGCCCGATGAACCGCCCGTCCTGCTCGACGTCCACCCACAGCACGGGCTCCCGGCTGGCCACCACCGCGCCGGTGACCCCCTCGCCCACCGCCAAGTCCCGGAGCAAGTCCTGGTCGACCTCGGGCCCCCCGATGGTCAGCAGCCGGTGCAGCCGCTGGGCGGCGGCGTCCAGGCCCCAGACCGTCACCAGCGGGGCGTCGAAGACCCGGGCCAGGGCCGCGGCCAGCTTGTCCACGACGTCCTCCACCTTGAGCGACGACGAGACGAGGCGGTTGATCTCCTCCAGCGCCCGCAGCCGCTCGCCGAACTCGCGCGCCTGGGCGTACAGCTCGGCGTTGCGGATGGCCACCGCCGCATGGTCGGCGAGCCGGCCCAGGATCGCCTCGTCACGGTCGCCGAAGGGCTGTCGCGTGCGGTTGCTGACCGCGAGGATGCCGGCCAGCGCGCCGGCGATGAGGATGGGCACGGCCAGCTCGGCGACGATGCCCTCCTGTCGCACCACCTCGGTCAGCTCCTCGTCCCTGGGAACGCGGGGGTCGGCCATCCAGTCGTCGGTCCGGAACGGACGCCCGGTCTCCATCGCCTGCCCGGCCACGCCGCGCCCCGGCTCGAGGTCCAGATCCAGCACGCCGGCCCGCCGGGCTCCGGCCCAGTGGCGGAAGGTCATGCGGCCCCGCCCGGGCTCGCGCACGGCGATGCGGGCCAGATCGCTGTGGCAGAGCCGCCGCGCGCCGTCCACCACCGCCTGCAGCACGGCGTCGAGATCGAGCGAGGCGTTGATGGTGCGGGCCAGGTCGGCCAGCACCGCCGCCTCCGAGGCCAGCTGCTCCGCCTCCCGCCGCCCGCGCTCGGCCTCGCCGTGCAGCCGCGCGTTGTCGAGGGCCAGCGCGGCCTGGTCGGCCAGGGCCTGGACGAGGGCCACCTCGTGGTCGGCGAAGCGGCGGCGCTTGTCGTCGGTCAGCACCAGGACGCCCACGAGCCGCCGGCGGGCCTGCAGCGGCACGGCCAGGACCGCCACGTGACCGAGGGTGGTGAGATGCCGGCGCAGGGCCGGGTCGTACACCGCGTCGGGCTCCTCGCTGAGATCGGAGGACCAGACGGGGCGGCCCTCGGCGAGCGCCCGGGCGGCCATCCCCACCCCCGCCGGCAGCACCGGCGGCGGGGTCGCCTCCGGCGGCACCCCGCCCCAGGCGACGGCCAGCAGCGAGCCGTCGGGCTGGAGCAGGCGCAGCCCCGCCGAGCGGACGTCGCACAGGGCCAGCACGCTCTCCACGACCCGCTCGCCGACGGCCGAGATGGCCAGCGACTCGGTGAAGGTGCGGGCCAGCCGCGCCAGCTCCTCCGCCTCGCGGCGGCGCCGCTCGGTCTCGGCGTACAGGCGGGCGTTCTCGAGCGTGGTGGCCGCCTGGTCGGCCAGGGCCTGGGTCAGCGCAAGGTCGGCGTCGTCGAACCGCCGCCCGGCGCGGTCCCCGACGCCGAGGGCGCCGATGACGCGACCGTGCACGATCAGCGGGACGGCCAGGACGGCGCGGACCCCGGCCGCCTCGATGCGGCTCCGGGCCTCCTCCGGCAGCGGGATGCGCGGGTCCTGCAGGACGTCCGCGCTCACGACCGGGCGGCGCTCCCGCACGGCCTGGCCGGCCGCCCCGGTGCCCGAGGGGAAGACCATGCCGGCCAGCGGCGAGGCCGCCGCCCCGGCCGCGGCGACGGACTCCAGGTCGCCGGAGTCCGGCCGCAGCCGGTAGACGCTCGCGGCCTGCACCGCGAGCAGGCCGCAGAGGCTGGCGACGATCTGGCGGGCCACCACGTCGGGATCGAGCGTGGAGGACAGCGCGCGCTCGATGTCGGCCAGGGCCGCCATGCGCGCGGCCTGCCGGCTCGCCTCCTGGTACAGGCGCGCGTGCTCGAGCACGATGGCCGCCTGGCCGGCGAACGTCTCGGCCAGCTCCTGGTCGCGCGCGGTGAACGGGCGGCGGGCGCGGAAGGCGAAGACCCCGATGGTCCGGTCGGCCACGCGGATGGGCACGCCCAGGTAGTGCGTGTAGCCGAGCGCCACCTCGCTGGCCCGGTGCTCGGGGACCATGTCCGGCACGCTGCCGGCCGGCATCATGACCGTGCGCCCCTCGATCACCACCTTGCCGCTGAAGCTCTCGCCGATCCGGATGCGCGGGCGGGCCATGGTCTCCCGCGCGGTGCCGGCCAGGCCGGCCAGGACCAGCTCCTCCCCCTCGACCAGCCGGAACCCGGCGTTGTCCAGCCCCAGCAGGCGCGCCGCCTCCTCGGCGATCGTCGTCAGCAGGGCGTCCGTGGACTCGGCGGCGCCGATCCGCTTGTTGATCTCCAGCAGGACCGCCAGCTGGTCGCGCCGGGTCTTCTCCTCGGCGAACAGCCGGGCGTTGTCGATGGCGATGGCCGCGTGGTTGGCCAGCGACTGCAGCAGCTCCAGCTCGTCGGCGGTGTAGGCGTGCCGCTCGGTGGTGCCGACCATGAGGGCCCCCAGCACCCGCTCCCCGACCACGACGGGGACCCCGGCCGCCGACACCAGCCCCTCCGAGCGCACCCACTCGATGTTGCGCACGCGCTCGTCGCTGCCGACGTCGAGCACGGTCATGGGCTTGCGCGCGGCCACGACGCGGCCCACGATGCCGTCGCCGACCGCCATCCGGGTGAGGCCGGAAACCGCCGAGGTCTTCCCGGCGCTGGCCCGCAGCGCCAGCGACTCGCCGCTGTCGTCGAGCAGCCAGAGCCGGGACACGCCGGCGGCCAGGATCCAGACCGCGGCGTCCACCACCCGCTGCAGCACGTCCTCGAGGGCCAGGGTGGCGGTGAGCGACTGGGCCAGGGCGGTGAGGCTCTCCAGCCGGCGTCCCCGCGCCTCCGTCTCGGCCCGCAGCGTGGCCTGCGCGATCCCGGCCCCCAGCAGGAGCGCGATGGCGTCGAGCAGCCGCTGATCCCCGTCTCCCGGCACCCGGTCCTCGGCCGCCAGCAGCACCAGCACGCCCCAGGGGCGGCCGTCGCTGGCGATCGGCACCGCCACCCGCGCGCCGTAGCCGCCGAGCTGCCGCCGCTCGTCGCCGCCCGCCGGCCCGGTCAGGCGCGTGACGGCGATCTCGCCGCTGCGGACCACCTCGCGGAACGGCAGGGCGTCGGCCGGACGGCTCGCCAGCAGCTCGCCGGCGTCGGGACGCACGCCCCGGTGGGCCACCACTTGCAGGCGCCGGGCCGGAGGATCCAGGCGGTAGATGAGGGCGGCGTCCGCGCCGGTGAGCGTCCGCGCCACGTCCAGGGCCTGGGCCAGCCCGGCGGCGACGTCGGGGGCTCGCGTCACGAGCCGTCCGAGCTCGGCCAGGGCGGTCCGCTCGCGGCGGCGGCGGTCCATCCGCTCCGCCCGCTGCAGCGCGCCGGGCTTCCGCGCGGGCCGGGCCACGGCCCAGATGACGGCGACGGCGGCCAGGACCCACGAGAGCACGAGCCAGGCCCCCAGGCGCTG
>FWPU01010773.1_pt1 | contig 13302 bp, 11 predicted proteins | sample 2228361 | NCBI WGS metagenome assembly FWPU01 (sample SAMEA103939777, study PRJEB20133) | metagenome | reverse complement strand
GCCGCCCTCCGAGGCCGACGTGGCGGCCGTGCGCGACGCGCTCGCCGCCGGCACGATCGACGCGCTCGCGTTCACGTCGAGCTCGACGGTGCGGAACTTCGTCGCGCTCGTGGGGATCGACGCCGTGCGCGCCGCGCGCGCGGCGGTCGCGTGCATCGGACCGGTCACCGCCGCGACGGCGCGCGAGCTGGGGCTGGCGGTCGCGGTGGTGCCGCAGGAGTACACCGTGCCCGCGCTCGCCGCGGCGCTCGTCGAGCACTTCCGGCCGTGACGCCCGTGTTTTGCAATGGCGGCAGCGATCGTCTAGACCCCGAGCGGGCATGAGCGGGTTCCCGTCGTACCGCCCCCGCCGCCTGCGCCGCACCGAAACGCTCCGGCGGCTCGTGCGAGAGACGCGGGTGACCGTCGAGCAGCTCGTCCAGCCGCTGTTCGTCGTCCCCGGTCGCGGCGTCGAGCGGCCGGTACCCTCGATGCCCGGCGTGGCGCAGCGCTCCGTCGACCGCGTCGCCGAGGAGGGCCGCCGGCTCGCGGACGCGGGCGTCCCGGCGGTGATCCTGTTCGGCGTGCCGGAGGCGAAGGACGCGCGCGGCAGCGGTGCGACGGCGGCGGACGGCATCATCCCGCGCGCGCTCGAGGCGATCGCGCGCGCCGCCCCCGACCTGCTGCGCATCACCGACGTCTGCCTGTGCGAGTACACCGACCACGGCCACTGCGGTGTGCTCCGCGACGGGGAGGTCGACAACGACCCGACGCTCGAGATCCTCGCTGCCGAGGCGCTCGCGCACGCCCGGGCGGGGGCGCAGGTCGTCGCCCCGTCGGACATGATGGACGGCCGCGTGGGCGCGATCCGCCGGGCGCTCGACGGCGCGGGGTTCACGGCGGTCCCGATCCTGTCGTACGCCGCGAAGTACGCCTCCGGCCTCTACGGCCCGTTCCGCGACGCCGCCGACTCGACCCCCGCCTTCGGCGATCGCCGCGGATACCAGATGGATCCGGCCAACGTGGAGGAGGCGCTGCGCGAGGTGGCCCTCGACATCGAGGAGGGCGCCGACATCGTGATGGTGAAGCCCGCGCTGCCGTACCTCGACGTGATCCGGCGCGTGAAGGAGCGCTTCGGCTGGCCGGTCGCCGCCTACCAGGTGAGCGGCGAGTACGCGATGGTGAAGGCCGCCGCCGCGCAGGGGTGGATCGACGAGCGGCGGGTGGTCGAGGAGACGCTCACCGCCATCCGCCGTGCCGGCGCCGACGTCATCATCACGTACTTCGCGCAGGACGTCGCCCGGGGGTTCGCCCGGTGAGGCGGTCGCGCGGGCTCGCGGCGGCGCTCGCCGTCGTGCTGGCGGTCACGGGGAGCGCGGGCGCCAGCTCCGGCGAGCGCGAACTGGGGCGGCGGTTCATGCTGGAGGCCCGCTCGCAGCTGCCGCTGGTCGAGGATCCGGCGGTGACCGAGCTCGTGCAGGGCGTCGCGAAGCGGATCGTCGACGCCCTCGGCCCGCAGGAGTTCGACTACCGGTTCTACGTCGTGCAGTCGCCGGCGCTGAACGCGTTCGCGGTGCCCGGCGGCTACGTGTTCGTGTTCTCCGGACTTCTCGCGCGGGTCGCGAACGAGGACGAGCTCGCGGGCGTCCTCGGCCACGAGATCGGCCACGTCCACGCCCACCACATCACCCGGCTGCAGTCCGAGGGGGCGGTGTGGAACGTGCCGGCCCTCATGGGGGTGCTGCTCTCGGCCGTGAACCCCGTCCTGGGGGCGGCCGCGATCGCGGCGGCGCAGACGGCGCAGCTCAAGTACTCCCGCGACTTCGAGCAGGAAGCGGACTTCCTCGGGCTCCGGTTCACGACCGCGGCGGGCTACGACCCGCACGGCATGAGCGGGTTCTTCAAGACCATCCTCGCCGAGCAGCGCCTCAACCCGACCGGCGTTCCGGCCTACATGCTGACGCACCCGCTCGCCGACGACCGGATCACGAACATCGAGACGACGATCCGCTCCCAGGGGCTGAAGACGCCGGCGGGACGGCCCATGGCCGGCGTCGAGCTGGCGGAGGCGCAGGCGGTGTCGCGGGCGATGATGGGGCCGGTCGACGCCGTCCTCGCCGAGTACCGGCGCGCCGTCGACGAGCAGCCGACCGATGGCGTGCGGCACTTCCTGCTGGGACGCGTCCAGCAGACCGTCGGGCAGCTCGAGGCGGCGCGGGCGAGCCTCGAGCGGGCGCGTGAGCTGGGCGGCGTCGACGGCCGCATCGACCGGCCGCTCGGCGCCGTGTACGTCGCGCTCAAGGCCCGGGACGAGGCGCGCGTGGCGCTCGGCCGCCACCTCGCCCGGCACCCGACCGACGGCTGGTCGCACCTCGCGCTCGGGAAGGTGCTCGCCGACGCCGACGACACCGACGGCGCGCTGCGGGAGTTCGAGCGCGCGATCCGGCTCGACCCGGAGCTCGACGAGGCCCACCGCCTCGCGGGGCTGACGCTCGGCCGCAAGGGGCGCGAGGCCGACGGCTTCTACCACCTGGCCGTCGCCTCGCGGCTGCGCGGCGACCTCGAGCAGTCGCTCAGCCACTTCCAGCGCACGGCCCAGCTGCTGCCCGAGGGGGAGCGGCGGCGCGAGGTCGAGCGCGCGATCGAGGAGCTGCGGCCGCTCGTCGTCGAGCGCGAGCGCGACCGCCAGGAGCGGCAGCGGCGCCGCCGCGGGTTCCGCTGAGGCGACGCGATGGAGATCAACGGCATCGCCCACGTCATGCTCACGGTGAGCGACTTCGAGGCGTGCGCCCCGTTCTACCGGCGGCTCCTCCAGTTCCTGGGGCTCCGCCCCGTCATCGACGCCGACGAGATGCTCTACTGCGTCGGCGGGCGGACCGCCGTCGGCATCATGCGCGCCGAGCCCGCGTGGCGCACGGAGCGCTTCGTCCAGCGTCGCGTCGGCCTCCACCACGTGTGCTTCCGCGCCCGCGAGCGCGCCGACGTCGACGCGGTGCACGAGCTCCTGCGCGAGCTGGGGGCCACGATCGTGCACCCACCGGAGGACGGGCCGTGGGCGCCCGGCTACTACTCGGTGCTCTTCGAGGATCCGGACGGCATCCGGCTCGAGGTGAACCACGTCCCGGGCAAGGGGCTGCTCGCGAGCTGACGCCTCACGGCGCGCCGCACGGGCGGTGCGCCAGCCACACGTCGCTCGTGCCGTCGCGGTCGTCCTCCCAGGCGACGTAGCAGCGGCGCCGCGCGCGCCGCCCCGCCACCGCCAGGCTCGGCCGCGTCTGCGCGCTCGCGCCCGCGCCCGTGTCGTCGACGCGCTCGGCCGGCGCGAAGGTCGCGCCGCCGTCGGTGCTGGTCGCGAAGAAGATGTCGTTGTTCCCGAGGCGGTCGTCCTGCCAGGCGAGGAAGAGGACGTCGTCGGCGAGCGCCAGGCTCGGGTACCACTGGCTCGACGGCGTGTCGACGTCGGGATCGAAGCCGGCCTTCGAATCGTCCGCCTGCGCGCTCGGGCCGAAGGTCGCGCCGCCGTCGGTGCTGTGGGCGATGAAGACGTTGGTATCGGCCTCGCGCGCGCGGAGGTCGGTCCAGGCGACGTGCACGGCGCCGCGGCGGTCGGCGACGACCGTCGGCCGCTCGTTCAGGCGCTCGAAGTCGGGGTAGTCGTCCACCCGGACGTTCGCGCCGAACGTCGCGCCGCGGTCGTCGCTGCGCGCGAGGAAGATGTCCCAGTTGTAGTTGCGGAAGTCGGCCCACGCGATCCAGACGGTGTTGCGGACGGCGGTGATCGCGGGGCTCCACATGTTGTCGAGGTGCGCCGCGAGCGGGACCGGGGTGCCGGCGTCGACACGGACCGGCGGCGCGAAGCGGCGGCCGCCGGCGAGCCCGCGCGCGGCGTAGACGTGCTCGAGCGGCTCCCCCTCGGGGCCCGCGTCCCGTTCGTCGATCCAGGCGACCACGGGCGCGCTGCCGGCGAACGCGACGACGGGGAGCCACTTCCCGCCCGGCGCGCCGTCGTCGACCGCGACGTCGGTGCCGCGCTTGCGCCCGCGGGCGTTGAAGCGCGCGAGGCGGATGCGGCCCTGGTCGTCGTCGCGGCCGCTCGCGAACTCCTGCCAGACGACCACCACCTTGCCGCCCCGGACCGCGACCGCCGGATGGAGCTCGGCGACGGCGCCCGGCGGGTTGTCGCTCACCCGGACCGGTGCCCCGAAGGTCTGGCCGCGATCGGTGCTGACGGCGAGCCAGACGTTCTCCAGGCCCGCGCTCGCCTCGTGCCACACGACGTAGACGCGCGCCCCCCCGGCGGCGACCTTGGGCGAGCGCTGCGCGACGGGGACCGTGTCCACGCTGACGCGGACCGCGGGCGAGAAGTGCGGCGGCGCCTCGCGCACCGGGTCGACCGGGGCGCTGACGGGGCCGTCCGGCAGCGTCACGTCGGTCCAGACGACCGATTCGCGATACCCGTTCTCGCAGGCGCCGACCGCGAGCGAGTCGGGGCACCCGACGCCCGATCCGGGCAGCAGCTTCACCCCCTCGGCGGCGAGCAGGGCCCGCCGCGCGGCGAGCCCGAGCCCCGGCATGGCGAGCGCGGGGTCGGGCAGGATCCACGGCCCGTTCGCGAGGAAGCCCGTGTCCGGGTTCTGGCCCACCCACGCGTTGTGGGGGCCGAGCGGGCCGGCGGGGACCTTGCGGCGGTCGCCGAGGATGGCGCTCTGCCCGTCGAACGTCACCTCGAAGAGGTTCCCGGTCATGCTCGCGTCGACGTTGACGAGGAACTCGGGGTGCTTCTGCAGGTTGCCGAAGCCCCCTTCCTTGAAGATGTCGGGAGCCCAGGGGCTCGCGACGTACGCCCACTCGCTGAACGCCTCGGGCTGCAGGATCACCTGGGCGTTCTTGGTCGCGAGGCGGTCGTTCACGTCGATCATCCAGGCGTCCTTCGAGATGACCGTGCCGAGCCGCCCGACCGGCGTCGGCAGCACCTCCACGTCCCGCACGGGGCCGAAGGCGAGCGCGAGCCCGGCGGCGGAGCCCGGCGGCGGCTGCTCGATGGGCGTCAGGTACGGCTTGTTGGCCGACCCGCGGATCACGCCCGCCGTCTGGCTCGGGCTCTCGAGGACGCCGCCCTGCCCGTCGGGGACGAGGATCTCGCCGTTCGGCGCGAAGACGTAGGTCGAGTTGTACACCGTCGGGGCGACAGCCTCGTAGGCGTAGGTGCGTCCGGGCTCGTCGGGATCCCGCAGCAGCGCCACGAGGCCGGGATCGTCCGCCTCCTCGACCCGGCGGGCGGGGGCGAGGTTCGCCGCCGCGGCGAGCCACACCCCGTGCGTCATCGCCAGCTCCCGGTACGTCTCGTAGAAGCTCCGGTAGAGCGTGTCGGTGAGCGCGAGCCCGAGCGTGCGGATGGCCGGCTGTCCGGGATACTTCGCGGCGTAGTGGTTGAACGGCCCCGTGTAGCTCACGAGGAGGGCGATGATCGCGGCCGTGGTGGTCGTGCGGGTGCGCGCGACCGCGCCCCGGCTGCCGATGAAGACCGCCATCAGGCCGGCGTCCTCGGGGAAGAGCACGAGCGCCTGCGGCGGGGCCGTCGGGTCGGCGGGGAAGAGATGGCTCGCGACGTCGTCGACGCCGCTCTGCACGAGCCCGGCGCGACCGGGAAACGCGGCGTCCATCAGCGCCGCCATCTTGTCGTGGAAGGTCTGGTAGCTCACCGCGTCGGCGAGCCGCTGCTTGTGGCCGACGGCGAAGATGCGGACAGGGGCGGCCCACGCCGGGGCGACGGCGAGCAGGAGCGACGCCACGGCGAGCCGGACGGGAGCGCGCATGGGCGCGCAGCGTACCGTCGCGCCGCGCCCGCTGGCAACCGCTCAGTGCAGCGGGTGGTACGGACCCTGGAGGACGCCCAGGACGGTCAGGCACCCCTCGTCGTCGACGTGATAGAGGATGTAGTAGTCGTCGATCGCGAGGTAGTAGCACCCGCCGACCCCTTGCAGGAGCGACGAGCCGGGCGGGTACGGGTCGTCGGCCAGGCCGATGATCGCCTGACCGATCAGCCGGAGCGGATCCTGCGGGATCATCTCGAGCTCGCGATACGCGCTGTACGTGATGTTGAGCTTCGCCCCCATCCGCCCTCGCTCTCGGACTTATCGGCACGCGGGCGGACGGGCTTGAGGCGACAAGCGCGTGATTTCGCACGTGCTTTGCGGCACGCCGCAGACGATCATCTTGCAAAGGTTTGAGTCCGTCAGTACTTTGACGGTCGGTTGAGGTTCCCGGGGGGCGCACGGGGGTCCTAAGGGAGGGTGCGCGCCATGCCATCGAGCGAGTCCGAGGTCCTGGTTGGCCGGCGATATCTGGAGCGCGGCTTCCTCGACGCGGCCATGAAGCTGTTCCTCCGCAACGCGGACCGCGTCACCGCCCGGGACTGGACGCAGCTCGCCGATCGCCTGATGGAGCGGCACCGCATCCCCGACGTCGTCCGCGTCTGCGAGCTCGGCGGCATCCCGCTGCCGCGGGAGCGCATGCTCGAGCTGGCCGACGAGCATCTGCGCCGCAAGGACCTCGACATGGCGATCCACCTCTACGAGCTGGCGGATGCGGACCGTGCGCGGTGGTCGCGGCTCGTCGACGTGCTGATCGCCTCCCCGCAGCGCGAGCGGCAGGCGGTCGAGCTGACCGAGCGGCATCTGCTCGAGCCCGAGCTGCCGCAGGCCCCGCCGATGAAGGCGGTGAGCTGATCCTGCCCGGTCCGCGCGACTGGCTGCGCCCGGCGGTCCGGGCCGTCGCTCCGTACGTGCCCGGCGAGCAGCCGGGCCCGGGTCGGCGCGTCGTCAAGCTCAACACCAACGAGAACCCGTATCCGCCGTCCCCGCGCGTCGTCGAGGCGCTGCGGGCGGCGATCGACGAGCGCGTGCGTCTCTACCCCGATCCGGAGGCGAGCGCGCTGCGCGCACGGGCGGCGGCGCTCTACGGCGTGCCCGCGGACCACGTGCTCGCGGGGAACGGCTCGGACGAGCTCCTGGCGCTCCTGCTGCGCGCGACGATCGATCCCGGCGACCGCGTCGCGTTCCCCGTGCCGACGTACAGCCTCTACGAGACGCTAGTCGCGGTGCAGGGGGGCGAGGCGGTGCGCGTCCCCTTCGGCGACGACTTCGCGCTGCCCGCGGCGGCGCTCGCCGCCGCGCGGGCGCGGGTCACGTTCCTGTGCAACCCGAACTCGCCGTCGGGGACGTTCGTGCCGATCGACGCGGTCGCGGACCTCGCGGACGCGGTGGCGGGCATCCTCGTCGTCGACGAGGCGTACGTCGACTTCGCGCCGGACCACGCCCTGCGGCTCGTCGGCACGCGGCCGAACGTCCTCGTGCTGCGCACGCTGTCGAAGTCGTACTCGCTCGCAGGGCTGCGCGTCGGGCTCGCCTTCGGCCATCCGGAGCTCCTCGCCGGGCTGCGCACCGTCAAGGACTCCTACAACCTGAACCGCCTCTCGCAGGCGGCGGCGGAGGCTGCGCTGGCGGACCAGACGACGATGACGGCGAACGTCGCGCGCATCCGGCGGACGCGCGCCGCGCTCACCGCGGGCCTCGAGCGGCTGGGCTTCGCCGTCCTGCCGTCGGAGGCGAACTTCGTGCTGGCGCGGCGCCGGGGCACCGACCTGGCGCCGGTCGCGGCCGCGCTCGCCGCGTGCGACATCCTCGTCCGGCACTTCGCGACCCCGACGCTCCGGGACGCGCTGCGGATCACGGTCGGGACGGACGAGGAGACGGCGCTGCTGCTCGATCGTCTGGCGTCGGCGCTCGCGATCCGGCCGGGCTGAGTCGGCGCGCCCGCACCTCACTCCTCGTCGAGCGGCGCCTCCTCGCCCTCGTCCCCCTCGAGGTCCTCGAACGGCTCGGCGTCCTCGGCCGCGTCCTCGTCGCCGGGTGCGGCGCCGTCGCCGGCGAGGGTCGTGCTGGTCGTCCCGACGGCGCTCCCCTCGGCCTTCGGCGCCTCGACGAAGTCCTTCGGCTGCTTGTCGAGGCGGTTGAACATGTAGTCGCGGACCTCGAAGATCGTCTGGCCCCCCTCGAGCGCGGCGTAGTACTTCTCGGCGTGCTTGGTCGTGAGGATGGTCCCCATCGGCTGGCCGTCCTTGTCGACGAGGGCGATGCGGAGCGCCGGTGTGTCGAGCCCGAACGGCGCCAGGTTTCCGTCTTCGGCGGCGACGTCCGAGCCGCGGAGGTCGTGGACGTCGTCGAGGAAGCGGCTGATCATCGTGTCCTTCGACTTCCCGGCCTCCGCCCCCTCGACCTGCCAGGCGCCGTCGGCCCCGCGGACCATCACGACGCTCGCGCCGTCCTTGCGCTCGAGGCGCATCCGGCCGACGCGGCCGGTGTCGAAGCCGAGGACGGTCTTGTCGCGGAACTGGTTGACGCCCTTGTCGAGCGACTTCACGGCCCACTCGCCGACCCCGTAGACGACGGGGCCGCTCGCCCGCTTGGCGTAGACGAGCTTCTGCGTGCCGTCGGTCTTGTCGCCGCCGATGAGCAGGGTCTGCGTCTGCGCGCCGTCCTTCCCGGTGGCGACGGTCACGGTGAGGCGCGGCTCGGCGAGACCGTACCGCCCGAGGTCGCTCGGCGCGTCGTCCGGGAAGTCGGTCGCGCGCAGCGAGCGCAGCGTCGCGAGGTACGACCGCACCTCGGTGGGATCCGCCGGCAGGTCGCCCGGCGCCACCGTCCAGGCGTCCTTGTCCTTGCGCGCGAGCGTGACGGTGGGGCGCTCCCGCCCCTCGATCGTCACCCGCTGGACGTCCGCGTCCTGGAACGAGAGGATCTGCTTGTCGCGCAGGTCCTTCACCTGCTTGTCGAGCCCGAACGCGATCGAGGACGTGGTGAGGTAGATCTTCTGCTCCTCGCCCTTGCGCACGTACGTCTTGCCGCCGATCGTCGTGTTCTTCCCGACCGCGATCGGCGGCTGCTCGCCCGCGGCGGTCGCCACCTGCACGGTGACGGTCGGCTTCGCGAGGCCGAAGGGCTCGAGATCGCTCGGCATCTCGTCGAGCGTCTTCTGCACCTCGGCGCCCGTGAGCGTCCCGAGCAGCGCCTTCACCGCGGCCTCGTCCGCGAGGGCGTCGACGGGCTTCGTGACCCGCCACGTGCCGTCGGTCTTGCGCAGCTCGATCTCGCGGTCGGGGTAGGTGAGGGTGAGCCCCGTCACCGCGTCGCTCTCGACCCCGACCAGCTTCTCCTTCCTGGCCGCGCGCTCGGCCTCGGGCACCTCGTAGAAGTACAGGTACGCGCCGAGCGCTGCGACCAGGATGGCGAGGAGGCCGATCCGCCGGAGGCTCACGCCGATCTCCGACGCCACCAGACCGCGATGCCGAACGCGATCAGGAACTCCGGGATGATCAGCACGGAGAGGTAGAACACCTGCACCGACTGCGCCGCCGTGAGCTCCGCTCGCGAGGCGCGGATGCTGCGGCTGCGGATCGAGACCAGCTCCTCCTGCCCGACGAGCCAGCCGATCGCGTTCAGGAAGAGGTCGCCGTTCAGCCGCGACTGCACGAGCTGCTGGTTCTCGGCGAACATCGGCGTGCCGAACACGACCAGGCGCGCCTCCTCGCGGGCCTTCCCGTTCGCCGGCGCCGGCGGCGTGATGCCCATCTCCGAGAGCTTCGCGGTGGCGGCGACGGCGATCGAGAGCGGCCCCCGCTTGTCCTCGCCGTCGAGGTTCGCCGTCTGCTGCGTGAAGAGCTGCTCGACGTTCGTCTCGGCCCAACTCGACGGGCTCGTCCGGACGAGCGTCGCGGCCTGCACTCCCTTCTTGCCCTCGGCGGCGGGCTCGACCGTGCGCGTCTGCGGGAAGATGGTGAAGTCGCGGAAGCCCTCGGTGATCGGGTGCGCGCCGTAGGTCTTCGTGATCGGCACGACGCCGAGCCGCGGCCCCTCGAGGAGCCGGACCTCGCGGTCGATGACGATGTCGTTGCCGAGCCGGGCGCCCCAGTCGGCGAGGAGCTTGCCGATGCGCTCGCCGTCGTTGCGCGGCCCGAGCATCACGAACAGGTGCCCGCCGCGCTTGAGGTACGCGTCGAGCGCCGCCGTCGCCGTGTCGGTGAGCGGGCGGGTCGGGCCGGCGAGGACGACGGCGTCAGCGTCCTCCGGAATCTGCTCCACGGACGGCAGGAGCAGCGGCTTGACCTCGTAGTTCTCCTGCTCGAGGCGGAGCTTCGCCTCGGAGAAGCCCCGCGGGTCCTGCTGGTCCTGGATGCTCGGCTCTCCGAAGCCTTCGGTGAAGTAGACGATCTTCTTCCCGGCGCGGGAGACGCGGATGATGCCGTTCGTGATCGTCTCCTCGGTCGGCTGCGTGACGACGAACGACTCCTGACCGACCTGGAGGTGCACGCTCGGCGCGGTCGTGATCTTCATCTGCTCGACCAGCGCCGGCTCCTTGTCCGGATCGACCAGGCGGTAGCTCACCCGTGACGGCGCCGCGTACTTGTAGCTGCCGAGCAGCGTCTCGAGCTGGGGGCTGATGCCCGCCTCGACGAAGGCCGTCATCTTGAGGTCCTGCTCGAGCGACTCGACGACCTTCTTCGACTGCGGCGAGAGCGTGTAGACCCCCGCCTCCGTCAGGTCCCAGCGGTGATGCCGCCGGGTGCTCACGTAGTTGAGGCCGGCGACGAGCGCGACGAAGAGCAGCGTGTAGACGACCGCGCCCGCCCCGTAGCGCGTCGAGCGCTGCCCGACGGCGGTGCGGACGCCCTCGAGCCCGAAGGTGAGCGAGGCGAGCACGAGCCCGGCGCCGGCGACCAGGTTCACCAGCACGTACGGGTCGGTGAGCCCGACCAGCATCGTGCCGCCGAAGCCGAAGGCGAGGAACAGCAGCCCGAGGAGCCCGAGCAGCGAGGCGGAGCGGCCCACCGGCTACCTCCAGCGTACCGACTCGACCGACCGGTGCGTCAGGAACAGCCCGACGGCGAGCACCGTCGCGAAGTACACCAGATCCTTCGTGTCGACGATGCCCTTCAGCAGCTCCTGAAAGTGCTCGGTGATCGACAGGTACTTGATCAGCGCCGCCGCGCCGCCCTGCACCGTCTCCCCCAACCACCCGATCGTGTACAGCACGAGGAGGGCGAAGAGCGTCCCGACGTACGCGATGACGACGTTGTCGGTGAACGACGAGATGAGCGTGCCGACGGCGAGGAACGTGACGCCCATAAGCGCCAGCCCGAGGTACCCGGAGAGCATCATCGGGATCTCGGGGTTGCCGTAGATCGTGAGCAGCACGCCGAAGAACCCGGAGAGCGCGATCATGAGCAGCACGAGCACGAGCCCGCCCAGGAACTTGCCGGCGACGATCTCGCCGACGCGAACCGGCGAGGTGAGCAGGAGCTCGTACGTGCCCGCCCGCTTCTCCTCGGGGAACATCCGCATGGTGATCGCGGGCACGACGAAGATGAGCAGCACGGACATGTTGTGGAGCAGCGGCCGGATCACCATCTCGTTCAGGTTGAACCGCTGCAGCATCTCGGGGCTGCGCATCATGCTGTAGATCTGCAGGCTCTGGTTGAACGCGAGCAGGAGCGCGTAGAAGAAGTAGCCGGCGAGCGCGAGGAACACGGCGAGCAGCACGTACGCCATCGGGGAGGCGAAGTACGACCGGAGCTCGCGGCCGGCGATCGTGAAGGCGTTTCGCATCTACGCCCCCCCCTCCGCGGCGGCGCGGGCCTCGCCGGCCTCGCGCGCGATCGAGCGGATGAAGACCTGCTCCAGGGTCGTGCCCTCGGTCAGGTGCTCGAGCGAGTCCTCGACGACGACGCGGCCGTCGCTGATGATGACCACCTTGTCGCAGACCTGCTGCACTTCGGGCAGGATGTGGGTGGACAGCACGACCGTGCGGTTCGCGCCGAGGCTCTTGATGAGGCGCCGGATGTCGATGATCTGGCGCGGGTCGAGTCCGATGGTCGGCTCGTCGAGCACGAGGACCGGCGGGTCGTGGATGAGCGCCTGGGCGAGGCCGACGCGTTGCCGATAGCCCTTCGAGAGATGACCACACAGCCGGTGCGCCACCTGCCCGAGGCCGCAGGTCTCGAGCACCCGCTCCAGCCCCGCCTCCACCGCGGCACGCCCCATCCCCTTGAGCCGGGCGGCGAAACGGAGATACGACGCCACCGTCATGTCGTTGTAGAGGGGCGGGTTCTCGGGCAGGTAGCCGATGCGCCGGCGGACCTCCTGCGACTGCTCGAAGACGTCGTAGCCCTCGACCCGCACGGTGCCGCTCGTCGCGGGCATGAAGCCCGTGATGATGCGCATCGTGGTCGTCTTGCCGGCGCCGTTGGGTCCCAGGAACCCGAGGATCTGTCCCGTCGACGCCGTGAAGGAGACGTCGTGGATCGCCGTCAGGTCGCCGTACCGTTTGCTCAGGTGCGCGACTTCGATCATGTAGCCCGGCTTGGACGGTGCGGGTGGGGGAAAATTCGGGGGGCTACTAGCCAGCCCCCTCCCCGAAGTCAAGATTGGTGAGTCGGATCTACCTCATCGACGGCAGCGGCTACGTCTACCGCGCGTTCCACGCGCTGCCCGGCCTCCGGACCTCGCGCGGGCAGCCCACCAACGCCGTCTACGGCTTCGCGACGATGCTCGCGAAGCTCCTGCGCGAGGAGCGCCCCGAGTGGATCGCGGTCGTGTTCGACGCCCCCGGGCGCACGTTCCGCGACGGCCTCTACGAGCGGTACAAGGAGACCCGGACGCCGGCGCCCGACGAGCTGCGCTCGCAGCTGCCCTACGTCCGCCGCGTCGTGGACGCGTTCCGGCTCCCCGCGATCGAGGAGCGCGGCGTCGAGGCCGATGACGTGATCGGCACGCTCGCCGCGCAGGCGAGCCGCGCCGGGCACGAGGTCGTCATCGTCACCGGCGACAAGGACATGATGCAGCTCGTCGACGAGCGGACGACCCTCCTCGACACCATGCGGGACCGGCGCATCGGGCCCGCCGAGGTCCGGGGGCGATTCGGGGTCGAGCCGGCCCTCGTCCCCGACGTGCTCGGCCTCATGGGGGACGCGATCGACGACATCCCGGGCGTGACCGGGATCGGCGAGAAGACCGCCGCGGCGCTCGTGACCGCGCTCGGGCCGGTGGAGGCGATCCTCGCCGAGCCTGCTCGCATCGAGACGATCGGCCTCCGGGGCGCGAAGCGGGTCCGCGAGACGCTCGAGCGCGAGGCCGACACGGCGCGGCTGTCGAAGGCCCTCGCCACGATCCGGCGCGACTGTCCGGTCACCCTCGACCTCGAGCGGCTGCGCTGGGCGGGGCCGGACCCCGCGGCGCTGCGCCCGCTCTTCCAGGAATTGGAGTTCGG
>FWPU01006755.1_pt1 | contig 13305 bp, 17 predicted proteins | sample 2228361 | NCBI WGS metagenome assembly FWPU01 (sample SAMEA103939777, study PRJEB20133) | metagenome | reverse complement strand
TGTCCTTAGTGTAGCCGTAGTGTCCTTTGTGGTAAAAATCCTTGCTCATTGTGCAAGAATTTCACGTGTAACGGACTAACCCGGACAGGCGCCGGAACCAAAAAGGGAAACTACCAAGCGGCGCGTCGAACTCGATCGCCTTCCCGCAGCCCAGGCAGGCGAAGTGGTAATGTGGCCTGTCGTGCACCGCTTCATAGTGGCCATGATCCTCGCCAAGACCGTGCTCCTCTACCCGTCCCATCTCCTTGAGCACGGCCAGCGTGCGGTAAACCGTCGCCAGGCTGATGTTGGGATCGCGGATCTTGACCCGGTCGTGGATGGCCTCGACATCCAGGTGGCCTTCGTTTGCCTCCAGTACCTCCCGGATCAGCCGCCGCTGCGTGGTCAGTCGTTTGCCTGCCCTATGAAAAACATTCCTCAAAACGTCGCCCTGTTTGTTCATGCCCCCTCTATTATTGCAAATAATTCTTAATATCAATTATATGCGATCCGTCGTGCTTGTCAATGGGCGAGCTCAATACGACCAACCCCTTCCAATGCTCCTCCTACCACCCACACGGGCCACACCGTGGAAGAAACTGCTCAAAGGGGGTAGCAGTCCCCATACAGGGCTGAGCAATTCTCTTCGATGAGGCCCAGGCCTCCAAACTCTTGGAAGGCAGAGCGCCTCCCCAAACAAGTAAGTTCGGCCCGAACAAGTTCGGCCCGAACAAGTTCGGGATTCCAACGTGCACCATAGAACTGAGCAGCCCAAGGCCCGGAATCCGGATTCCAGGCCTTTCAGGAGAATCAGCCCGCAGGGCTTGCATCGCGCTCAGCCGTGTGCTTCCAGCACACGGCGGCCCTCCAATCAACGTCGCTTCCCCAAGATTTGTATGCGCCCGTTATCCTCTTCTCCGCCATAAAACAGAATGCGCCGGTTGTGTGGCTTTGCCATTTGACAAGTCGGCGCAGACGTGGTAGGCTTCACACCATCACCAACCTGGACGAGGGCTAGACAATGGACAAGAGTTCCCCTCCTTATGAAATCATCATCGGCATCGGTTTGGTAGCGGTGGCCGCGGCGGTATTTCTAGTGGCGTCTCTGGTGCGCACGACAGGCCACGCCGTCCCGACCCCTATGCCACCCACGCCACCGCCCACCGCACCACCCACCGTACCCCCCACGGTGACCGCTACACCGGTATCGGCTTCACCGATCCCGGCTGACGAGACGCCACTGCCTGGTGGGGCGGTCCCTGAGACTGCGCCGGATTTCACCTTGCCGCGCGCCGGCGGCGGCCTGTTCACGCTCACAGAACAGTTGGCGCACGGGCCGGTGGTACTGGTCTTTTTCCGAGTGGGCGGCTGACAGCCAGACCCGCAACTCGTGGAGTTGCAGAACCAATACAATGTGTTCCAGGAAGCCGGAGTAGAGATTGTCGCTGTGGCCGTGGCACCGGTGGATGCCATGACCAACTGGTGCCAGCGCGTCGGGCTGACCTATCCGATGTTGGCCGATCCTGACCACGCAGTGAGCGAAGCCTATGGCGTCTATAACGTGTACGGCGATGGGTTGGCCGGACCGGCGGTGTTCGTGATTGATACCGATGGACACATCGTGTGGCACTACATCGGCTCCGACCCCTACGGTCAATCCAGCGTCCAGACCATCCTGGAGCAGTTGCCCTAGAACTGCAGTGAGCAAACCGATTGCAGTCCTGTCGCTGCTTCTCCTGCTGGTAGCGTGCAGTGTCCCCGATAGTTCCCGCACTGTCACGCTCATCGCCGACGGCCAGACGCGCGTGCTGGCGACGGAGGCGCTCACCGTGCGCGACCTGCTGGCCGAGGCCGGGATCGCGCTCGATGCGGACGACCGGGTGGTACCCGTTGAGCCGACCTTTATCGAGGATGGAATGACCATTCGGGTGATTCGCGTCGAGACGCGCACCGAGATCCAGCAGCGCGAGATCCCTTTTGGGCGTCGCAGCGTGCGCGACGCGTCCATTCCTGCGGGCGAAACCCGCCTCCTGGAAGCCGGCATCGTTGGGATCGAGGAACTGACCTTTCGCATCACCATCGAGGATGGCATTGAGGTGGGGAGACAGTTGGTGAGGCAGGTGACAGTGCGCGAGCCGCGCGACGAGGTCATCCTGATCGGCGCGCGCGGGGAACTGGAACCGGTGCCCATCACCGGCACCGTGGCCTATCTGGCCAACCGCAATGCGTGGGTGATGCAGACCACCAGCCCCAATCGGCGGAGGCTGACCAGCACCGGCGACCTGGATGGTCGCGTCTTTACCCTCTCGCCTGATGGCGCCTATCTGCTCTTTACCCGCGTCCCCACCGAGACCGGCGCGACGGCTCCGCTCAACACGCTGTGGATGATCGAGACGGCCACCGCCGATGCAGAACCTGTCTGGTTGAACGCCGAGGATGTGCTCTGGGCCGGGTGGGCCCCGGAATGCACAGGCGTACCCAACGGCAACAACTGCCGCATCGCGTACACGACCGGAGAGCGCGTCGAGGGGAATCCAGGCTGGAAGGCGGAGAACGATCTGTGGATCGCCTCGCCGCGCGCCCGCGACGGCCGGCTGCTGAACCGTCGGCGTATCGTCGAACCGAATGCTGCCTACGGTTGGTGGGGCGGTGTCTACGCTTGGGCCCCCGATGGCAAAAGCCTGGCTTATGCCTATGCCGACGAAGTCGGCAGCGTGCGCGCCTCCGATGGGCGGCGGACTGTGCTGTTCCGCTTCCCGTCCTATCGCACCTACGCCGCCTGGGTATGGACGCCGACCGTCAGTTGGTCGCCGGAGGGCCAGTTCATCATCACCACGCTGCACGGGCCGTCACCGACGGGCGGAGAACCGGAAGATAGCCCCGTCTTCGACATCTGGGCGCTGGCTGCCAACGGCACCATCACGGCGGAACTGGTGAGCGAAACCGGGATGTGGGCGGCGCCGGTCTATGCACCGGAGGGGGACCTCATCGCCTTCGGCCATGCCCGCAGCCCCTACGTCAGCGCGACCAGTGGCTACGACCTATGGGTGATGGACCGCGATGGTTCCGACCGCCGCGCACTCTTCCCGCCCGAAGGGGAGATCGGCCTGGCCTATCCCACCATCGCCTGGGGCCCAGGCGGCGATCGGTTGATCGTCGTCTATCAGGGCAACTTGTATCTGCTCACGATCTCCGACGGTGCAGTCCGCCAGTTGACCGCAGAAGGCAACGCGACGGCCGTGCAGTGGGAATGGTGAACCATTTGGTTGAGAGATTCATTAGGGCCAGACGGCAAACCGGCAACGGTGGCGAGCCTGGAACGGCGTGCCCCGCGCAGACCACCGCCCGACTGGAAGCCGGTGGTAGACGAGATCGCCGCCAAGGCCGAGCAGATCCGCCGCGCCGAGACAGACGCACAGGAGGCCGCTGCCGGACTGTTGCGTGCCGCGGCCAAACTAGCCCAGGCAACATTCCGGCAGCCGGACGCGGTGGAAGCCCACCTGAAGCAACTGAGTAGCGTGCGCCGAGCGCTGACCAAACTGGAAAACGCGCTGTATGAGGATATGTACGAGGACTAGGCTAGTTCTCGGTACAAAACTAGGCCGCAGGCCCGGCTTTAGCCGGGAAAAACCCGATAAATCGGGGCGTCCGTCGCGTTTTGTACCGGCAACTAGGCTATGGCTGGCCGGTCTGTTGGCGAGCCTGCTGCTATCCGGCGGTGTACTGCTTGCCCAGCAGGACGCTCTTCGGCGAACTGTCACCGCTTCCTACACCCCGCTCTCCGGTGTGGCGGAATGGGAGGGCGGCTGGGAGTTCTCCGAATTGGGCGCCGATCCCAGCGAGGCCGGTAGCCAGAGCGGCACCGATCGCGTGACCATCCCCTTTATCGGCACCGACCTGGCTTTGCGGGTGCGGCGCGGTAACTATCGTGGTTATTTCTATGTCAGCGTAGACGGAGCACCGGCCAATCGCTTGCCCAGGGACGAGCGCGGTGCGTATCTCGTGCTGACCTCGCCCGATTATGCCCCCCAGGTAGTCACCATCCCCGTTGCCGGGGGCCTGGCAGATGGCCCGCACACCGCCGTGGTCGTCGCCGAGCGCGGATGGGATCAATGGCCGCTGGTGGGCTGGAGCGTGAGCCGCACACCCGACACCTCGGCGTACCGCTGGGTATTTGCGGCAGCCATGCTGCTTGGGCTAACGTGCGCAGTTGGGATGCTCTTGGTAGCAGCCAAGCAGAAAAGCCGACGCGCGGCGATACAGAAGGGCAGAAATACCGAATACCTACTCCCTACTCCCCTAATCCCCTACTCCCACCTCCCCCTGCTACTCATCACCGCCGCCGTATTCTACTTCTCACCGTGGACACCGTTGACGCTCATCGCCGGGGTGGGGCTGGCAGTGCTCATTATCTTGCGGCTCGATCTGGGACTGGCGCTCGTCGTAGCAACGGCCCCCTTCTACCTGCATCCGCGCCCCCTGTTTGGTAAGGCATTCTCGATGGCGGAGATCGCGACGCTGCTGTGTGGGCTTTCCTGGGGAATCCGGCTGCTCTTACGCGGCAGATCTGCAATTTCGAATCTGCAATCTGCAATTTCGAATCTGCAATCTGCAATTTCGAATCTGCAATCTGCTCTCTCCCCAATTGACCTCGCCGTCCTTTTCTTCATCACCGTCGCTTTGGCCTCGACGTGCGTCGCGGCGTTTCGCCATGTCGCCCTGCGCGAACTGCGCGTCGCCATTCTGGAGCCGGCGCTCTTCTATCTGATCCTGCGCACGAGCCGCCTGGGTGACAAGACCGCCTGGCGCTTGATAGATTTCTTCGTGCTTGGAGTCGTCGCCGTGGCACTCGTCGGCTTGGTGCAGTATGCACTCGGCGTCAACATCATCACCGCTGAGGAGGGATTCCGCCGCTTACGTTCTGTGTATGGCTCGCCCAACAACGCGGCTCTCTACTTGGGGCGGGCGCTGCCGTTGCTCGTGGCCGTCGCACTGTTCGGCCGGGCCCGCGCCCGCCGCATCGCCTGCGGCCTTGCTGCCGTGCCTGTGGGTGTAGCCATCCTGCTCACGTTTTCCAAAGGGGCGCTCATCCTGGGCGTGCCGCTCTCACTGCTGGCGCTAGGGCTGCTGGCGAGCGGGCGTTGGCGCGGGGTCGCGCTGGGGATGGCTGCACTGCTGGCAGTGGCCGTCGTGCTGCTCCTGCAGACGCCGCGTTTCGCGCCCTTATTGAACACCGCCGGCGGCACCACCTTCTTCCGCCTGAGCCTGTGGCGCTCGGCGTGGGCGATGTTCTACGAGCACCCCTGGCTTGGGGTGGGGCCGGATAACTTTTTATATTGGTACCGCAGCCGCTACATCCTGCCCGCCGCCTGGCAGGAGCCTGACCTCTCGCACGCCCACGACATCTTGCTCGACTATGCCACGCGGCTGGGCATTGCTGGGTTGGCGGTGGGGGTCTGGCTGCAAATCGCGTTCTGGCAGCAGGCGCTGCCGCTACGTCGCCTCAGAGATGCGGAGCGTCGCGCGCTGGCGCTGGGGCTGATGGGCTCGATGGCGAATTTCCTGGCCCACGGCCTGGTAGATGCTTCCTATTTCCTCATTGACCTGGCCTTTGCCTTCTTCCTGGCCCTGGGCCTGGTGCAATGGCTGGCAAGGAGTAAGAGCGATGAATCAGAGACCTAACTACCTCAACACATTCATCCTGCTGCTGATCCTGGCCGTCCTCGTCGTGGGCGGCATCCTGCTGATCGGCTACCTCCGGCGAATGACGCAACCGCTGGAACAGGCCGAACGGCGACTCCAGGAGCAGTTCGAGCAGATCGTCAACCCCACCCCCACTGTGCTGCCTGACCCGATCACCATTGTTCACCAGGTGCAAAACCTCAGCCGCCTGGAGACGGCCTCCTACGTCATCGAAAAGGTCATCACCGCCGAGTCAGGGCAAGGCGCCTTTGCCTTTCTGTTCGGCGACCGGCTGATCCTGGTGGCGCACGGGCAGGTCATCGCCGGGGTGGACCTGGGCAGGATGGCGGCAGGCGACATCGCCATCGCCGAGGACGGCACGGTGGTCGTGAGACTGCCGCCGCCCGAGATCCTGGTCGCCACGCTCGACAACGACAAATCCTACGTCTACGACCGCGACACGGGGTTGATCGGCATGAACCCGGCGCTGGAGACCGCGGCGCGCCAGGCCGCTGTGGAGGAGATCACCAATGCCGCGCTGGAGGATGGCATCCTGGAGACGGCCCGGCGTAACGCCGAGACCTATGTGCGCCAACTGATCCTCTCGCTGGGATTCCGCGAGGTCGTCTTTATCGCGGCGACTGCGATCCCACCGACGGAGACGCCGTAGGAAGACCGGGGGACAAGGAGACGGGGGGACAGGGGGACAGGTCCAGACCCACCACCTCGATATAGCCCTCTGCCGCCTCGCGGAGACTGGCGATCGCTTCCTCGACCGTCTCGCCCTGGGTGTAGATATCCAACTCAGGACAGTACACCGAGTAGCCGCCTTCCTCCTCATCCGGTGTGAGTTCAGCGGTGACGATCAGGTGGTAGGCTGTTTTGACCGGATACTGCTCGCTAACCGCTTCCATAGATGGCCTCCTAGAGTTCATTGTACCGAAATTGTTGTCTATCGCAAGGTCGAGTGGCGCAGACCGCGAAGATTTTGTAGCCGCGAAGTGATGGGACGGCCTTGGTAGGAGCGGGGCAACCCTGCCCCTACTGAAATCAGGTCGGAGGGAATATGCAAGTCCATATCAACCGTACCACGCTCGAACTGCTCGAAGGCGACATGACCACACTCGACACCGATGCCATTGTCAATGCCGCCAACGAGCGCCTGGCGCACGGCGGCGGTGTGGCCGGCATCATCGCGCGCAAGGGCGGCCCGGCCATCCAGCGCGAGAGCGATGCCTGGGTGCGCGAACATGGCCCGGTGCCCACCGGCTCGGCGGCGATCACCTCCGGCGGCAACCTGCCGGCCCGCTACGTCATCCACGCCGTGGGCCCCGTCTACGACGGCAGCCCGCGCTCGGCGGAACTGCTGGCTTCGGCGACCCGCGCGGCATTGAAAATGGCCGATGAACACGGACTCAAGTCGGTGGCGCTGCCCGCTATCAGCACCGGCATCTTTGGCTATCCGATGGAAGAAGCCGCACAGGTGATGCTGCGGACAACCATCGAGTATCTGCAAGGGGAAACCGGCCTGGAGCGGGTCGTCTTTTGCCTATACGGCCGGGCGGCGTTCGACGTGTTTGCCCGCGAACTGGCGGCGCAAACCGTCGGTTAGTCGCCCGCTAAACGAAAGGCCAACCGCGCGATCACCGGGCGGTGATCCGACCCGCCCCAATCCCCCACTTTCGTGGACAACGCCACCAGGTCGGGCGAGTGGAACACATAGTCAATGCGCCAGGTCGGCAGCCCCAGACGCGGGAAGCGCGTGAAGGTGAACCCCATCCCCCAACCGCTCTCGCGGTGCGCGTCGCGCACCGTGCGCGTCAACGCCGGGTATAGACTCTGCTGATCGGCCAGGTTGAAATCGCCGACGACGACCAGCGGCGTCTCCATCTCCTCCAGGTGCGCCAGCAGCGCGCGAATGTCGGCGTCACGCCGCGCGTTATCGAAGCCGGTGAGCACGCCCAGCGGCAGACCCCACGGATGAAAGCCCACGAGCAGCGGCGAGCGCGGATGGACACTGAGGACGTTGAGCGGATGCCCCTCGATGTCCAGCACAACCTGTTGCGCCCAGGCGCCTTCACCGGCCACGAGGTGAAAGGCTGCGTATTCGAGGATCGGATAGCGGCTGAAGAAGCCGCAGCCGGGCTCGAAGCGGCGGTAAGGGTACTGTTCGGCGAAGCGGCCTTCGAGCGCGCGGGCCATGGGCGGCTGTAATTCGCGCAGGGCGAACAGGTCGGGCGCATGCACTGCGATCTGGCTGGCGACGCCGTCCACGTCTGTATTCAGATACAGGACGTTGTAGGTCAGCACGGTGAATGCCGGGCCCGTGGCGCGCACTGGCCGACGCGGGAGGTACAGTTCGCCATAGGTCAACAGGAAGAGCGCCGTGGGCACGGCGGCGACGGCCAGCAGAAAGCGGGAGCGGCGCCACAAGACCAGCGGCAGCAATGCGACGAGCGGCAAGAACAGCCAGGGGAGGACGTAGCCGAGGGCATCCACGAGCCAAAAGTCGCCCCGGCCCAACCAGCGCAGGGCGAAGTAGGCGAAGATGAACACGGCGTGCAGTGGCGTGAGCAGATTGGCCGCCGCCCGGGCAAGTCGCTTGGAAAAATGCCCGTCACCTTTGAGGTGACGGGCATTGGTCTTACGTGCCGAGATCGCCAAAGGTGACAAGTTCGATCCCCAGTTCCCGGATACGCTCTCTCACCCGCGGGTCGGCCAGAGCGCAATAGTCCTTCTCGCGCCAATCCACCGTACCGGGGTGCGTCACCAATTCGGTGACGCCCTCGGGGAGGGTCTCTAGCAAGCCCAGCAGATATTCCGCCGTGCGGTGGTCATCGGGCACAAACAGCGAGAAGGACGATTCGAAATAGTTGGGGCGCTTGAGGCCACGCCGCTCCGCCATTCGCTGATAGCGGCGGCCCTGCCAGCGCACATACCAGGTGGGGAAACCACTGCTGGCGGCCATACCTGCCGCCTTGCGCTCCAGCGCGTCGTCGAACGGCATGCGCACGGGGATGTGACCGTGCTCCTCGGCCAGCCGCAGGCTGATGCGGAACCAGGCGGGAAAGGCGTAGGGATAGTGGCAGTGCAGATCGAGGTGATCCGGTTGGCGTCCCGTATCGGCGATGAACTTGTCAATCTGGGCGCGCCACTCGGCTTCGAGTTCGCGCAGGCGCAAGCGGCCATAGCGCCGCAAGAGCGCGGGCCCGTCGCGGAAACGGCCCGCTGCATCCACGAGCGAGCGCACTTGCGCGACCGGCAGGACCGGCGTGCCCTCGTTCATCACCAGGTGCACACCCGCCCCCAGGCCGGGGTGCTCGCGCAGGTAAGCGGCAGCCTGCGGCCAATTCGGCTGGTTGGTCATCGCCGTGGTGCTGGTGACGACGCCCGCCTCGTAGAGGGCGATGATGGCGGGAACGGTGCCATCGGGATGACCGAAATCGTCGGCGTTGATGATGAGACGTCTGGACATTGGGTGCTCTCCACAGGTTAGCCGAGCACTTGTCATGCTCAGATTTGTGTGCTATCATAATCCAGAATGCCGGGATCGGCAAGAGGAGATACCGATGGATACCGTGATCGAAAGTCTGCCTCGCACGGGTCAACTGCAGATCAACATCAGCGTCCTGGCACAAATGAACTATTCCGCCTACGCTGCGCGTCGCAGGGTGAGCCGGTTTGTAGCGGACGAAATCAGCATGTTTATGCGCGGTGGTGAACCTGCACTGGTCGTGGCGGACCGTCTGTGCTGGCGCGTGCCGGTAACACTCATCCTGCCAGGACGCGGCGATCTGGGCACTGTTGGCGCGATTGACGTAGACGTGGAAACAGGTCAACTGTACATCACGCCTCAGATTCTTGCGGAGATCCGGCAGCGTGCCGAAGCCATCACAACCCTCCCATCTGCTCATTCGGGGAGTACCTCATTGTCGGCAGCAACAGGCGGCTGACTGTTTGGCCGCTTGCGCGGCGATGCTCCTCGACTATCTCGGTCAATCAGCCTCTTACGAGAGACTGCTGATACTTCTCCGCATCGGTCCCTATGGAACGCCCCGCACGAATATCCTGCGGCTTGAAAGCCTCGGGGTTCATGTCATCTATCACGAGGCCACGTTGGATATCCTGGCAAACTACTTGCTCGCAGGACAGCCGGTTATTGCTTTTGTAGACACTGCTCATCTCCCCTACTGGTCCGAATCCACCAATCACGCGGTCCTCGTCGTCGGTTTGGAGGAGGACAGCGTTCTCTTGCACGACCCGGCCTTCGACAATCCCCAGACTGTCCCGATCCGCGATTTCGAACTGGCTTGGATGGAATGCGACGGAATGTGCGCCGTGATCGAGTGGTGAGCAAACGCGTTCAACTTTTCTCTTCCCCGCGTCTCATTTGCTGCAATGTCTTTCCGCTCAACGGCCTCCCGTGCCCAGGATAGACCCATTCCGGCTCAAGCGCCTGCACACGCGCCAGGCTCTGCGGAATGAGCGACCAATCGTGGGCATAAGCGTCCTGCACGCGCGGCAGGATCGAGTTGGCGAGCAGATCGCCCACGAAGGCCAGCCGCCCTTCGACGACGAGACAGGTGGAGCCGGGGGTATGGCCCGGCGTGTGCACGACCACCGCGTCGAGGCCAAAGGCGCGCAGGCCGTCGCCGTCGTCCAGGAGCACGTCAGGCGGCGTCGGCTCGTGCGGGAGAAGCCGCTCGAACCGGTGTAGGATCGGCCACATCACCCGGCCACGGCCACGCGTCGCGCCGACCGGGGTTTCCCCACGCGCCATCACGTCTGCGTCGGCGCGGTGGATGGCGACGGGTGCCCCGGTGAGCCGCCGTACTGCTGCCGCGCTGCCATAGTGATCGAGGTGGGCGTGGGTGATGTAGATCAGCCGTAAATCGTCTCGCCCCAATCGCTGCATTCGCCGCAGCACCCAACGCTCGTAACCGGGCAGACCGGCATCCACCAGCGCCAGACCAGTGCTGCTCTCGATCAGGTAGGCCGGGGCGATGCCCATCGTGATGATGTGGACTCGGGGTGACATCGCGCTACTGCGCTATCAGGCTGAGGAAAGCGGCAGGAGAGAGCCCTGTGACGCCCCGGCAAAGAGCAGCGGGATAATGGCGCGTGTTACCGGTGACGAGAGCGTCCACCTGTGCCGTAAGCGCCACTTCGAGAAAGGGCAGATCGTCAGGATCGGGGAGCACCGTCGAGATGGGGCAGGCTGTGATATGCTCGCCTGTGGTTTCGAGATAGCGCAAGAACTCGGCAACGTCATTAGCGTCCAGGCCAAAGCGTGCTCTTGCCAGCACCTGGCGGTACTCGGCCAGGATACGGTCGTCGAAAACGAGGCCCAGATCGCCGGCAAGGATCAAGTCGAGAATGCGTGCAGGTGGGCCAAAGGGGTTGATGAGGCCGGAGACCAGCACGTTGGTATCGAGGACAATCCTCATCTCGTCCGTTCCCGCCGCGCCTGACGGATCTCCTCCTCAATCTCATCCATTGTCATCTGGCTAGCCCCTGCCGCAGCAGCGCTCTCACGCATCCGCGAGACTGCAGCCAATGCCCGCGCCCGGCGGATCGTAGCCAACGTTCGTTCAACGTTATCCTCGTCAATGGGAGTAAGAAGCGCGACAGGGCGTCCATTCGAGGTAATGATCAGCTCTTGTTGACGCGCTAACTGCCTCCAGACATCGCCAGGGCGATTGCGCAGGTCGCGCACGGTGATCAGGTTCATCGCATCCTCCAGGGATATATTGTAGGCCAATTGTCCTACAATAATGATACAGCAGGAAAAGGAAGAAGTCAAGGCAGCAATTCATCCAACCGACGCAGTACATAATCGGGCCGAATTGGGGAGGCAGCCAGCACCTCGGGCGTCGTGACGCCCGTGAGGACGACCGCCGTCGCCATCCCGGCCTCCTGGCCCATGCGGATGTCCGTCTCCAGCCGGTCGCCGACGATGAGGCAGTCGGAGGCCGGCAGACCCAGGCGGTCGAGGATGGCGCGGGCGGTGATGGGCGACGGCTTGCCGACGACGACTTCGACCTGCTTGCCAGTGCAGCCCTCGATCGCGCCGATGACGGCGCCGGCGTCGGGCAGGCCGCCGCCGGGGACGGGGCAGTAGCGGTCGGCGTTGGTGGCGATGAAGCGCGCCCCGGCGCGGATACTATCGAAGGCGATCTGCAGTTTGCGGTAGTCGAAGGTGCGGTCGAAGGAGGCGACGACGAACTCGATCTCGCCGGGCCGCTCGCTCAGGCGGAAGCCTGCCGCGCGCAATTCGTCCAGCAACGGCGGCTCGCCGACGACGAAGAGCGTCGCGCCGGGCGCTTCCCGCTCCAGCCAGCGCGCCAGCACCCACGAGGAGTTGATCACCTCATCGGGCGCGGTGGGGATGCCCAGACGGGTCAGTTTGGCGGCGTAATCGGCACGTGTCTCCAGGGGCTTATTGCTGAGGAAGACGACGCGGCAGCCGGCGGCGCGCAGCGCCGCGATCGTGCGCCGCGCCCCCGGCAGGAGATGGTCGCCCAGGTAGACCGTACCGTCCAGGTCGAGGACGGTGCCGGGGAAGATGCGGGAAGGTGACGTCGCGCCGCTCATGCGGCCTATTGTACCACGTGGGGCGTCCCCAGCAAGGGGATACGCTGGCTATAGGCTGTGCGTCAGCGAGCGAGCCGCCAGGCAGACCAGATAACCATCCGTCAGAACGAAGAACGCCGTCAGTATCAGCAGAAATCCGTTCACGATACGGGTCGCCGGCCGCCTCTGCACGGGCCTCTTGAGCACGCCGACGGCGCTCGCTCCCAGCGGCAGCAGCGACAAAAGCCCCAGCACGCGGAAATCCACCGGATACCGCCGCGAGCATAGCCACGCCGCGCAGAAGAAATACCCGGTTGCCAGGAGAAGTAACATCCCCATTGCGGTGAAGCCAAAGCGCCGCCCCTTCCGCACGATCGCCGTTCTCTGGTTGCCCAAACGGTCGGCTTCCTCGTCCGGTATTTCGACGCTCAGGATGAACGCCAGGCCGTACAACGTCAACGGCACCACGAAGAGCAACCATCCCCCGTCCAGATACCCTCGCGCGACTAGGTATCCCATACCCGGCGCGAGTATGCCGGCAGTCACGGCGGTTGACAGTTCCCCCAGCCCGCGATAGGCGAGGCGCAGGGGTGGTGCAGAGTAGAACCAGCCGAGCAGGTTGCCGGCGAAGACGTAGCCCAGGAACCACAGCGGGAGCGAGTACAGGGCCAGGAACAGAACGCCCAGTGCCAGCGAGCACCCGATCAGGGCCAGCGCGATCCACTTGGCAATCTGCCTCAGTTCCGGGTGATCCACTAGGATGCCGCTCCCGCCGCTGAACAGGGCAGGAGTGGCGTGCCGGTCTACCTCCACGTCGAAGTAGTCGTTGCTGTAGGAGACGGAGAGATGGGCCGCCAGGAGGATCAGGTAGCCCAGAAGTAGCCGCGGGAGGGAAAAAGGGGCGCCCAGCAGGATGGCCCACGAAGCGCCGAGCACAAAGAGGGCCAGTCCGGCGATCAGGAAATGAGGCCGCGCCAGGCGCACTAGAGCACGTTTCCAAAAGTTCTTAGGGTATGTCCCTAACCCGGACAAGCCGGAACCAAAAACCACGAAGGACACGAAGGATACACG
>FWPU01008096.1_pt1 | contig 13306 bp, 10 predicted proteins | sample 2228361 | NCBI WGS metagenome assembly FWPU01 (sample SAMEA103939777, study PRJEB20133) | metagenome | reverse complement strand
TTAAAAGAGTGGGCTTATGCCGGGCTGTGTTTCGATTTAACAGGTGCCGTTGCCCATTCGACCATTAAATTTTTTAATACGCTTAAATTATGACAACGGAAAAGATTACAGTAAAAACAACCATTTCGGCCGATAAACAAAAGGTTTGGAACTATTATACACAGCCGGAACACATTACGCAATGGAATTTTGCCGACCCAAGCTGGCATTGCCCCCGGGCTACCAACGATATGAGGGTAGGCGGTCAATACCTGGCGCCAAAGACGGAAGTTTCGGTTTTGACTTTGATGCGGTTTATACCGAAATCACCCGTGGCGAGCGTTTTACTTATAAGTTTGGCGGCCGCCTGGCAACGGTTGAATTTAAAGAAATGAGCGGCCGCACGGAAGTAACCATAACATTTGATCCGGAGGCGGAACATCCTGTAGAATTGCAAAGAAAGGGCTGGCAGGCCATACTGGATAACTTTAAACAATACACCGAAACCCACTAAAGATGACCGGTGGTAACAAATGGACTAACTTCAAATAAGGTTGCCGGCTGTAATTTTATTTCGCTTCCGAAGGGGCACGCAAACCATTAAATAAGTTACCTGATATAAAAAACCCTGGCACATGGCCAAGGTTTTTGTTGGTTGGCAGAGAACTTATCCGCCAAAATCGTCAAACCGGATGTTCTCCTTTGGTATTCCCATTTCGTCCAACATTTTCAGAACGGCTGCATTCATTAACGGGGGTCCGCACAGGTAGTATTCCACATCCTCTGGTGCGGGGTGATGCTTCAGGTAGTTGTCGTACAGGCATTGGTGAATAAAGCCAATGTAGCCATCGCCTTCGGGGTCGTCCAGGCTTTTCTTCACCTTCCAGTTATCTTCGGGCAGGGGTTCGGAAAGGCCAATGTAAAAACGGAAGTTGGGAAACTCTTTTTCGATTTTACGGAAGTGATCGACATAAAACAATTCCTTTTTCGAGCGCCCGCCGTACCAGTACGACACCTTGCGCTTGGTTTTTTCGGTATGGAACAAATGAAAGATCTGCGCGCGCAACGGTGCCATGCCGGCCCCGCCGCCAATGTAAATCATCTCGCGATCGGTAGGGTTTATATGAAACTCACCATAAGGGCCGGAGATGGTTACTTTATCGCCCGGTTTGCGCGAAAAGATATAAGACGAACAAATACCCGGGTTTACATCCATCCACCGGTTGTTGGCGCGATCCCATGGCGGGGTGGCAATACGAATGTTTAACATAATAATATTGCCTTCGGCCGGGTGGTTGGCCATGGAATATGCACGAAAGATGGGCTCATCGTTTACCATCTTTAAATCCCACATCTTAAACTTATCCCAGTCTGATTTAAACACATCGGGCTTATGGCCAAGTTCAGGATGCGGGGTAATGTCAATGTCTTTAAAATGCACCGTGCACGGCGGCACGTCAATCTGAATGTATCCGCCTGCTTCAAATTTTAATACTTCGCCCGGAGGCAGCTTAACGACAAACTCTTTGATAAAAGTAGATACGTTGTAGTTCGAAACCACTTCGCACTCCCACTTCTTAATGCCGAATATTTCTTCCGGAATGCGGATGCGCATATCCTGTTTTACTTTAACCTGGCAACTCAGGCGCACGTGTTCGGCCCTTTCTTTGCGGCTCAGGTGGCCCAGTTCGGTGGGCAGCACGTCTCCGCCACCTTCTTCCACTACACATTTGCACATGGCACAGGTACCGCCGCCTCCGCAGGCCGAAGGGATGAAAATCTTTTGGCTGGCCAGGGTGCTAAGCAATGACGACCCCGCGGGCACCACTATGGCCTTTTGCTCGTCACCGTTAATGACAATCTTAACCGGCCCGGACTGGATCAGTTTTTTCTGGGCGTACAGCAGCAACAGCACCAGCAATAAAATAACAAGAGTAAAAGCAATGACGGAAGTTGCAATAACCATGGAATCGATCGGTTTTACGGGCTACAAATATAGGATACGGGCCTGAAAAGGACAGAAGAAAGGGCTTTTTTATTGTTAAACAGTACCGGGCATAGGTTAATATCTTTGGCCACTTTTGTTGATCATAGGTACGAAGCGCACCGGCAGCCGATGCTGACGTTTAAGTTTTCCGTTTTGCTTAACAACCAGCACCAGCTCCTGAATGTGCTCTTCGCCCACGGGGATAATCATCCTGCCCCCTTCGGCAAGTTGGTCTTCCAGCGGTTTTGGAATGTTACGGGGCGAGCAGGTAACGATAATGGCATCGAAAGGGGCGGCCTCGGGCCAGCCGGCATAACCATCGGCAATGCGTATATGGATGTTACGATACCCTAATTCCTGAAGGGTTTGCTTAGCCCGCCGGCCTAATGATTCAAATATCTCAATCGTGTATACCTCACGGCATATTTCGGCCAGCACAGCAGCCTGGTACCCCGATCCGGTACCTATTTCTAACACCTTGTCTGTAGACTTTAACTGCAGGGCCTCCGACATAAATGCCACGATGTAGGGCTGCGATATGGTTTGCCCTTCGCCTATGGGCAGGGGATAATCGTTATAAGCTTCCTGCCTAAGGTGTTCCGGCACAAAGCGATGGCGCTCTACCTTGCGCATAGCTGCCAGCACCGAAGGACTGCGAATGCCCCGGTTTATAAGTTGTTGTTGTACCATACGCTCGCGCACTGTGGCAAACTCCTGGGCAAAACTTGCCGGGGCTGTGATTATCAGCAGGTTAAACACCATGAGCAGCCGGGCCATCAAACGCTTGTTAGTAAATTTTTTTAAAATTTTTCCCTTCTTGTTTGGAAACAAAAAAATCAGCCTATACGTTTGCAATATCAATCGAATACAGCGCCAAGCTGTTATCGATTTATACAGAAGCGCAGAGAGACAGGCTCTGTGAAGCGCTAGCAACCGACACCCCAGGTGCACGGTGCTAATTCCTGACGCCCCGGTAAAGGTCCGGGGGGAATATAAACCGATAAAGAAATGAAAAACTTACGCACCACAAAATTTCCCGTAAGCCCCTGCGGCTCAGCAGCGCTGGTTCCCAATGTGTTCCATCCTCAAGCGGCCTGCGGCTACATCATGCGGTATATTACCCTGATGTGCTGTTGTTGCATCTGTTGTTGTTAAGGCTCATCTCCTGGTTTTTCGGATGAATCCTTCTGCCTGAGGCGGCACAACGCCTACGGCTATTCAAACCTGTTTCCATCCCGCAGTTAACAACTAATTGTTTATGTCAAAACCTGTTAAACTCACTCCCCTCCGGTACCTGCATACCGTACAGTGCCAGGGGCCACTATGCGCAAAAGCCTGCATATCGCCAATCAGGTAAAAAAATGGCAAGCAGGCAGGCTGCGTGCATCAAATGCGTTTGTAACCTTTTTACTTAACTAAATCCATACCATTATGTCAAACTTAAAATTCGAAACCCTTCAGCTTCATGCCGGGCATGAAGTCGATCCCGTAACCCGCTCGCGGGCCGTGCCGATTTATCAGACTACTTCGTACACGTTCCGCAACTCCGAACACGGTGCCAACTTGTTTGCCCTGAAAGAGTTCGGCAACATTTACACGCGCATTATGAACCCTACTACCGATGTGTTCGAAAAGCGCATTGCCGCACTCGAAGGCGGCGTTGCCGCTTTGGCTGTGGGCAGCGGCCAGGCGGCACAGTTTATTGCCCTGAACAACATTCTGCAGGCAGGCGATAACTTTGTAAGTACTTCGTTTCTGTATGGTGGTACCTACAACCAGTTTAAAGTATCGTTCAAGCGGCTGGGCATAGAGGCCCGTTTTGCTGAAGGCGACACCGTGCAGGCATTTGAAAAACTAATCGACCGGAACACCAGGGCGCTGTATCTGGAAACCATAGGTAACCCGGGCTTTAATGTGCCCGACTTCGATGCCATAGCCGCACTGGCCCGCAAATACGATATTCCGTTAATTGTTGATAACACCTTTGGCGCTGCCGGTTATCTGTTCAGGCCCTTCGAACACGGAGCCAACGTGGTGGTGGCATCGGCTACGAAATGGATTGGCGGGCACGGTACCTCCATTGGCGGAATTATTGTTGATGGGGGCAACTACAACTGGGGCAACGGCAAATTCCCGCAATTTACCGAGCCGGCAGAAGGATATCATGGGCTCAAGTTCTGGGAGGTGTTTGGAGAAAACAACCCGTTGGGTTTGCCTAACATAGCGTTCATCATCCGTGCGCGGGTTGAGGGTCTTCGCGATTTTGGTCCTGCCCTGAGTCCGTTTAACTCCTTCCTGTTCCTGCAGGGGCTGGAAACCCTCTCGTTGCGCGTTCAACGTGCATGCGATAATGCGCTGGAACTGGCCCGCTGGCTCGAACAGCATCCGCTGGTTGAAAGTGTGAATTATCCCGGCTTGAAGAGCAGTACCTACCACGGCCTGGCAAAAAAATACCTGCGCAACGGTTTTGGTGCCGTGCTCTCCTTCATCCTGAAAGGCAGCAAGGAAAAAGCCACGCAATTTGTTGATAACCTCAAGCTGGTAAGCCACCTGGCCAATGTGGGCGATGCCAAAACCCTCATCATCCAGCCGTCGGCAACTACGCATCAGCAGCTTACCGAAGGGGAACAGCTCTCCAGCGGAGTGCTGCCTACCCTGCTGCGGGTGTCGGTGGGAATCGAACATATTGACGACATCAAGGCCGATTTCGAACAGGCCTTCGAAAAAGTGTATGCGGCAGAGCGGGTAACCGGTTAGGGCTATGAAACCCACTCACCATTTTTTTGATTATCCTCAGGCCTTTCAGCTGGAGTCGGGAGAGAAACTCCCCGGCTTCCGGCTTGCCTATACCACCTTTGGCCGGCTTAATGCCGACCGCTCCAATGTGATATGGGTGTGCCATGCCCTTACCGGCAGTTCGGATGTTACCCTGTGGTGGGAACCGCTGTTTACCGGACAAGGAATATTTTCTCCCGAAAAATATTTTATTATCTGCGCCAACACTTTGGGCGGATGTTATGGTTCCACCGGGCCGCTATCGGTTAACCCCGAAAGTGGTGAACCGTATTACCATAGCTTTCCGCAGTTAACCACGCGCGATGCAGCCCGCGCCTTCGATTTGCTGCGCCGGCATTTGGAGTTAGATAAGATATACACCCTGATTGGCGGCTCGCTGGGCGGGCAGCAGGTGTTGGAGTGGGCCATTCTTCAGCCTGAAGTATTTCAATACATTGTCCCCATAGCCTGCAATGCCTGGCATTCGCCCTGGGGAATAGCCTTTAACGAAACCCAACGCATGGCCATTGAAGCTGACCCCACCTGGCCCTACCGGCACCCCCACGCCGGGCTACAGGGCCTCAAAGCAGCCCGTGCCGTGGCCATGCTGTCGTACCGCAATTATGCCTGCTACCAGAATTCACAACAAGGTGTATGGCAAGATACCGGCCTTTTTCGTGCTGCTACTTATCAACGGCACCACGGCAATAAGCTGGCAAACCGGTTCAACGCCTTTACCTACACGGTGTTAAGCCGTATGATGGACCTCCATCATGTAGGTAGAAACCGGCCTGCTCCCGAAAGCGTCCTGCGTTCCATACAGGGTAAAACCCTCGTTATCGGTATCGACTCAGATATCCTCTTCCCATTATCCGAGCAGGAATATCTGGCGGCACACATTCCGGGGGCGCGCCTTGCGGTGTTATCGTCGCTGTACGGGCACGACGGCTTCCTTGCCGAATTCGGCCAGATTCAGCAGGCACTCCATCAATTTTATTCAACGCAAACCCAATCCGTTTTTTTGTATGAGTAAATCGTTAACCATCGGACTTTTCGGTTTCGGCTGCGTAGGGCAGGGGCTGTGGAAGATTCTGGAGCAGCAGCCGCACGCCGGCGTGAGCATAAAAAAAATATGCGTAAAGAACCGAAACAAGCCGCGTCCCCTCCCGGAATCGTACTTTACCTATAATCCGGAGGATATTCTGTCTGATTCGGAAATTGATGTGGTGGTCGAGTTGATTGACGATGCAACCACCGCTTTTTCGATTGTAAAAAGAGCCCTTGAACAGGGTAAACATGTAGTAACAGCCAATAAAAAAATGCTGGCCGAAAACCTGGAAGCCATAGTGCGGTTGCAGCAGGAGCACAACCGGGCCGTATTATACGAAGCCGCCGTTTGTGGTAGCATACCTGTTATTCGTACGCTGGAAGAGTACTATGCCCACCAGGAAATAACCGCACTGGAAGGAATTTTTAACGGCTCGACCAACTACATCCTTACCCGGGTTATTGATGAAAAATTAACCTATACCGAAGCCTTGAGCGAGGCGCAGGCGGCAGGATTTGCCGAATCAGACCCCACCCTGGATGTAGAAGGCCTGGACCCGCGCAATAAGCTTAGCATTGCCATTCTGCATGCCTTTGGCCTGTTCGTGCCTCCTGCGCTTATACCTGTGGGCGGAATAAACCGGGTAAGTGCGGAAGAAGTGGAATATGCACGCCGCAACCAACTGGCCCTTAAACTGGGCGTGCATGCGCAGAAGACGGGCAACCACCTGTTGGCGTATGTGCTGCCTCAATTTGTTCCGGCAAACGGTTCGCTGGCTAATGTGCGGTTCGAATTCAATGCCGTACAGGTAACAGGTAGTTATTCCGGAAAGCAGTTGCTGATAGGAAAGGGAGCCGGCAGCCTGCCAACGGCCCTGGCCGTGGTTTCTGATATTGCCGCTGTGGCAAAAAATTACCGCTATCGTTACCCTAAGCAGGCTCAGGCTTCTGCAGGGTTCACCGTTAATGTGCCCGTTACCGCATGGGTGCGTTTTCCGGAAGCCTCGGCCATAACCTGGCAGGTATTCCGCAAAATACACGGAGGACATGCCAATGCTTCCGGTCAGGTAATTATAGGCGAACTGCTGCTGGATGATGTACCCCGGTTGCAGCAGGAAAATGCATCGGTGGTGGTTTTTGCAGACGACTGTTCAATAAGCGCTGTAACTGCCGGGGCCGGCCAAACCCTGCAACAGGTGGCCTAAGTCAGCATGCCCCCATCAACCTGTATAACCTGGCCGGTAATGTATGCCGACATATCAGAGGCCAGAAATACGCACGCCGCGGCTACGTCATCGGGTTTGCCGCCCCGCTTTAAGGGTATGGCCTCGCGCCAGCTTTGCACGGTTTTTTCGTCCAGCTTACCCGTCATTTCGGTTTCAATAAACCCGGGGGCAATGGCATTGCACCTTATGCCACGCGAGCCCAGCTCCAACGCCACCGACTTGGTAAAGCCTATGATGCCCGCTTTCGAAGCGGCATAGTTAGCCTGCCCGGCATTGCCTTTAATACCCACCACCGATGTCATGTTAATAATTGAGCCGCTTTTCTGTTTCATCATAATTTTAGTGGCGGCCTTTACGGTATTGAAACACGATTTCAGGTTAACGTTTATCACCCGGTCCCATGCTTCTTCGGTCATGCGAAGCAACAGATTATCCATGGTAATACCGGCGTTGTTTACCAAAACATTCAACGCGCCAAAATCGGCTGTTACATCGGCTATTAACTTTTCGGCTTGTGCGTAATCGGCTGCATCGCTGCGGTAGCCCTTCGCTTTAATGCCCTGCGCAGCAAGTTCGGCCTCCAGTGCCTGGCCTTGTTCAATGCTCGACAAATACGTAAAGGCCACGTGGGCACCATGTTCGGCAAATTGTAAAGCAATAGCACGGCCAATTCCTTTCGATGCGCCGGTAATCAGGGTGGTTTTGCCTGAAAGTAATTTCATAATATCGGGTTTGATTGCGTTTCAAAAATATACAAATAAGTAAAACCGGAATGGCAGGGCAACGTAAGTGTTATATCTTTGGCGCATGAAATACCAAAGCCTATGTCAAAATTTGATGTAATCATTATCGGCTCAGGGCCCGGCGGGTATGTGGCCGCAATCCGGTCTTCGCAACTGGGCATGAAAACAGCTGTGGTAGAAAAAGCCGAACTGGGGGGAGTTTGCCTGAACTGGGGTTGTATTCCTACCAAGGCGCTGTTGAAAAGCGCCAATGTTTTTGAATACATTAAACACGCAGCCGATTACGGCATACAGGTAACCGATGCCCGTCCTGACTTTAACGCCATGATTAAACGGAGTCGTGAAGTAGCCGCCGGCATGAGCAAAGGCATACAGTTTTTATTTAAGAAAAATAAAATTGAACACATAACTGGCTTTGGTAAACTAAAAAAATCAGGAAATACCGTAAAGGTTGAAGTTACCGGCAGCGATGGCAAAAAAACCGACTACGAAGCGAGGCATATTATTCTGGCCACCGGCGGCCGCGCGCGCGAATTGCCCGCTATGAAAATAGACGGAAAAAAAATTATTGGCTACCGCGAAGCCATGACCTTGCCGCAGCAACCCGGGAAAATGCTGGTGGTGGGGTCAGGGGCTATCGGCTCGGAGTTCGCTTATTTCTACAATGCCATCGGTACTGAGGTAACATTGGTAGAATTTATGCCCAACCTGGTTCCGCTGGAAGATGCCGAGGTTTCCAAAGCCCTCGAAAAATCGTTTAAAAAATCGGGCATTCAGGTTTACACCTCTTCCGAGGTAACAGCCGTAGATACAAAAGGTAAAACCTGCATTGCCACGGTAAAAACGCCTTCGGGCGAAATTAAAATAGAAACCGATGTGGTGCTTTCGGCTGTAGGTATAACGGCCAACCTGGAAGGCATAGGCCTGGAAGAAACCGGTGTAAAAACCAATAAAGGAAAAGTAACGGTTGATGATTTTTACCGTACCAATATACCTGGTGTTTATGCCATTGGCGATATTGTGAAAGGCCAGGCCCTGGCCCATGTGGCATCGGCCGAAGGCATCATCTGTGTGGAAAAGATAGCCGGCCTGAATCCCGAGCCGCTCAATTACAACAACATACCCGGTTGCACCTATTGCTCGCCCGAAATTGCCTCGGTAGGCTATACCGAAGAAGCCGCCAAGAAGGCCGGCTACCAGATTAAAGTGGGTAAGTTTCCGTTTACGGCCTCGGGCAAAGCTAAAGCAGCAGGTGCATCCGATGGTTTTGTGAAAGTAATATTCGATGCCAAATATGGCGAATGGCTAGGTGCCCACATGATTGGCGCCAATGTTACCGAAATGATAGCCGAGGTAGTGGCCGCCCGAAAACTCGAAACCACAGGGCACGAAATCATCAAGTCCGTTCATCCGCACCCTACCATGAGCGAGGCCATCATGGAGGCTACAGCTGCAGCTTATGGCGAGGTAATCCACCTCTAACCACTCGCAACCCAAGCCGTTAACCGACGCAAAAGCTACCCTGAATGCCCGTAGGGCATTTGGGCGTTTTTTTTGAAAAAAACCGGAACCCTGAAAGGCCATTTAAAGTTTTACTTTAGCACCACCCTTGTTTTGTCCTATGAGAAAGGATATTTCTGCCATTAACGCATATGCCCTCTTTCGCGAGGTGGCCGTGCTGATCGCCCTCTCCGGGTTGGCCTACCTGCTCTTTATCATCTTAACTCACCCTACCCCGTGAAGAAGACTCTTCCTATTAAGGTTTACTTTCAACGAGCTCGTTTCTTCGGCTGGCTGGTGTTACTAATCTTGCTGGGGATAACTGCATATACCATGCTGCGGTATTTCTTCATTGCCTAAACGCCACCTACCATGTAGGGTTTTAGACAATTTTGCACAAATTGAACCGACCTGAATTGGTACTTTTAGGCTATGAAACAAAACCTTATCGCAATATTCTGTATCGCTTTGGGTGGATTGGGCAACAACCAGATACTGGCCCAGTCTAATGCCGATTCGCTGCAGCGCATCCGGTTCCAGCAGGCCCGTGAACAGCTTACCCGGGGCCAGTACACGGCCGCTGCAGAAACGTTAACCCAACTCATTACGTCGGGCTTTCCGGAAAAAGAAATATACCTGCTTCGCGGCACGGCCTTCTACCACCTGAAGGAATATGAAAAAGCCCGAGCCGATTTTGATGAAGCCGCCCGGCAACGCATAGCCAACGCCGACCTGTTTGAATTGCGCGGCAATACTAAAGCCTTTCTGGCCGACTACCCCAGCGCCCAGAGCGATCTGGAAAAAGCCGTGCAGATGAATGCCCAACGCACCGAAACTTTCGTCAACCTGGGTAATATCAAATTTCGTAATGAAAATTACCGCGAAGCCGTAACCTGTTACGATAAAGCCATAGCAAAAGGAGCCACCGATGCGGTGCTGTTCAATAACCGGGGCAAGGCCAAAATGATGTTGAAGGAATATGAGGCGGCTGAAGCCGATTTCACCAAAGCCCTTGAATTCAAGCCCGATTACGATCGTGCCCTCGAAAATCGCTCTGAAGTAAGAAGCCTGCTGAAAAACTGGCCCGGCTGTGCAGACGATACGCAAAAACTCATTGCCTCCGGCCGAACAGACCCGCAACTTCATCAACGTCTTGGCCTGGCTGCCTTTGCGTTGAAAGATTACCAGCGGGCAGCCGATGCCCTGAACAGGGTGGTAAACAGTGGTGTAAAAGATAAGGACGTGTTCCGTTTGCTGGGGTTAAGCCTGGCTAACCTTAACCGTTGTGCTGAGGCCATCCCCCCTTTTGAAGCAGCGGTGGCTATGGGCCTGTCTGACAGAGAGGTGTTTACCCAATTCGGTTTATGTCAGTTCCACGAAAAAAATTATACCGCAGCCATTGAAAATCTCAGCCGCTCCATCGGAGCGGGTGAATCGGCACTCCAGGTTTTTCTGGCACGCGGCAAAGCCTATGCCGCCCAACGCGACCCCGACCGCGCACAGCCCGACCTGGAAAAAGCGCTTCAGGCCGGACTAAACGATGCGGAAGCGCTGCGCATACTTGCTGACATCAGATTTGATAAAAAAGATTTCAAATCTGCCCTTGCTTACTACGACCAATACCTGCGTTTGGGCGCTACCGATGCCCGCGTGTTCAACCAATGTGCCCGCTGCAAACTTGCGCTTAACGACAACACCGGGGCTATGTCAGATTTCACCGAAGCCCTGAAACTGGAGCCCGGCCTGGCCGATGCCCTGATGGGCAGAGGTACCCTGAGGTTTCAGCAGGAAGATTTTGCCGGTAGCCTGGAAGACCTGGAGAAAGCACGCACCGCCCTGGGCGAAACCCCCGATATACTGCGCCTTACCGGTGTGGCCGCTTTCCGTACCGGCAACACCGAACTGGCCCGCCAGCGGCTGGAAACCGCCATGAAAGCCGGCGTGAAAGACGCAAAAGTGGCGTTGTATGCCGGCATGTTGCGTTTTAACCGCAACGATTACCCCGGAACATTAGAAGCCCTGAAACTGGCCGAACAGGCAGGCGAAACCGACAAAGAATTATACCACATACGCGGTAAAGCCGCTTATTACCTTAATGATGCCCAAACGGCTGTTGCCGATTTAAGCCGTGTGGTCCAAACCACCACCGATCCCGAAGTGCCTGAAATGCTCGCGCTCTCATTCATCTGCATGCAAAATGATAAGGAAGCATGGCCGTATCTGCTAAAAGCAACTTCGCTTAACAGCAACAACAAAGATGTATTTTTTCATTCGGGAAGACTGTACCTGTATAATAACCAGCCGGCCGAAGCCGAAACCGCGCTGGATAGGGCCGTGTCGTTGGGTTACAACAACGAAGTGATCTTTACCCTAAGGGCCGATGCCCGCATGCGGCAAAACAAACCAGACGAAGCGCTGGAAGATCTAACCCAGGCTCTGGCGCTTCGTAACGATTATGCCCCCGCACTGAAAGCACGCGCACGCATCCGTTTTTCTAAAAAAGACTTTGCCGGTGCCGTGACCGATCTCACTCCCCTGGCTGCCCGCAACGAGGCCCAACCCGAAGACTTTGCTCTGTTGGGTATGGCGCGCTTTGAACTGAAAGATTTTAAAAGCGCCATAACCGATTTATCGCGGGCAGCCGAATCGGCTGATGCCCCCGCACGGGTTTTTGCGTTTCGTGGAAGAAGCTACCTGGAAACGAAAGAATACGAAAAAGCAGTTGCCGATTTGACCCGCGCAATTGAGAAAGGTGAACGCGAGGGAGTTGTATATGCTGCCCGCGGCATTGCCTTGTTCAATCTTAAAGAATATGCCCGTGCCTTGCCCGATTTTGAAATGGCCGTAAACACAGGAATGGAATATGCAGAACTGTATTTTCATTTAGGCGTTTGCCGGTACGAGGCCAAACAGTACGAGCCGGCCGTTAAGGAGTTCGATAAGGCCATTGCACGCGACAGAAAAATGGCCCCGGCATTTTTTCAGCGCGGTAATGCGCAGTTTCAGTTAAATCTGCTGCCGGAGGCCATTCAAAGTTACTCCCAGGCCATAGCGCTGGGCTTGAAGGACCCCGTGCTGTACAACAACAGGGGAAAGGCCTATCTGCTGCAGCAAAGCCCTGCCGAAGCCATTGCCGACTTTACCACGGCCCTTAATCTTAACTCCCAGTATGTAACCGCTTTCGAAAACCGCGGACAGGCTTACTTCAAAGCCGGAAAGTACGAGCAGGCTGCAAAAGACTTCCGCGCAGCGGAAAAACTAATCGAAAAACCCGACCCCTCGCTCTATAACTGGCTGGCCGAAAGCTACTTCAATATGAAAAACTACGTGCCCGCACTGGAATACTTCGATAAACTATTGGCCCGCGATGCAACCGATAAAACCATGTTGTACAAAAGAGGTAAAGTAAAACTGGAAACAGGCGACTACACAGGCGCAGTTAAAGACTTTGAAGCCTCGATAAAGGCAGGCGAAAACTCGGTTGAAATATACCTGGACAAAGCCCGGGCGCATCTTGAACTGGACGACTCCAAATCGGCTATTGCCGAACTTACCAATGCCCTGAATATCGATAAGAAAAACATCAAGGCTTATTTTAACCGGGCCTTGGTGCGCGAAAACATACGCGATTACGAAGGGGCGGTAACCGATTATAACCAGGTGTTAGCCTTAAACCCGGATGACGGTGTAGCCTATTACAACCGGGCCAGCTGTAAAGCCGAACTGGGAGACCCAGGTGCCGCTATTTCCGACCTGGATGAGGCCATAAGGGTAGAACCGAAAAATGCCTCATATTACAAAATGCGGGGAAATCTGTATTATCAACTTCAGCAAAAAGATAAAGCCTGCTTCGACTGGCGCAAGGCGGTTGAATTGGGCGATGCCAAAACACGATATCAGATTGACCAGTATTGCAGGTCAAAACCATAAAAACCAGCAACAACCCAACCTACCAAAGCATGCTCATAGCCGGTGTTTTGAATCAAAACCTTACATGTGCCAAGTGTTGGCCGCAACTGCCTAAACCGCTCAATCGCTTTGTCGTACTA
>FWPU01010771.1_pt1 | contig 13310 bp, 13 predicted proteins | sample 2228361 | NCBI WGS metagenome assembly FWPU01 (sample SAMEA103939777, study PRJEB20133) | metagenome | reverse complement strand
GGCCAGGCGCCGCTCGCCCCGGGCGTCAAAGGACGCGCGCCGCGAAGCTCCCGAGCGCGTCCATCGCCTCGCTCGCGCGCGTCCAGGGGAGCGACACCACGCGGTCGACGCCCGCCGCGGCGAAGCGCTCGAGCGTGGCGTGGTCGAGGAGCGACGCCGCGGGGCTCACCGTCACCTCGAACGGCTCGCCCGCGCGCCCGGCCGCGGCGCGCAGCGCGCGCAGCTTCTCGATCTGCGCGGCCGCGGTCTCGGGCGTGTGCCGGACGCCGTACCAGCCGTCGCCGAGCTCGGCCGCGCGCTTGAGCGCCGCGTCGCTCTCGCCGCCGATCAGGATCGGCGGATGCGGCTTCTGCACCGGCTTCGGCTCGAACTTGACGGGGCCGAAGGAGAAGCTCTTGCCGTGGAACTCCGGCTCGTCCTGGGTCCACAGGGTGCGCAGCGCGCGCACCGCCTCGCGGGTCCGCGCGCCGCGGCGCGCGAAGTCGACGCCCACCGCAGCGAACTCCTCGGCGAGCCAGCCGACTCCGACGCCGAGGCTCAGCCGTCCCTTCGACAGCACGTCGAGCGTCACCCCGAGCCGCGCCGTGAGGATGGGGTGGCGAAGCGGCAGGAGATAGATGTTGGTCCCGATGCGGATCCGCGACGTGACCGCCGCAACCTGGGCGAGGATGAGCAGCGGATCGAGGAGCGGCGTCTCGGGCTTGACCGGCGGCACGCCGGACTCGGTGTACGGGTAGCGGCTCTCGAAGCGGGTCGGGAAGACCAGGTGCTCCGCCGCCCACACCGACTCGAAGCCGAGCTCTTCGGCGCGCCGGGCGACCGGCACGAGCTGCTCCGGGCGCAGCAGAAAGAGCGGGATCCCGACCTTCATCGCATCCTCTTCACGGCAGCAGCGCGACGACGCGCGCCGGAGCGCCCGAGCCGCCGCCGATCTTCATCGGCAGCGCGATCACGGTCGCACCGTTCTCCGGCAGGCGGTCGAGGTTCGCGAGGTTCTCGAGCGCGGGCTTGTTCGCGCCGTTCACCACCTGGTGGACGATGAAGTCCTTCGACGGGCCGTGGTCGATGCTCGCCGTGTCGACGCCGATCGCGTCGATCGCCCGCTGGCTGACGAGCCACTCCGCCGCCTCCTTCGAGAAGCCGGGGAAGTGCAGGTTCACCACGTCGCCCGGCTCGGCCGTGCCGAGGTAGGCCTCGCGGTCCGGCCAGAAGCGTCCCCAGCCGCTGCGCATCAGCACGATCGCCCCGTCGGGGATCCGGCCGTACTTCGCCTCCCAGCGCTCGAGGTCCGCGACGGTCAAGCGATAGTCGCGGTCGGCGCGCGCCTGCTCGCTCACGTCGATCACCACCGCGGGCCCGACGAGCGCGCCGAGCGGAACCTGGTCGGCCGCGAGCCGGCCCTCCGCGAAGTGGATCGGCGCGTCCATGTGCGTGCCGCCGTGCTCCGCGGTGCAGAAGCGGTTCGCCGAGTAGAAGTAGCCCTGCGGCGTGAGCCCGTGCGGCCCGCGCTCGAGCGCGAAGCCCTTCTCGGTCGGCCAGTACACGGTCTTGTCGTCGAAGGTGTAGGTAAGGTCGACGAGCCGCGACTCGTCGATCGTCGCCGGCGCCGCCGCGGCGGGGCGCGACGCCGGGCCTGCGACGGCGAGCAGCGAGAGCAGCGCGCAAGCGACGAAGGAGCGCATGGTCACTCGCTCCACCACGGGTAGAAGGGCGGCATGTCGGTGCTCGGGCGCATCGTGAAGCGCGCGGGGCGCTTCTCGAGGAAGGCCGACACGCCCTCGTAGGCGTCGGGCGAGCGGCCCATCCAGAAGATGCACTTCGAGTCGATGCGGTGCGCCTCCGTGGGGCTCGTCGCACCGAGCATGCGCCACAGGAGCTGGCGCGCGAGCGCGACCGACACCGCGGAGGTGTTGTCGGCGATCTCGTGCGCGAGCGCGTACGCGGCGGGCAGGACCTCCTCGGACGGCAGCACCCGGCTCACGAGCCCCGCGGCGTGCGCCTCGTCGGCGTCGAACACCCGGCCCGTGTAGACCCACTCCGCGGCCTTCTCGATGCCGACCAGCCGCGGCAGGAACCAGCTGCTCGCCGCCTCGGGCACGATGCCCCGGCGCGCGAAGACGAAGCCGATCTTCGCGCCGCGCGCGACGATCCGGACGTCCATCGGCAGGGTCATCGTGATGCCGACGCCGACCGCAGCGCCGTTGATCGCGGCGATCACCGGCTTCTTGAGCGAGTAGACCTTGAGCGACACGAGCCCGCCGCCGTCGCGGTGCGTGTCGACGGTGTCGGCGTAGCCCTGCGCCTTGGCGTCGAAGGTGTCGCCGCCGCTCCCGAGGTCGGCACCCGCGCAGAACGCGCGCCCCGCGCCGGTCACGACGACCGCCCGGACCGCGTCGTCCTGGTCGGCGGCGTCGAGCGCCTCGATCATCTCCCGGCACATGCGCGCGGTGAACGCGTTCATCCGCTCGGGGCGGCTCAGCGTGATCGTCGCGACGCGGTCCTCGACCGCGTAGCGGATCTCCTCGTAGCTCATCTCGCTCTGGACCTCCTCGGCTCCACGCGGGCCGCCGCGACGGGCGTCGCGTGCCGCGCGACTGGCCGCACGTCCTGGGACACTGCTTCAGCCGGCCCGGACGCGCAAGGGCGCGCCGCCGGCGGTTCGCGAGGCCGCCCTTCCGGGCGCTCGCGCGCGGCGACCGCGCCGCACGCACCCGCTTTGCACCTTGCCAGCGCGCCCGGCCCGCGGTAGCGACAAGAAAGGTTGCGATGAGCCCGTCCCGCGAAGCCAAGCCCGGGACGCCGCGCCTGCGGCGCTCCCTGCTGTTCGTGCCCGGCGACGACCGGCACAAGATGGAGAAGGCGCTGACCTCCGGCGCCGACTCGCTGATCTTCGACCTCGAGGACGCCGTCGTCCCGGCGCACAAGGTCAAGGCGCGCGAGATGGTGCGCGACGCGCTCCTCGAGCTCGACTTCAAGGGCGCGGAGAAGCTCGTCCGCATCAACCCGCTCGAGACCGGCCTCACGCTCGACGACTTGACGGTGACGATGGCGGGTCACCCCGACGGCTACGTCATCCCCAAGGTGCGCAGCGAGGACGACGTCCGCTTCATCGACCGCGCGCTCGCCAACTTCGAGGCGCTGGTCGGACGCGAGCAGGGCTCGGTGCGCCTCATCCTGCTCGCGACCGAGACGCCCGAGGGCATCCTGAACATCCGCCGGGTCGCGCAGGCGAGCCTCCGCTCGGCGGCGCTCATGTGGGCGAGCGAGGACCTGTCGAACGCGCTCGGCTCGCGCCGCTCGCGCAAGCCCGACGGCTCGCTGCCCGACGTCTTCCAGTTCGCCCGCTCGGCGTGTCTGCTCGCCGCCGCGGCGACCGGCATGGACCCGCTCGACATGCCGTACTTCGACTTCCACGACGCCCAGGGCCTCGAGCGCGAGGCGCAGGAGGCGGCCGACCTGGGCTTCACCGGCAAGGCGGCGATCCACCCGGCGCAGGTGCCGATCATCAACCGCGTCTTCGTGCCGAGCGAGGAGGAGGTCGCGGAGGCGAACGCGCTGCTTGCGGCCGCGACCGAGGCCTTCGCCCGCGGTCAGGCGGCGTTCGTCTACAAGGGAGCGATGGTCGACGCGCCGCACATCAACCGGGCGCGGAAGATCGTCGCGCGCGCGGCCGCCGGACGCGCGGCGAGCTGAGGGCCCCGGCGGCGCGAGCGCCGGCCCGAGCGGGCCACGCGCCATACGGGCGCGCATGCGCCGTCCGCCCCGCTCGAAACGGATCCTGCGGCGTCCTGCACGGCTTCCCGTGGACCGCGCGTCGCGATAGCCAGTGAGGTCGCGCCGCCGGGTACGATCGGCGGCCGATCAGGAGGGGCAGATGAGCGAGCCGACCGGGGCGTCCGTCCACCACCACACCTGCCCGCTGTGCGAGGCCAACTGCAACCTCGCGATCGCGACGCGCGGCCGGGAGGTCGTCGCGATCCGCGGCGACGACGCGGACCCGCTGAGCCGCGGCTACATCTGCCCGAAGGCGCCCGCGCTCGCCGAGCTCGATGCCGACCCGGACCGCCTGCGCACCCCGATGATCCGCAGCGGCACGACCTGGCGCGAGGCGAGCTGGGACGAGGCGTTCAGCCACATCGAGGCGAGGCTTGCGCCGATCCTCGAGCGCCACGGCCGCGACGCGGTCGCGGTCTACGTGGGCAACCCGTCGGCGCACCACCTCGGGCTCGGGCTGTACTCGCGGGTCTTCCTCCGCGCGCTCGGCAGCCGCAACGTCTACTCGGCGAGCACCGTGGATCAGATGCCAAAGCAGATCTCCGCGGGGCTCATGTTCGGCACGGCGCTCAGCATCCCCGTCCCGGACGTCGACCGCACCGACTACCTGCTGATCCTCGGCGCGAACCCGCTCGTGTCGAACGGCAGCCTCCTCACCGCGCCCGACATGAAGAACCGGCTCCGCGCTCTGCGGGCGCGCGGCGGCAAGCTCGTGGTGCTCGATCCGCGGCGCACCAAGACCGCCGACGAGGCGGACGAGCACCATTTCATCCGTCCGGGCACGGACGCCTGCTTCCTGTTCGCCGTCGTCCACACGCTGTTCGCCGAAGGGCTCACGGCACCCGGACGGCTCGCCGAGCACTTGCATGGAGTCGAGCACGTCGAGGCGCTGGCGCGCGACTTCTCGCCCGAGCGCGTGGCGCCCGCCTGCGGCATCCCGGCGGAGACGATCCGCAGGCTCGCGCGCGAGCTCGCGCAGGCGAGCCGCGCCGCGGTCTACGCGCGCATCGGGACGTGCACCCAAGAATTCGGCACGCTCGCGAGCTGGCTCGTCGACGTGATCAACGTGCTGACCGGCAACCTCGACCGTCCGGGCGGGGCGATGTTCCCGCGCGGCGCGGCGGGCGCGGCGAACACGCTCGGCGAGCCGGGACGGGGGCGCGGGCTCCGGCTCGGGCGCTTCGCGAGCCGCGTGCGCGGCGTCCCCGAGGTGCTGGGCGAGATCCCGGTGGTCTGCCTCGCAGAGGAGATCGGGACCCCGGGCGAGGGTCAGGTGCGCGGCCTCGTGACGATCGCCGGCAACCCCGCGCTCTCGACGCCGAACGGCGCGCGCCTCTCGCGCGCGCTCGCCCAGCTCGAGCTCATGGTGAGCGTCGACATCTACCTGAACGAGACGACGCGCCACGCGCACGTGATCCTGCCCGGCCTCTCGCCGCTCGAGCAGCCGCACTTCCCGCTCGCGTTCACCCAGCTCTCGGTGCGCAACTTCGTCCGCTACTCGCGCCCGATCTTCCCCGTGCCCGACGGTCAGATGCCCGAGTGGCAGATCATGCTGCGGCTCGCGGCGATCGTCTCCGGCCAGGGAGCGGGCGCGGACATCGATCAGCTCGACGACTTCGTCTTCGCGCAGCAGCTCGAGAAAGCCCTCGCGAGCCCGCACTCGCCGGCGCACGGCCGCGACCCCGAGGAGGTGCGCCGCGCGCTCGCGGGACGGCGCGGTCCCGAGCGCATGCTCGACCTCATGCTGCGCACGGGACCCTACGGCGACGGCTTCGGTGCGCGCGACGGGATGACGCTCGCGAAGCTCGAGGAGAGCGAGCACGCGATCGACCTGGGGCCGCTCGAGCCGCGCATCCCCGAGGTCCTGCGCACGCCGTCGGGCAAGATCGAGCTCGCCCCCGAGCCCATCGTCGCGGACGTCGACCGCTTGCGCCTCAGGCTCGCGGAGCTCGCGAGCAGCGCGGGGAGCCTGCTCCTCGTCGGGCGGCGCGACCTCCGCTCGAACAACTCGTGGATGCACAACGCGCCGGGCCTCGTCTCGGGCAAGGCGCGCTGCACGCTGCAGGTCCACCCGGAGGACGCGCGGGCCCGCTCGCTCGCCGACGGCGAGCTGGCGCTGGTCCGCTCGCGGGTCGGCGAGATCCGCGTCCCGGTCGAGGTCACGGAGCGGATCATGCCGGGCGTGGTGAGCGTCCCGCACGGCTGGGGGCACGACGGCGAGGGCACGCGGCTTCGCGTCGCGGCGCAGGTTGCGGGTGCGAATAGCAACCGCCTCGCGGACGAGGCGGCCTTCGACCCGCTGTCGGGCAACGCGGTGCTGAACGGCATCCCGGTCTCCGTCGAGCGCGCCGAGGTGACGCCCGGCGCCTGAGGCGAGAGCCGTGCGCGCGCAGCGCGCACGGTGCGCACCACGGGTGCAGCGCCGCAACCTCGGCGTTGCACGAGCAAGCTCGGGAGTGCCCCGGCGCCGGGGCCCACGCCGCGCCGGTGCTTCGTTCGGCGGTCCCACGACGTCCCCTCGCGCCCGGCACCGCGCTTGCACACGTCGCCCGTCGGCTCGGAGCTGCGGTCGAATCCGCCACCGTGACGGAGACGTTCCGAGCCAACTCGCGGGTGCGCTGTCGCAGAATGAACCGTCGCGGCGGCGACGAGCGGAGTCCCGGACCGGGTGAGCCGCAGGGCCCGTACGGGAGCGAAAGGAGTCTGGTCATGTTGAGCTCGATGTTGCCCACAGTCACCTCGTCCGCGGCGATCCCCGATCAGGTGCTGACGCTCAGCTTCAGCCCGCTCTGGGTGCCGGCGCTGTTCCTCGCTGCCTTGACGCTCGCCTGCGGCGCGCTCTGGTTCCTCGCCCAGGCGGACCGGGTCTCCCGCCGCGCCAGGGCGCCCCGCGAGGAGGCTCCGGCCCTCTTCGTCGCACGGGGCCCGCTGCACCACGAGCCGAGCGGCCATGCCGCCTGACCACGTGATGAACGACGACCTGCCGGACGGTGCGCTGGACCGTCGCCCCGCCGTGAGCGCGCTCCGCGCTCACGCGGGGCGCGGCACCGCAGCTCACGCGTCCGGCGCGTCGTCGCGCACCTCGGAGCCGCGCTTGAGCTGGCTCTGCTCGCGCATCGCGAGCATCACGCGATCGAGCTCGCGCCGCTCCGCATGAACGAAGCGCCGCACGGCGGCGGCAAGACGCGGATCCCGCAGGTAGTGCATGCTGCGCGTCGGCTCGGGGTCGAAGCCGCGCAGCCACTTGAACTCCCCGCCCGCGCCCGGCTCGAAGCGCTCGAAGCCTGCGCGGATGCAGTGCTCGACGGTCGCGTAGTAGCACATGTTGAAGTGCAGGAAGCGCACTTCCTCGTACGTGCCCCAGTAGCGCCCGTAGAGAACCCGGTTCTTCGCGACGTTGAACGTCCCCGCGAGGAGCTCGCCGCCCCGCCATGCGGTGATGAAGCAGAGGTTGTGGCGGAAGCGCTCGCGCACGAGCTCGAAGAAGCGCCTCGTCAAGTAGCGCCGCCCGTAGATGTACTTGTCGACCGTCGTCAAGTAGAGCTCGTACATCGGCAGGAAGAGCTCGTCCAGGATCTCGTCCCCGGACTGCACCTGGAGCTCGATCCCCTGCGTCGCGAGCTCACGGCGCTCGCGGCGGATCTCCTTGCGCCGCTTGTGGCGTAGCGCCGCGAGGTAGTCGTCGAAGGTCGCGTAGCCGCGGTTCCGCCACTTGTACTGGAAGCCCAGGCGCTCGGCCCAGCCAAGCTCGCGGAGCACCTCGGCCTCCTCGTCCTCGCAGAAGTTGACGTGCACCGACGAGACCTCGTTCTCGTCGCAGAGCTCGCGCAGCGCCTGGGCCAGCACGCGGATCACGGCGGGGCGATGGACGTCGGGGGCGGTGAGGAAGCGTCGCCCCGTGACCGGGGTGAACGGCACGCCGACGAGGAGCTTCGGGTAGTAGTCGATCCCCGCGCCGTAGGCGGCGTTCGCCCAGGAGTGGTCGAAGACGAACTCGCCCTCGCTGTTGGTCTTGAGGTACAGCGGGCAGGCGGCGATGAGCCGGTCGTCGTCGCCGAACAGGGCGAGGTGCTGCGGGCTCCAGCCCGTCTTGCCGCCGACGCAGCGCGCCTCCTCGAGCGACGCGAGCCAGCCCCACTCGAGGAACGGCGACTCTCCGGCCGCGAGGGCGTCCCACTCCTCGCGCCGGACGTCGTTCGCGAGCTGTGTGAGGATGCGAAGCGTGAAGGTGCGGGGCTCTTGGCTGGTGCGGCTCGACACGGCGTCGCACTCATCCTCGCCCGCGGTCCGGGGAGGGGCAAGTCCGAGCCTCTGTGATAGGAACGCGCGCATGGCGGGAAAGCACTTCGAGGACCTTCCGGTCGGCGCCGTCTTCCACCACCAGCCAAGCCGCACGGTGACCGAGACCGACAACCTCCTGATCACGACGCTCACCATGAACCCGCAGCCGTTGCATCTCGACGCGGAGTTCGCGAAGAGCACCGAGTTCGGCCGGCCGCTCGTGAACAGCATGTTCACGCTCGCGCTGGTCGTCGGCCTCTCGGTCGGCGACACGACGCTCGGCACGACGGTCGGCAACCTCGGCTTCGAGAAGGTCGAGTTCCCGAACCCGGTGTTCGTGGGCGACACGATCACCGTCGAGACGATCGTGCGCGCCGCCCGGCGCTCGAAGTCCCGGCCGAGCGTCGGCATCGTGCTGTTCGAGCACGTGGGCAGGAACCAGCGCGGCGAGGTCGTCTGCCGCGCCATGCGGAACGCCATGATGCGGGCCCGGACCGACCCTGCCTGAGCCCGGACGAGACACGCGACGGCGGTTCTCTCGCCTGCGCAACGGGTATAGCCCTGAGTCATGGGCAACCGCGACGCGGGCGCCGCGTGGGCCTACCACGACGCGACCAAGCACTCGCTCGCGAGCCTTCGCAGCGCGCCCCACTTCCTCGACTGGGACATCATGCCGCGGCCGTTCAAGATCTACACGGACCTCGAGCCGATCCCGCTGGCGCACGATCTGCACACCTCGCCGCGCCCCGCCCTCGAAGCGATCGCCGGCGTCGCGCGTGACGGGGTCGCACCGCCGCGCGTCGGCCGCGACCTCCTCGCACACCTGCTCTACTTCAGCGCAGGCGTGCTCAAGCGGCGCACCTACCAGATCGGCGAGGCGTACTTCCGCGCCGCCGCGTGCACCGGCAACCTGCACCACATCGACCTGTACCTCGCGTGCGGCGACGTCGAGGGCCTCGAGGCGGGCGTCTACCACTTCTCGCCGCATGACTTCGCGCTCCGCCGGCTCCGCGCGGGCGACCACCGCGCGGTCCTCGTCGAGGCCACCGCGGGCGAGCCGCACGTCGCGTCGGCCGAGGTGGTGATCGCATTCGCGAGCACCTGGTGGCGCAACGCCTGGAAGTACCGCGCGCGGACCTACCGGCACGGGTTCTGGGACAGCGGCACGCTGCTCGCGAATTTTCTCGCCCTGGCGGCGGCGCGCGACCTCCCCGCGCACCTGGTTCTCGGCTTCGTCGACGCGACGGTGAACCACCTCCTCGGGCTCGACGTCGAGCACGAGGCGGCGCTCGGCCTGGTCGCGCTCGGCCGGACGACCAGCCCGCCGCCACCCGCGCCGGCGAGCGCCGCCGAGGCGATCTTTCACGAGACGCTGCCGCTCTCGCGCCGCGAGGTGCACTACCCGGAGATCGTCACCGCGCACCGCGCCGGGATGCTCGACGACGCGAGCGAGGTCGCGGCGTGGCGAAAGGAGCTCCCGTCGAGCGTCACGCCGCCGGACGAAGCCCAGACCCCGCTCCCTGCCGGCGCCGTCGTGCAAGCGGAGCCGATCGAGACCGTCATCCTGCGTCGCGGCTCGGCGCGGCGCTTCGAGCGCGAGCCGATCGGGCTTCCCGAGCTCGCGACGATCCTCCGCGCCGCGACGCGCGGCATCCCCGCCGACTTCCTCGCCCCGGGCGCGCAGCGCGCGGAGCTCTACCTGACCGTCAACGACGTCGACGGCCTCGAGCCGGGCGCCTACGCCTTCGACCGCGAGCGCGACGCGCTCCTCCTGCTGCGCGCCGGACAGTTCCGGCGCGAGGCGGGCTACCTCGGTCTCGGCCAGCAGCTCCCCGCCGACGCGGCGGCGAACATCTTCTGGCTCACCGACCTGCAGCCCGTCCTCGAGGCGCTCGGCGCGCGCGGCTACCGTGCAGCGCAGCTCGAGGCGGCGATCGGCGGCGGCAAGACCTACCTCGCGGCGTACGCGCAGCGCCTCGGCGCGACGGGACTCACCTTCTTCGACGACGACGTGACCGCGTTCTTCTCGCCGCACGCGCGCGGCAAGAGCGTGATGTTCCTCGTCGCGGTCGGCGTCGAGCGGCGCTTGCGGCGGACGCGCGCGAGCGGCTAGCGTCGCGCGCGGAGGTGAGCCATGTCCGACGCGGACGATCTCCTGGCCCGAGGCCGCGAGGTGACGAGCAAGCTCTGGGGAGAGCGCGCGGGCGCGCCCGACCTGCCGGCCGCACGCCTCGCACCCGATTTCTTCTCGCTCGTCACCCAGCTCTGCTTCGGCATGTTCTGGTCGCGGCCGAACCTCGACCTGCGAAGCCGCAGCCTGTGCACCGTCGCGCAGCTCGCGGCGCTCGGCCGGACCGACGAGCTGAAGGCGCACCTGTACGGGGCGTTGAACCTCGGCATCCGGCGCGAGGAGCTCGTCGAGGTGCTGATGCAGACCGCGTGCTACGCGGGCGTGCCGGCGGCGGTGAACGCGCTCAACGCCGCGGCCGAGGTGCTCGCGCCGCCCAAGTAGAGGGCGGGAGCGGCGCCGCGTGCACCGAGGCGGCGCCGCGACGCGGCTGCGCGACGCTCACGCCCGGGCCGCGTGCTCGGTCGCCGCAGGGAAGCGGCGCGCCCAGCTCTCGAGCGGCAGGCGCACGCCGTTCGCGACGAGCGAGATCAGGCGGTACCAGCCGCAGAGCACGAGGAGCTCGAGGAGCTGGCGCTCGTCCCAGTGCGCGGCGAGCCGCGCCCAGAGGTCGTCGCCGACCGCGCCCGTGTCGTGCAGGACGTCGACCAGCTCGACGAGCAGCGCCTCGCGGGCGCCGGACGGGGCTCGCGTGCCGGGCGGTGCGAGCGTCGCCGCGACGTCCTCCTCGCTGAGCGCCGCCGCACCGCCGAACGCCGCGACGTGGACGCCCCACTCGTGCTCGCAGCCGCTCCGCGCGCACACCCGGTCGATCACGATCTCGCGCTCGCGGAGCGGCAGCGAGAGGCGGCGCGAGAGCAGGTGGCTGCCGAGCGCCCGCATCGCCCGCGCGAGCGGCAGATCGGTCGCGAGCAGGCGGAAGAGCGCGAGCGGCGGCAGCGGCGACCCGGGCGGCATCCAGCGCGCGAGCTCCTCCTCGACCTCGGGTGCGAACGGCGCCTCGAGCGGCGCGATGCCCGGCGTCTGCATCGGCTTCTCTCCGTCCCTTGCGACCGGCCGTGCGACCGCGCTACGGATTTCGTAGTGAGGAGCCTATCGCTACGGATTTCGTAGCGCAAGCAGCCCGAGACGGAGGAGCGCAGCGATGGCCAGACCTTCCCGCCGGACGACGGTGCGCGGGTCGCGCACCGGACGCCCGATCATGGTGCTGCTCGACCTGCTCGGGCGCCGCTGGACGCTGCGCGTCCTCTGGGAGCTGCGCGACGGGCCGCTCGCCTTCCGCGAGCTCCGCGAGCGCGCGGGCGGGCTCTCGCCGTCGGTGCTCAACGCGCGGCTCCGCGAGCTGCGCGCGGCGAGGCTCGTCGAGCTCCGCCCGGACGAGGGCTACGCGCTCACCGCGGACGGCACCTCGCTGCTCGAGGCGCTGGGGCCGCTCTACGCCTGGGCCGCGCGCTGGAGCGTCGAGCCGCCCGGCGCGGCGGTCACTTCGCGCGCGGCGGCGGAAGGTGCAGCTTCACGCCGGCGAGGCGCTCGGCGACCTCGACCAGGTCGGTGAAGTCGTTCCCGCCGAGGCCGAAAGCCTTGGCGGCGACGAGCGCCTGCGCGACCTCCGCCGCGACCGGCGTCGGCACGCCGAGCTCGCGCCCCAGGTCGAGGAGCAGGCCCGCGTCCTTCGCCGCGAGCTCGAGGGCGAAGTCGGTGGGCCGGCCGCGCTCGTTGATCCCCTCCACCATGCGGTCGATGAAAAAGTTGCCGCCGCCGCCCGCGCGCACCATCTCGACCATGGTGCGGAGGTCGATCCCGCTCTTCGCGCACAGCGCGAGCCCCTCGAGCGACACCCACGCCGTCGCGAACGCGAAGAGGCTGTTGACCAGCTTGCCGACGTTGCCGGCGCCGAGCGGACCGAGGTGGAACACCGCGCGCCCGAGGCTCTCGAGGAGCGGCGCGCAGCGCCGGTGGATCGCCTCGTCGCCGCCGACGATGAAGGTGAGCATGCGGGCGCGCGCGCCCGGGGCGCCTCCGGTGAGCGGCGCCTCGAGCAGGTGCCGGCCCGCCGCGGCGAGCCGCGCGCCGACGCGACGCACGGTCTCCGGCGCGTTGGTCGTGAGGTCGACGAGCACCGCGTCCTCGCCCGCACCGGAGAGCCACTCCTCCGCCGCGCGCTCCATGATCTCCGGGGTCGGAAGCGAGAGGAAGGTGGTCTCGCTCCGCCGCGCGACCTCGGCCACCGACGTGGCGGCACGAGCCCGCGCTGCGACGAGCGGCCGCATGCGCGCCTCGTCGATGTCGTAGACCGTGAGCTCGTGCCCGTCGGCCGCGAGGTTCGCCGCGATCGCCCCGCCGATGTTGCCGAGGCCGACGACGCCGAGCCGCATCTGCGCCACGCGCTGCACCGCCATTCGCGACCCGCTAGCACGGGCCGCTGTCGCGGAACAAGGACGAGCGCCGCGCGACCCGCATGACACGGGACGCCCGCGATGCTTGAAGCGCGCGATGCACGCCGCCGAGCCGCCGCCCGGCCCTCGTGCGCCGGACGACGGCGGCCCGTGGGGTCGCCGCCGCCGCGCGCTCACCCTGGGGCTCGTCCTCACCGTCGCGTTCACCGCGTTCGAGGCGCTCGCCGTGGCGACGGTGCTGCCGGTCGCGGTCCGCCAGCTCGGCGGGCTCGAGCTCTACGGCTGGACCTTCAGCGGCTTCATGCTCGCGAACCTGATCGGCATCGTCGCCGCGAGCGAGGCTTCCGACGTCCGCGGGCTCGCCGTGCCGTTCGCTGCCGGCGTCGCGCTGTTCGTCGCCGGGCTGGTGGTCGCCGGCGCGGCGGACAGCATGCCGATCCTGATCGGCGGGCGGGTGGTGCAGGGGTTCGGCGCGGGCGCGATCGGCGCGGTGAGCTACGCTGCGGTCGCGGCCGGCTACGGCGACGCCGCGAAGCCGCGCATGCTGGCGCTCCTCTCGACCGCCTGGGTCGTGCCCGGGCTCGTCGGACCCGCGCTCGCCGGCGCGGTCGCGGACCACCTGGGCTGGCGGCTGGTCTTCCTTGGCCTTGCCCCGGCGACGGTCGCGGGAGCGGCGCTCGCGCTGCCGGCGCTCGCGCGGCTGCCGCGCGCCGGACGCGCGCCTGAAGCCG
>FWPU01010770.1_pt1 | contig 13311 bp, 16 predicted proteins | sample 2228361 | NCBI WGS metagenome assembly FWPU01 (sample SAMEA103939777, study PRJEB20133) | metagenome | reverse complement strand
GTTGGGAGGGGGGGAGGGGGGCATCCCCCCTCGCCTGCCCGCGCATGCGCATTATATTGACTTGACTTTTCGGGTTACGTGCAACGTTATGCAATACTTTTCACATCAGCGAGAATACGTATTCTTAGGTCAGGATTTGGGATGGGTGGTATGTCTGGCTTACTGTTGTGGAATCTGGTCAGAGAATACGTATTCTCGGCGTTTATGGGGCGATTTTTTGGGGGTTGTAGGTCAGAGCTGGTTGTTGCGCGCGAAGGTATTGCGGGGCTTGATGGTATGGTTGTTGCCGTGAAGGTAGGTATGAGCCGGGTGTATGGTTTGGTTGTCGGGCGTGTAGGCATCACCCGGCTTCACGGTTTGGTTGTTGTTGCGGGTGTAGGCATCACCCGGCTTCATGGTTTGGTTGTCGCGCGTGTAGGTATCAGCTTGGTTTATAGTTTGGTCGTTGCCATGTAGGGATAGGTGAGACGATGCCTTTGCTTGCGAGGATTTGTCTGATACTGATGAGTGTTGCGTCCCGGTCGTATTCTGTAGTTGGTTCTGGTGGCTTGTATGGTGCGTGGGAAGCTGGTGTGTTATGGTTGTTATTGGTGTTGGGTATTGTGGTGTTATTGTTTGTTTGTTGGTATTTGTTTTCGCGTCGGTTTTGGTATCGTTCTGGGTGTTCGACCCAGTCGAGCCATGCGTATGAGAGGTCGTTATATCCGCGCATGACCCAAGCGGTGTATGCGTTGACGAAGTCATCGCGGTGGTATTTTTGCATAAGGGTTCTGGTTTTATCGGTGACGAGTGTTGGTATTCGTTTTGGTTCGATGCTCATGATGGTTGCGAGGAGTTGGTTAGCGTCGTTGGCGGTGATGTAGTCGTGGAATGGGTCTTCGTTGTCGTCGTTTTCGTTTTGGGTTGTGGTGGTGGTGGTGGTGGTATGCTGCATTTGGGTTGTGGTTGCGGTGGTGGTTGTGGTTGTGGTTGTGGTTGCCGTTACGGTTGTGGTGAGATGTTCGGTGGTGTTGGTTGTGGCATCGGGTTCGGTTATGGTGATGGTTTCGCCTTCGTAGTAGGCGTATAGGCTATCATAATCCTCAGGGTCGGGCAGTTCAAGTTGGTTGCTGGTGGTGGTGCATTCTGCTTTTTTGGGGGGGGATAATAGGGGGGGGTACTGCTCCCCCTGATCTTTTTCCTCCTGGATCTCTTTCTTACGAAGTGCATTTTTTGCACTTCCGGAAGTGCAGTTGTTGCCCTCGCGGAGGTGCAGATTTTGCCCCTTGGGTTGTTCGGCTTGGGTAGTGGTTTGGGTTTGTGGTTCTTCGTCGTCGCCGAATCGGATGCTGCCGTCGTTGTCGGTGATGGGCTTTTCTTCTTCGAAGATTGGGTGCCAGAGGAAGAAGTATCTGGTTGTTCGGTGGTATAGGCGGTCTTGCCCTGTGGGCGTGACGCGCTCGATGAATTTTTGTTCTTCGAGTTCTTTGATAGCGTTGACGACGGCTCTTCTGGATGCGCCGACTTCGCTAGCGAGGGTATCGAGCGATGGATATGCCTCGCCGTGTTCGCCCATGAATTGTGCGAGTCTCGCCCAGACGAGTTTGGCGGTTGCGCTGATGGTCGTACAGCGCAGCAGTGCGTTGGGGATGAACGACCCGTGGAAGAGTCGATACGGTCTAAATCGCTGTCCGATTTTCATCGTCGCGTTCCTCCTTGCGTTTTTCGTATTCATTGTATCACAGTTTTGCGCATTTGTCAAGGGGTTTTGCGCTTTCGGCGTGCGGGCTTCTGTCGTCTGCTGGCTCGCTTGAAACTCATGGTCTTCTCGTCTTCATTGGATCGCTCATGAGCAATGGTGTTCTCTGGCACCCTGGCTCGCTCCATCCTTATGGGCTTCTCTTAAGCACCGGCTCGCTCATGTCCCGTGGGCTTCTCCTCGACGATGGCTCGCTCCATCCTTGTGGGCTTCTCTTAAACATTGGCTCGCTTCATCTCGACGGTTTTCTATCGCAGACCGGCACGCACTCTCAGGGCGGGTACCTCCTTGACAACGGCTCGCTCAACCCGTCTGGGCTTCTCTCCCTTTCTGGCTCGCTCGGGTTCTTTGGGCTTCTCATCAGAGATGGCTCGCTCGCGCCAGATGGGCTTCTCTGGAAACATGGCTCGCTCAACAGATTTGGGCTGCTCGCGCATCGACGGCGAAACCAGCACTCCCACCACATATTCTACCACAAACACCGTCATGTTGCAAGCCCCGACGCCAACTCCTCATCCCCGAACAACCGGCTCTCCAAACAGTGCGGGCTGATATACAGGCACTCCCGTAACCGGTTCACACTGTTGGGCGAGGGATTGCCGTGGTTCCACGCGCGACTGCCCTTCCAGCGATGCATGCGCCAGCCAGCCCGAACCAGCTCATCATGCTCCCCAACGTACCCTGCCAGAACAATCCGATACCGCGATAATCCGCCGTTGGCTAAGCACCACTCCCGAACCGCGTGAGCCACCTCAAACGAATCGTAGCGGTACACCCGCCTATACCGCTTCGCACTGTACGGCGGGTCGAGAAAAACGCCAACCGGCTCCCTGTCGGATACCCGCGGCTCGACCAGATGCAACCAGTCCCCGCACCGAATGCGCACATGCCGCAACCGCTCGCACAACGCCCGCATCCACTGGTAAAGATACGGCGCATAGGGCGCGTCCAGCGGTAACGTGCCATTGCTCGGAACCGAAGACGCCCGCACTCGAAGAGCAAGTATCTTCTCGGCTCCGTTGCTCGCGTCCACGCAGAAATACGGCGCGCGCCTGTGGTCAGCCGAGTAAACACCAACGTCCTGACAGTAAATCCAGTAGCCAGCAGCACGCGCATCGTAGAAGTCAGGGTCGGAAATGCAACCCTGCTGAATGGCTTCCGCGCGTGCCTGCAACCACGACCACCGCGCCCGCATCTCATGGTCTGAAGCCGGTATGTCCAGATACCGCGCTACCTCGTCCGGCGCATGCTGAATCGCACGCCAGGCGTTCACCAGCAAACCGTTAATATCGTTTACCGCCTCGACATGCTTCGCAGGGTCAAAGTTCGGACGCGCCAGAAGCACAGCACCAGAACCGAAAAACGGCTCCAGATACAGAGGCACATCGCCGAGATACGACCACACTACATTCGCAACTCGCGATTTTCCGCCCATGTACATGAACGGCGCACGCAGGTATGTCACGGTTTCACCTCCTGTATGCAGTGTGAAGTTTGGGCAGGCGGGGTGTACTTGCCCCGACGGCGAAGTTGCGTTACAACGCCCGCGCCTGCCCGCCACGCTCTCTCCTTTGGGTTGTCTCACCCCGATCGGCTCGCTTTGGAACATCGGGCTTCTGCCAGCACATGGCTCGCACTGGATGTTCGGGTTCCTCTGGTTTGACGGCTCGCTCCACCCCCGCGGGTTTCTCGATGTTCTTGGCTCGCTCAAGAATCATGGGCTTCTCTTTCCATGTGGCTCGCTCCCTCCTGTTGGGCTTCTCCTGCGACGCGGCTCGCTCACCCGCAGCGGGTTTCTCCATCAACCCGGCTCGCTCACCACGGTTGGTCTTCTCGTCAAGAATGGCTCGCTCCTCCTGCCTGGGATTCTCGAGCTGCGTGGCTCGCTCTACCATTATGGGCTTCTCCTCGACACTGGCTCGCTTTCAGCTCCTGGGCTTCTCTTGCTACCCGGCTCGCGCGAATCTCTTGGGCTTCTCCTCGACACTGGCTCGCTTTCAGCTCCTGGGCTTCTCTTGCTACCCGGCTCGCGCGAATCTCTTGGGCTTCTCATGCACCCCGGCTCGCTCGCACGGTTCGGGCTTCTCCGCGAGAATGGCTCGCTCACTCACGCCGGTTTCAATCCCCACCCGTCCTCCAGGACGGGTGCAACGCTCGTCCTGCATGGGCTTCTCTCTGCTTTTGGCTCGCTCTGCCCGGGCGGGTTACTCATCTGTCAAGGCTCGCTCGGCGGGTGCGGGCTTCTCGCCATCGTTGGCTCGCTCCATCCTTATGGGCTTCTCTCTTCCCGTGGCTAACCGCTACCAGCACCGCACTAGCCCGCGTCCCCATACCACCCGAAGTCTTCCGGCGGCAATACCGTGCTGTGACCCAGATTCGCTATCGCATATGGGTCGCGCACCGGTAAGCCCAACTCCCGACGCCAGACTAACCACAAATGAGCCAGAAAGAGCTTAATGGTCTTGCGAGCCGCCGCCATATGCACACGACCCTTCGACCAATCGGGACGCGACGCCTCATACCGAGCCCTCTGCGCATAGTAGTAGTCCTTGTAAGGACTCTCCTTGCACTTCAGAAAGCTCGTGAGGATCACGTAGCACGTCGTCTTGAGCCGCGCACAATAGTGCAACTTCTCGCCACGCTTCGGGCGCTCAGCCACACCATCCACCACCGCGTAGCCGCAAAACCGCCACAACGCGCTGATGGTGTCAGCACGCTCAATGTCAATGCGCGCGAGAAGCTCACCGGCATATACCTCGCCTACGCCCTTCACGGACAACAAGCGACGCATCACCGGCTCGTCCTCCAGCAGGTAGCGGACAACCCGACGCATCCGCTTCTCATACTCCCCTTCCAACTGCTCCAGCATCTCCAGGTTCTCCCGGTGAACCTTCAATGCCATGCTGGTGCGGGTGTCCGTGTCCCTGCCAGCCTCCAGATGCCATACCCGATTGTGCTCGGCAATGCGCAACTTCTGCAACTGCTTCCGCGCATCGCTCAAAGCACGCAAGGTGTCCACCAACGGTCTGCTCATGGTCTTCCTCCTTAGCTTGATTTTGAAAGCGTGTCTTTGTAGCGCCGGTACACCGCTACCCAATCGTGCGGGTTGCGATACATCCGTACCAGCAAGCCCAACGCTTCCGCCACATCGCGCGGAATGAGCACGTAACCGGCTACCACCTGATACGGTATCCGGTTCGCCTTAATCCAGCGGGACAGCGTGCTCATGTCCACGCCAATGATGGGCGCAGCCTGAAATGGGCGAAGCAACTCGTCGTCGTGCACTGGTCTCACCTCCTTCGCAATCCGATTGTATTATACCACATACCGCGCAGAAATGCAAGCCCCTACGTCGCCAACACCCCTAAAGGCAAAAAAAAATCTGCTGGTGGGGCATCCCCCTTGGGGGGGATTATAGGGGGGGCCCCTCCACCTGAATCTCTTACACCTGAATCTCTTACTATCGAAGTGCAAAAAATGCACTTCCGGAAGTGCACTTTTTGCACTTCCGGAAGTATCATTTCTGCACTTCCGGAAGTATCGATTCTGCACCTCCGGAAGTGCACAGGTTGACATTCCCTCACGGCGGTGCTACAATGTAGGCAGAGGGGGGAACGCTATGAGATTAACTGCACTCATAGCCAATCTGCTTCTGGCGATGGTACAGGCAGCAACGCTAGCGCAGGCGGCAGGGCTAGCGCAGGCAACATTGCCAGACCTCAACATGAGCGCAGAGGTCGCGCCCGCAAACGTGCGCGTCGGGCAACAGGCTGTCCTCACCGTCAGGCTCAAAAACACCCGAACCGACGCGCAGATACCGCTTGCCGTCACCGCTTCCTATACCGACCCGCAGGGAACGCTCAAGCAGGTCACGGCGCAAACCATCCTCAACGTCGACGCCAGCCTGCCAATCCGGCTGTCCTTGCAAATCGGCAACCTCACACCACTGCCCAACACAGCTACCTTCGACGGCAAGCCCATTGCGATCAACAACGAACTGAGCGTCGACCTCACCGTACCAGGCGATGGAAGAGAACACGTACTGCAAATAGCAGTCAAGCCATGATAACCATTCCGGTCAAGGGAGATGATGACGATGGTCAAGCGCATTCTGCAAGCACTAAAGCGGGCAGTCACCCTACCCGCCCGCTACAACAGCGCCAAGGACATCGCGTCCGACCCCGCGGGCGCGGTCAAGCACGCCACCGAGCAGGTAACGGGCGCCATTCGCCGCGTCACCGCTTACTGCGACGACCTGCGCAGGCTCGCGGCTGACGTGCGCGCTATCGCGAGCAGTGTGGAGATGCTCGCGCCACACTCCGTGCTCGGCAAGCGTCTCCGCAGTATCGCAGACAGCCTTGATGAAGTAGCAGACGTCCTGGAGGTAGTAGCGTGAAGTATCCGGTCAAGCTGACGCACGCCAGCCCCAACTACAGCGCGCGGCAAAACACGCCCGTCGACCTCATTGTGCTCCACAGCACGGCGGGATCCATGCACGGCGCGCTGTCATGGCTTTGTAACCAACAATCCCGCGTGAGCGCACACTACCTCATCGCCCGCGACGGCACCATCTACAAACTCGTGCCCACCAAGTACGCCGCGTGGCACGCAGGCAAATCTACTGTGCCCAAGCCAAACCTCCGCTCTATCGGTATCGAACTAGAGCAACTCTATCCGCAGCCACCCACAGACGAACAGATCGACGCGCTGCACCAGCTCGTCACCGTACTGAAGGCTTACATCCCAGGTGTCCGCTATCTGGCAGGGCACAAAGAGATAAACAAACGTAAGCAAGACCCCTGGGGCGTCGATATGAACGCCCTCAGGGACAGATTCGGTCTCGGCGAGGTTCCAGGCGGATGAAAATGGTCAGTCTGGGCGCGGGCGTTCAAAGCAGCACCATGCTACTGCTGGCTCTGCACAGCGAGATAGACATGCCCGACGGCGTTATCTTCGCCGATACAGGCTATGAGCCAAAGGCTGTCTACGAGTGGCTCGGCTTTCTGAGACAGAAATGCGAACACGCGGGTCTGCCGTTCTATGTCGTCTCCAACGGCAACATCAGGAAGTTTGAAGAACAGAAAGGCTACGCCTCGCTTCCGCTGTACGTTGAAGCATTCGGCTCTACTGGAATGCTTCGCAGGCAATGCACCTACCGCTTCAAGATAAAGCCCATCTACAAGAAGGTGCGGGAACTTCTCCGGCAGAAGGGCGAGACGCAGGCAGAACTGTGGATAGGCATATCGCGCGATGAGGTGCACAGGATGAAAGACGCCCGCGTGCCCTACGTCAAAAATGTCTACCCGCTCGTCGAGCTACGCATGACCAGAGCCGACTGCTTGAACTGGCTTCACCGGCACGGCTACCCGAAGCCGCCGAAGAGCAGCTGTCTGTTCTGCCCGTACCACGACGACGCCTACTGGCGAACGTTGAAGCAGACGTCAAAAGAAGAATGGGAAGAAGTGGTCGCGTTTGACGAAACAGTTATCAGAAACAAAGTACCCAAATACGGTAAGGCGTACATCCACAGGAGCAGGCTAAGCCTCAGGCAGCTCGCGGAAAGGCTCGATATCCAGATGACGCAGACGTCGCTTGACCTGTTCGGTCAGGAATGCGAGGGAATGTGCGGTGTCTGAAGAGCGATTCGCTCGAAAAAGGAGTGAGACGACATGCCAGAAGGCATTATTGCCACGCTAGGCAGAAGGCTCATCGGCATACCAGACTACGTGCACTACGTGAGCTTCCACTCCATGCTCGGCGTCCAGAGCGCACCGTTTGACATCAACGGCAACTACACCCTGACTGCCGAAGACGAAGCCGCCCTGCGCGAACTCAACTTTACCGCTACGCGCCTGTACGATGTCCTGCCACAATACCCCAACAAGACCCTGGAGCAAAAGCTCGACATGCTCGATTACCTCTGCGACCGCATCGGCATCGTCAAAGGCAGACTGGTGCTCTGCTTGCCCGACAAATCATCCGTGAACATGCCCACACCAGCCGAATACGCCGACGCTATCGTCGCCGCATACAAGCGCGGCTACCTGCAGTTCGAGATGGCAAACGAACCCTACAGGCAGGAGTGGGGAAGCCCATCCAAATGGTCATACGATGCCACTGGCGAAGCGGAGTTCTTGCAATGGGCAGAAGAAACGGCAATGCGTGTCCGGCGGGTCTGCCCCAACGTCGAGCTCTATCTGCCAGCGTTCCTCCCTACGAAAGCCTTCTTCGCCAGCGCGATGCTGGAAAAGCGACACCCAGAACTCTGGAACGGCATCACGTTCCACGCGTACTCTTACTACACCGCCAGTAACAACTACAGCCTGCTCGATGCCGTAGTCTCCCGCAGCGTCTACTACCTCAACCTCTTCAACAGCTGGAGCCAGTATGCACCTTTCATCTTGAGCGAATGGGGCAACGCCTACGCCCCAGACAACGATTACCAGAACCGCAACGGTAACATCGAAGCGGTGCTCCATGCCGCCTATCGGCTCGTAGTCATGAGCACCGACACACGTTACCGCTTCGCCGGACACTGGTACGTGCTCAGCAGTAAGTTCTCGCAGACGGGAATCCCACCTGGATGGTTCCATTACACCGACAAAGACAAGGGTGTGCGCGGGATGCTGTATTACTTCCGCAAAGCGTGGATGCGCCACGCGAAGGGCTACGCGCTGGAAATGGACGCGCAAACCGAATACTACAACGGCGACCCCGCTATTCTGGCACAAGCCGCCGAACAGCCAGACGGCAACATCTCCATCTGCGTCGTCAATCCCTTCGCCCAAGCAAAATCAGCGCAGTTCACGCTTCCCGAACACTGGCGCGTGGACACGGCGACCGGCTTCGCCTATACCAACAGCGACCGCGAAGGCTCGCCCATCCTGACTTCAGAAAGCCAGTTCCGGCAGGAACTCAGCATCACCGTAAGCACGGATAGACGCACCGTGTCGTTCACCATGCCCTTGCAATCGGTTAACTTCGTGACCATCATACCAGGTGGGAAACAGCGCATCCTCTTGACGCAGGACGGCAATAAGAAGAGCGCAAACCATGCACTTATCGCCGATTGGAACTACACGGGCACGGACGGCGTCGTGCTCGCCAGAACGGAAACCGACGACTACCTGCGGTTCCGCATCCCAGATACCGACTGCCCGCCGCTGCCAGAACCCAGCGAACCCGAAGATGAGAGCTACGCGGACGTTGCCGAACCGAACAGGTGGGTTCACGAAGGCAACTACGTGCGCAGGCAGGGATGGGCGTTTCGCGGCGCGCCGGACGGCAACGGTCTCATCTCCGTCCGCCCGTCCTACCTGTGCTTCGCGGGCGATTTTCAGGTCGACTTTCAGGTCATCTGGGACGGCTTCGGGATAGGCTATGAACCGCAGGCTGGCAGCACCGAAGCCGACTGCGACACCTTGCGCCTGCTCGTCAACGACACGATCGGCATCGCCGTCGGCTGGGATGCCTACAAAAATGTCGGCGAACCCTGGCGTATAGGCATCCACTCCGTAGAAGACGGGCAAATAGTCTACAGCTTCGGCTTACTTGACGAAGATACGCCCGGCACGCTGACCATCGGGCGTACGGGCACAACGGTGTGGGCGCGATACGGAGTGCTCACGCGCAACGTGGGAACGGCTTCCGGTCTTGTCAGCATCAAGATGCTCAAAGACTTCAGCCTGCCCAGCAGTGAAGGTCTGCACATCCTCTGCCGCGTGCTCGATGTCGCCACCGTCGCGGGCAAGCCCGCGAATGTCACTGCAGACAGTCGCGTCATTGACGTTGGCGAGAAGCGCACGGTCGTGGTCGAGACCCATCCGCCCAACCTCGTGACCCACTTCAGGGGTTCGGACGATGGGCAGAACTGGTCGGGATGGACGCCCATTTCCAGCCTGCCAACCGTGTCATATCGCTACTATCAGTTCCGCGTGGTGCTTGCCGACAGCGGAAGGCTGTTTGAACGCCTGCGCGTGTGGGGTTACGGCGGTAAGACGCGCAGGCACATCTACAGGCGCGGCGGTGTGGTAAAATCCGAGACGGCAAGGCACGATCTGCCATTCGCCGCAGTGGTCTTCACCACCGATGGGCGTATCGTGCCCAGTAACGTGACTAACATGGAGAGCGCAGATGACACGGACAACATCATTGGCGAAGACCTTATCATCGAGTAAACGCCATTCTCTGGAATGCCGCGCGTTGCGGGACTATCTCGACCTGCGGGGCTTCTATTACCACAAGCATCTAGGATCCGTCGGACAGCGGGCGGGGCTGCCCGACTTCGACGTTGTCATCGGCGGACGCTATATCGCCGTGGAAGTCAAGACCGGCAACGGAAGGCTGAGCAGAGCACAGGAAGCCGAGAGGGAAGCCATCGAACGCGCGGGCGGCATCTATCTCGTAGGCGATGTTGAGACCATAGTCGCACAGCTTGAGAATATCCGCAAGGAGATGTATAATGACAGCAGAGGGGTGAGGTAAGTGGCACTGATTGAGGGGCTGCTCGGCATAGCCGGGCTGATTACGCAGATTGACGCTGCGCGGCGCGCAGCGTCCGCGCAGAGCCGCGCCATGCAGGAAGCCGTATGGCAGGCAAGGCAGATGGAGCTCATGCAGCAGCGCGCTGCCGCTGCTATCCAGTCTTCTCTGCTTGCCCAACAGACCGCCATGCCGACCGGTCTCGGCAGACTAGCATACGACCAGCTGGCGAGCGAAACGGCGAAGCTTGCGGCGCTAGCGGCACGGCTCTACCCGCGCACGCCGGGTATTGCCCAGAACATCACGCTTGCAGGCTTGGCGAAAGCCCAGCAGGCGGAACGGCAGGCGAACATCGAAGAACTGGCAAGGCGTCAGCAGTTGCTGGCGAACCTTGCGCAGCAGCAAATGCAGGCGGCGCAGGTCATGACCGGGGGCGCGGCGAACGTGGCAAACGTATGGGCGCAACTGGCGAACATGACCGCGCAGATGTATAACCCCGCCGCATACGCTGCTACTATTCCGCAGTTCGCTAGCCTGATAGAGCAGAACTTCCCCGCTCTTCAAGGTTTATTCAAAGGTTTGGGGCGCGGGCGGAAGACCGGAACGCCACGGGGTCAGACCGCAACGGGCACTGGCGAGCTGATTTCCCCCTTGCTGGCAGCGTTCCCGCGCCCCACACTCCAGCAACGAATCGGGCAGTACTTCCCAACTTTTCGGCTGTGAGGGGCGAAAATGCGCAAAGAAAGCGTTGAGCAACAGAAGAAGCGCGAACAAGAGACGTTAGCGCAGGGTCTGCTCGCCCTCCTGCGCCCATCGCAGCCGATGCAGGCGTTTGCGCAATTTGGGCAACTAGGGCTCGCTACCGCACAGGCTCAATCGCCTCAGCCGTCTCAGCCACCGGCGGCGCTGCCGCCGGAGCTGACGAGCATCATTCCAGAGCCTGTGCTTTCGCTCCCGCCTGAACCGGTGCCCCTCAGTGACCGCCCTCCGGTCACAGAGGCACTCGCTCTGCTGGCTCAAACCCAGAGCAGAGCGAACGTGCCAAATCCTCCGAGCGTAGGTGCACTGCCACCGCGTCCGTTCCTCCCAAGCGTGACGCCGGTTCAGGCGGGTGCGGCTCTTTTCGGCGCACTGCTCGCCGGACGCGAAGCCGCGCCCTACATCCTCCAATCGCCCTTCGTCTATAGCCAGCAGCAGTTCCAGCAGAAACTGCAGGAATGGCAGGCGGACGTGGAACTGCTCATGCGCACGAGGCAGATGGAACTGCAGCGCTACGAACTGGAGTCGCGCCAGTTCCAGAACCTGCTGGATTTGCCCATAAAGCTTGCTGGCGCCATGATAGATGTTGCCGTTGCCGAATATCAGGGCGACCAGCAGCGCTGGATCACGTCTGTCAATGCCATCGGTTCGCTGGTGCGCGAATGGCATGACAACCTGTCCCGCTACATGATGGAAATCCAGAAACTGCAGGAGAGCGAGCGGGTCAGGCAGCAGGATGCGTTCATGCGGTATCTGCTCAGTCCGCATGCATCGCTGATGATGCAGATGCTTCCGGCGGACGACCGCGCCAGCCTGTTCGTGCTCGCAGGTGCGCCCGCAGAGCAAGCCAAGGTCATGGCAGAAGTCTACATCTCGCCGGTCTTCCTGGAGCTGCAGATGAAACTGCAGCAACTCGCGCTGCAAGAACGGCGGGTCGGGCTGGAAGCCCAGCGCGTGGGTATTGAACGCGAGCGCGTGGGCATTGAGCGCGAACGGGTCAACGTCGCGTGGTACGAAGCCCACACGCGCAGGATGCTCGCATTGGCGAGCGGAGCCGGGCTCCAACTAGCGCAGAGCGGGCAGATAGGCGATGCCATCCTGAACTACGCCAACAAGATGGAAGAGCCGTTCAGGGGCATCGTGGGCATGCTTGACCAACAGGCGATGGGTGTCCTGAACCGCCTGCGCAATGGTCTGACCGTCATCGGGTCAGGCTACAAGGCGCAAGACAGAGGCATGATTACACGCGGCGCAGCGGGTATAGCCAGCAGCCTGCTCGACGCGCTGGATGTGGCGCAATCATGGCAAGCGTATGGTGCTTCAGGCGATGTCGGCAGCGCGATGCGCGAGCAGGCGCGGATGTTCATCCGCGCGGCGTGGAGCACGCTGGACGTGCTGCCCGACGACCTGCGCAGGCAGGTCAAGGCAGTGCTTGCGCCAACTCCAGAGATTGCGCAGCGATGGAAGGCTTATGGAATCGACCTGAGCGCGTCGGCGGGCAAGACCACGTCTGCGCAGTCCAATGCTGCCCTCTCCGGTATTGAGGTGCTGGTAGATACCGGCAATGGCGAGAAGGTCATGCCACTGTCCGAGTTCCTGAAGCAGTTCCCGACGAGCAAGAAGTGATGGTTTATGCCAAAGCGCGTCACCGTTCGCATACCTGCACCTGCGGTAGGGGTGAGCCGTTCGGGTACGTTCAGCGTATCCGTTGGGCTCACTGGTAAGGAAACGCGCGAGCAGACGCTTGCAAAGGTCGCAAAAGCTATCACCGAAGCCTATAACAGGCGTTTGAATAGCGCCATTACCCTCGCGGAGCAACAGCCCTCAGTTCCCCAGAGGCAGTCCCTGCTTGAGGATGTCTTCCGCACGCACGCTGCCGTGTCGCCCGTGCTGCAAAGGCTCGGCAGGGTTCTCGGCTCGGAGACCATCGCCAACGCTGCTGACACCATTCTGGAGAAGAACTACGGCACGCGCCTTCAGCGGCTCGCTGCGATAGAGGCGACCTATCAGCAGTATGCGAGACCGCAGGGCATCATGGGCTACGCCGGTGTGCCTCTTCCGGCTTTGCTTGGCGGCGAGACGGTCAAGAGCCGCTTTGCGGAACTGCCGTTTGAGCGCGGGTTCGCTGCCGGTAGTGCGCGGGTTTTGGCGGGGCTGACCACGCCGCTCAATATTGCACTGCTGGGCGGTACTGCGCTGACGGCGAACATTCCCGGCACGATTGCGGCGCTCGGTCGCGCCGGTGCTGCGGGCTACTTCGGTTACGAGATGGCGCGTGGGGCGGTGGAAGCGGCGCGACGCGCTGTTGGCAGGAGCGAAATCAGCCCGCTGAT
>FWPU01010768.1_pt1 | contig 13313 bp, 10 predicted proteins | sample 2228361 | NCBI WGS metagenome assembly FWPU01 (sample SAMEA103939777, study PRJEB20133) | metagenome | reverse complement strand
CATCGGCAGGCTGCGATTGGTGTAGACGCCGAGACAATATTCGGCGAGCGTCTCCAGAGGTCGGCTCGGATCGTGTCGGAAGCCGAGGTCGTAGACGCCCCCAACCTTCGTGTAGCTGGAGGCAACCACGACCGCGCCCTCGTCGTAGAACATCTTCCAGAATTGGCGGAAGTTCGTGTAGTTCGGCGGCCCCTCGACGACGAGACGATATCTCTCCGGCCCCATATCGCCGTCCGGCGTGACCGGTCCCTGGCCGCGGGCGAGCCGATCCTCGACCTCTTCGCGCAGAAACCGGTAATACTCGATCGCGTCGTCAGTGCCGCGAAACGCTCCGAAGATCGGGCCGATGTAATAGATACCCCCGAAATACGCGTCGATCGGGGAAGGCTTGTTCTTGGCGCTTTGCAGCACCCAGACTAGGTCTTCCTCCGCCTGCGCCGATTTTTTGAGATACTCGCGCAGCCGATCGATGTCGAACTTGACGCCGGAGATGCGTTCCAGCTTCGGAATCACCTCTTCCTTGAGCTGCTTGACCATGTATTCGATCATGTTCGGCGTGATCTTGCCGTCGCCCATGTACGGCGTGTGCAGCATGATGGTTTCGCACTGGTACTGTTCGCGCAGCAGCTCGAACCATTTCATGAACGTGAAGCAGCCGGTGTAGGAGAGCAGCAGAACATCCGGATTGGGAAATTTCTTTCCGTTCGGGGCGATGTTGCCCTTGGCCATCATGCCGATGTCGGACTTCACATAGGTGCACACGTCCTCGGAGTGACCAATTTTTTCGGCTTCGAGCACGTAGGCGCCGCTGGTGCGCCGCAATCCGTTCTGAATTGCGTTGACCTCGGGCAGATTGTTGACGAGCCCGAAGCACATGATCAGCTCGTTGAGGTTGCCGGGGACAAAAGTGGAAACCACCTTTTCCCCGGTCTCCGGCGCGTTGGTCAAACGGTCGTAGTGCGCCGCCATCATCTCCTTCTGCTTGAGCATGGAGGCGTCTTTCTTGACCTCCTTCGGTTTGACCTTTGGTGTGACGATGACGGCACTCATGCTGCGCTCCAGAGTTTGATCGAATCGGCGAACGTGCCGGCCTGCTCGCGGATCGGCTGCATCTGACCCGAGTTCTCCGCGTATTTGAACGCGATGTACGGGATGCCGGCGTCCTTCAAGACGTGCTGCAGCATCGGGCGTTCGAGCAGCGCCGGATCGCAGAAGCTCGGACACGCGAAGATGACGCCTTCGGCGCCCGTGCGCTTCACCGCGCGCACCAGGTGCTGACCCTTCTCCTTGAGATTGGGCTCGTATTTCGCCGCGGTCGATTCCGACTGATGCAGGAAGGCCGACGCCAAGTTTTGCAGCGGATCGCCTTCAAGGGGCACGTCGGCGGTGAGCCAACGGGTGACCAGCAGCAGATCGTCGTCGACCACGTAGCAGCCGGCCAGCTCCAGCGATTTGATCAGGTTCAACGGCGGCTGCTCGCAGAACACGCCGGTCAGCACGATGCGGCAGTTGTCGCGGCGCGGCCGTTCTTCGGACTCGGCCGCCGCCAGATAACTTCGGATCATCGCGGAATGCTCTTCGACCGGCAGCACCAGGCCGGCGCGGACGATCAGATAGACTTCCGCGGCCGGCGCCTGCCACGGCCGCTGCGCGCGGAAATCGTACAATGCCCGCACCAGCCGCCGGTTCTCATTGTAGAGGGCGATCGAGCGGCGAAGCTCGTCGTCGGTAATCGGCTTACCGCGCAACGTGCCGAGATCATGCCGAAGCTCGGCAAGCTCGTTGACGTAATAGTTGCCGCCGATGTCGTCGCGGTAGTTCTGCGGTACGTCGAAATAGCGGGCGTACACCTGCGGGAACATCATCTTCCACATCCCGGACAGGTTTCGGATCACGTCGCAGATCGACGGGAACAACATACCGTCCACGAAATCGAGGCGGCCGGAAACGCCGAGCTCGATCGTGGAACGCGGGATGCGGCAGATGTAGCTCTGGTAGTAGGCGTCGCCGTGTATGACCTCGAGCTGATCGCCGCCGCCCACGATCCCGAGCGGCAGCATGTCGGCGGCATGGATGATCTCGCGCGGAACGTAGATCGGCATGTAGCCGACCACTTTGCGGCCGGGGACTGCGGCTTTCCATTCGCGTGCGGTGGTGAAATGCAGATCGTCGAACAGCCGCTGCGCCGCTGCGACGATATCCGCCGTCTTCGATCCGTTCAGTGTTGCTGCCATCGTGCCGCTCGCTTCTCCAGGAAGGCATTGAGGCCTTCCACTGCGTCATGAGTCGCCATCAGTTCGTCGAGATAGACACGCTCCACCCGCTCGATCTTGGTTCGAACGCGGGCGCAAAAATCGAGCCGCGCCGCCCGCACGGCATAGCGCAGCGAGGATGCGCTTTTTGGCCTCAGATGCTCCTCGAAATAGGCGAGCGCGGCTCGCTCCGGTTCGAACGCAGCTTTCCGTGCCAGTCCCATTGTGACGGCCTCGTTCCCGGTAATGCCCCGTCCGGACAGGAGCAGGTCGACCGCGCGTGCGGGGCCGACCAGCTCCGGCAAGAGGCACGACGCGGCCGGCGCGAACACGCCAAGTTTCATTTCCGGCTGAGCCAAGTGGGCGTCCGGCGTGACAAACATCAAATGACCGGCCATGGCGACCTCAAGACCGCCGCCCAGGCAATGTCCGCGCACCGCAACCAGGATCGGGACCGGCGCGTCGACCATGCGAAGGATCAGCCGATGCAGCGAGCGCAGCATGGCCGCACATCGACCGGGCAGATGTTCCTCCACGCTTGCACCGAAGCTGAAATGCGGCCCTTCCGCATCGAGCAGTACGGCCGCGAGCTCGTCGTTGCGGAGATACTTGGCGAATGCGGCCTCGAGCGCCGCGATCATTTCGGCATCGATGAGATTGGCCTTCGGCCTGTTCAGGCGCAGGCGCAACAGGCGGCCCTCGGCCTCGAACCAATCCTTCAGGGGCGAACTCATGGCTTGCGCGCTCGCGGTTGAATGCTGTCGGTCAATTCGTCCGACCACGGCGTGTTGGCGGCCAGCGCCCGGCGCAGCGCCACGAAATCCACTTCGCGGCCGGTCTCACGCGTGCCTTCGTTGAAGGCGCGGAACCCGGCGCGGGCTTCGGTCATCATGTTGAGCGCAAGCCAGGCGCGGGCGTTCTCTTTGTTGCGGTTCCACGCGTCGAGTTTCGGCTTGCGCAGTTCCTCGATCGTCTTCGTCGTGCAATCGGGGAAGGTGTAGAGCAGCTTTGTGCACAACGCCTCCACCCTTTCGTCCAGCAGGCTGAGATCGACCGTGCCGCGTTTCATCAGCTCCTGCCCGGCCTTCAGCGCTTCGCCTGTTTTCGGTTTGCCGAAGACGATGCGGCCGTATTCATCGGTCAGACGCTCGGTTTCGATCAGCGGATTGGGGATGAATTTGCCATCGACCTTGAGCGCCGGGACGATGTCGGTGAGCATTCCCATGAAATAGGCCTCGTGGGCGGAAAACGGCTCGCACAGCACGCACGCCGCCATGGCGCGCTCGGCGCCGACCATCACCGGCAGAAAATCGGTTGCGCCGCCGATCGGGGCCGAGCCGTGCTTGGGGCCGGCCTGGCCGAAGCGCGCGAGATCCTGTGCAACCGAGAAATCGCAGGCCATGCCGATTTCCTGACCGCCGCCGATGCGCAGGCCGTTCACCCGACAGATCACCGGCTTGTCGCAGGTGAGGATGGTCGAGACCATGTCGTTGAACAGGCGCATATAGCCGCGATATTCCTGCGGATTGCCGGCGTAATATTCGGCGTATTCCTTGGTGTTTCCGCCGGTGCAGAACGCTTTGTCACCCGCTCCGGTGAATACGACAGCAACTACGTCGCGCGCCGCGCTGGCGGCGCGGAACGCCAGGATCACGGCTTTCACCATGTCGGTGGTGTAGGAATTGAGCTGCGCCGGATTGTCGAGCGTGATCCACGCATTGTACAAACCACTCACTGCCTTCCCGTCATGATCTTTGACGGGACGTTTCTCGTAGCGCACACCCTTGCTGAGACTGAGCCGCACATCCTCTGCTACGAGATCATGGTCCTTGATCTCGCGCCTGCCGGTTGCAACGCTGCGAACTGCCTCGGCGTTCATAATGCTGCTCCTCACGAATCGGGAACGAGAATGGCGCGGCGCTTGAGAAGGCCGGCGTGTGCTGCTTCAAAAACCTGATTGATTGCGCTCAGCGGATATTTCTCGACGAATGGCGCGACCTTGACGCGTCCGCCGAGCACGAGCTCGAGCGCTTGCGGGTAGAGCTCCGGCGGACATCCCCAGTTGCCGATCGCGCGCGCATGGAATGCCATCAGATTCGAGAGCCTGATCTCCACTTTATCCATGGTGAATCCGACGACGGCCAACGTTCCGCCGTGATTGAGAAGACTGAACGCGGTCTCTTGACCCGGCCGTGTTCCGGAGCACTCGAAAATGATCCATTCGGTCTGTCGCAGCCCGCGGTCTTTGGCAAAAGTCTGCAACGCACCTTTGAGGTCGCGCGGCGTCGTCGCTCGCGCATTCAATGTCAATGCGGCGCCCGCATTCTTGACGGCGGCAAGCTTGTCGTCGTTGATGTCGACGGCGGCAACTGTGGCGCCGAATGCCGCGGCAATCTGCACCGCGTAACTTCCGACACCGCCGACGCCATTGACGATCACGAAATCGCCGGCGGCAACCTGCGCTTGAACCACGGCTTGGTAGGGCGTGGTCACTGCATCGGCGATGACGGACAGATCGGCCAGATCGATGCCAAGGGCAGCCAGCCTCCGTTCATCGACCTCGCATAGACCGTGCGCCGGCACTACGATATGCGTGGCAAATCCGCCGTGAATGTCGTTTCCGGGCATCTTCTGATAGGGGCAGATCGTCGCTTTGCCGCGCCGGCACACGTCGCATGATCCGCAGGGGATGACCGCCGGCACGATGACCGCGCGATTGAGCCAACGCGTCGCATTGGCGCCAGCGTCGATAACATGCCCGCTGATCTCGTGGCCGAGCGTCAGCGGCAGCTCGTGTTTGGTGCGCACACCGTCGTAGTAGTAGCCGAGATCGGTATGGCAGACGCCGCAGCCCGCGATCTGCACCAGCACTTCGTCCGGCCCCGGGGACAGCCGTTCGCACCGCATCTCGACGAGAGGGGCATCCTTGCCCGTCATCACCCAGCGGACGGATTGCGGTACGGCCGGTTTCACCATCGGTTGCCTCGCGGCGCCAACACGGACCTCTTGAATTTGAGGGTAACTTCCGGCCGCTGTTTCCCGGCCGCCTTGATCTAAGACAAGGAAATCCCGAAAAAGCGCATTGTAGTACCGAAATACGCCTTGAGGCTTGTGCGTCGGCCCGGATCAAAAGGGGGCGAGCGTGGCAAATTCTCGAAGTATTTCAGTGGCTTTTGTGGGGAGCGGAGGGGCCGGGGCGCTAACCACGGGAAATTTCCTGCTCGAGGCGGCCGGGGCAGGGGGGTGGTACGGCCTCCTGACCCGCACGGTTGGGGCCCAGATTCGCGGCGGCGAAGCGGTGTCCGTCGTCCGTCTGGCCGCGGAGCCGGTCGAATGCCTGGCCGAGCAGATCGAGCTGCTGATCGGCATCGATTGGCATAACGCCCAACGTCTTGGCGGGGAGATTGGGATCGGGCCGCAAAGCCTGGTGATCGGCGATCCGCGGGGCGGCGACCCGCCGCCGAATATCGCCGCGGCGGGTGTCCGCCTCGTCGAAGTTCCGTTGAAGGAGATGGCCAAGACCATTCCGGAAGGCCGCCCCAACATGATCGCGTTGGGCATTGCCGCCGGGCTTCTGGGCTTCTCTCGCGATGTCGTCGCTAAGTCGATTGAAAAACACTTGGCGGAAAAAGGCGCAACCGCAGTCGAAGCGAGCCGGTCCGCCCTGGCATTGGGCTTCGACACAGCGACAAACCTCGATTTTCCCTTCCGCCTGCCGCCGCCGGTACGGAGTACCGCGCGCCGTTGGCTTGTCTCGGGAAACGAAGCCACTGCGCTCGGTGCGATCCGCGGCGGCATCCGTTTCGCCGCTGCTTATCCCATCACGCCGGCAACGGAAGTCCTCGAGTGGTTGGCGCCGAACCTGGCCAAGCTCGGCGGCGTGCTCTTGCAGGCCGAGGATGAGCTGGCGGCCATCAACATGATTATTGGTGCTTCGTTCGGCGGCACTCCCGCCATGACAGCGACCTCCGGTCCCGGTCTCTCGCTGATGGTAGAGTCGCTCGGACTCGCGACCGCCGCGGAGATTCCGATCGTCATCGTGGACGTGATGCGGGCAGGCCCGTCGACCGGGATTCCCACCAAATCAGAACAGGCAGATCTCAACATTGCCGTCTATGGCTGTCACGGCGACGCGCCGCACCTCGTGCTGGCGCCCCAATCCGTGGCCGATTGCCTGTTTACCACCCAATGGGCCACATATCTTGCGGAAGCGCTGCAGGCGCCGGCAATCGTGTTATCCGATCAATTCATCGGACAGGCACGCGCCGCGATCGAGCGACCCGCTGACGTTGCTTTCATCGGCCAGCGGCTCAAGGCGTCCGCGGTCGAGCGGCCGTACAAACGCTACGCGCTGGTCGGAGGCGGTGTCTCGCCGATGGCAGTCCCCGGTATGCGCGGCACCCAATACACCGCCGAAGGCCTGACCCACACCGAACGCGGCACCCCGACGAGCGGCGCGGTCGACCATCAGAATCAGCTAGATAAGCGGCGCCACAAACTCGAATCATTCAATTACGGGGATCACTGGGCGACGCTGGAGGGAAGCGGCAACCTGGCCGTGCTGACCTGGGGCTCGCTCACGGGCGCTGCACGAGAAGCGATCGGCCGACTTCGCGAAGACGGAATTGAGGCCGCGCTGATTGCGCCTCGCCTGCTTGCGCCCGTGCAACCCGCCCGACTTGCGGCCGCCCTTGCGGGCAAAGAGCACGTTCTTGTCGTTGAACAGACGCACGGCGCACAATTCTATCATTACCTTCGCGCCCACTACGACCTTCCGGCCAGCGTGCGCGTGCTCAACCGACCGGGGCCATCTCCCATCCGGCCGAGCGAGATCCATCGCGCCATCACCGAGTGGAGGAAACAATGACGTCCACTGACGCGCAGCTCGCGTGCAAGCCGGCGGATTACAAATCCGACGTCAAGCCAATTTGGTGCCCAGGCTGCGGCGACTATCACGTGCTCATGTCATTTACGCGCGCCTTCGCAGAGCTCGGGTTGCCGCCTGAGCAAATTGCCATTGTTTCCGGTATCGGCTGCTCATCGCGTATTCCGGCATATACGAACTGCTACGGCTTTCACGGCGTGCACGGACGCGCCCTCGCGCTCGCGGCAGGCCTCAAGATCACGCGGCCCGATCTCACGGTCGTGGTGGCGAGCGGCGACGGCGACGGCTATTCGATCGGCGGCAATCATTTCCTGCATGCCTGCCGTCGAAACATCGACATGACTTATGTGGTCATGGATAACCGCATCTACGGCATGACCAAGGGGCAACCCTCGCCCACCACGGAGCCTGAGTTCGATACCGCACTCTCACCGGGAGGAACCGGATTGCGGCCGTTTCACCCTTTGGTGATTGCGCTTGCCTCGGGCGCCAACTTTGTCGCCCGCTGCTTCTCGGGGGCGCCCAACGAGACAGCTTCGATATTGGTCGATGCAATTCGGCATCCGGGATTTTCTTTTGTCGAAATCTTGAGTCCCTGCGTGACATTCCGTCCGGACGAAAAGGAGTGGAAAACGCTCGTCCATCCGGCGCCGGTGGCAGCCACCAGCGATCCGGCGCGCGCAGCGCGGCGGATCATGACCGATGACGGTTTCAACATCGGCATTCTGTATCGTGGCGACCGCAAGCCTTATCAACCGCGGTTCGGGCAGACTTGCAGCGATCTTTCCGAGCTGGAGAAAGACTTCGAGCTATGAGCGGGATACCGGGCGGGCCCAAGATATCCAATCTCGCCGATTTGCTCGCGGTCGCCTATCAGATCGAGGCAGACGCGGTCGAGCGATACGAACTGCTCGCCTCCCAGATGGAGACCCACAACAATCCCGAATTGGCTGCCACCTTTCGCGATCTGGCGAGGGCGGAAGCCGTGCACCGCGATGAAATCAAGCGGTTGGCAGGCGACATCGATGTGGTTGCCCATGCGCGGGAGGTGGCCAAATGGAATACCGGTGAAAGTCCCGAACAGGCGGACATCGGCGCCGCACACTACATGATGACGCCATGGCACGCCCTGCAGCTTGCGCTTGGCGGCGAACAGCGGGCGCTCGCCTATTTCAAGTCGGTCGCCGAGACCGCCAAAGATTCCGCGGTCAAGAAGATGGCGGAAGAGTTCGTCGAGGAGGAAGCCGAGCACGTCAATCTTGTCCATCGGCTCTTGCGCAAGCATCGGCGCCCTCCCGAATCTTGGTCCGACGATCCGGATCCGCCGATCGCGCAGGAGTAAAGCCGGCCCCCGGCCCTCAGCGCATCCCCTCCGTAATGCCTGGGCGGCTACCTTCCTGTTTGCGGGTCAGGCATTGACAGAAGTCATGGCACGGGCAGCCCGAATGGCCTTTCGTGCCAAAGCGATTCACGCACGGACGTGACAATTTGCAGAATGGATCCTCGGGAGCGTGTGCCATGACCCTCGCAAGATCGAACAATCGAAGCGCCCGGGTACCCTATGACGACCTGCGCGAATGGATCGTCGAGGCGGAAAAACTCGGCGAGTTGGTGCACGCCCGCGGCTATTCATGGCAAGAAGACATCGGCATGGCTGCCGAACTGCTGCAGCACGATGCGCGGGCACCGGCCGCGCTGTTCGATGAGATACCCGGCTATCCAAAGGGCTTCCGGATCCTGACCAACTTCTTTGGCGGCCGACGCCAAAACATGACTCTGGGTTTTCCTCCCGAGTTGAACAAGATCGAGCTCTCCGAATCGTTCCTCAAAGACTTTCAACAGATTTGCGACAAGCCGCTGCCCTGCGAAGTGGTCGAGACCGGGCCGGTCATGGAGAACGTCATCGAGGGCGATGCGGTGGACGTGACCATGTTTCCCACCCCGGTCTGGCACGATCGCGACGAAGGTCGCCGCTATATCGGCACGGGCAGCTTCAACGTCACCCGCGATCCGGAGGAAGGATGGGTCAACGCCGGGACCTATCGGGTCATGATTCACGATGCCAAGCGGCTGGGTTTCTACATTTCACCCGGCAAACATGGTCGCATCCATCGCGACAAGTATGAACAGCAGAAGAAACCGATGCCGGTCTGCGTCGTCATCGGCGGCGACCCGTTGACATTCTTGATGGCGTGCACCGAAGTCCCCTACGGGATTTGCGAATTCGAGCTTGCCGGCGCCTATCGCGGACGTCCGCAGAGAGTCGTGAAGGGCAAGTACACCGGCCTGCCCTATCCGGCGAATGCGGAAATCGTAATCGAGGGGTTTGTCGAGCCGGGAAATTGCCTGCCGGAGGGGCCGTTCGGCGAGTGGACAGGCTATTACGGCTCCAAAATGCGCGCGGAACCGGTGCTCGATGTGAAGGCCATCTACCATCGCAACGACCCAATTCTGCTCGGGTGCCCGCCCCAGCGCCCGCCGGAAGAGCAGGCGCGCTACCGCGCCGTCATGCGCTCCGCGCTGTTGAAGCAGGAACTGCAGAAGGCGGGTCTGCCCGACGTTGTCGCCACATGGTGTCATGAGGTTGGCGGCTCGCGGCAGCTTACCGCGGTTTCGATCAAGCAGCGTTACCCTGGGCATGCACGCCAGGCCGGTCACCTTGCCGCCATGTGCCGATCAGTCGCCTACGCGGGGAAGTACGTGATCGTGGTCGACGACGACGTCGACGTATCCGATCTGGAAGAACTCATGTGGGCGGTCTGCTCGCGCTCCGATCCAGCGAATTCGATCGATTTCATACGCGGCGCGTGGTCGACCCCGCTCGACCCGAGTATCCCGCCGAATCGAAAGAGCGAGGGTGATTTCACCAACAGCCGCGCGATCATTGACGCCTGCCGGCCATTTCACTGGAAAGATCAATATCCGCTCGTCAACGTGCCCCTGCCGGAAACAAAGCGTCGGGCCAGGGAGATGTTCGACTGGATGCTCGACGGACGGACTCGCAGCCGATCAAAAGGCGCCTGAAGTGCGTTCCCGTTGTGGATCGCAAAGTTGCTGTTTGATCTGGCATGTTGCGCCGTCAGCGGGGCTGCTTTCTCAGATCGCGCACGCGCACGGCCTTACCCTGTGACCGCGGCAACTCGCCGGCGGACTTGATCGCAACCTGGCAGGTCACCCCAACGAGCGATTTGATGTGATGGGCGACGTCACGGGCCTTGCGCGCGCTTTCCTGCTCGGTCAATACGAGCCCGGGAGCAAGCTCGACCTCAACCGTCATCGCATCGATCTCACCTTCACGCGTCAAAGTGATCTGATAGTGCGGCGCGAGGTCGGGAAGCCCGACCAGCACCGCCTCTATTTGCGAAGGATAGACATTGACGCCGCGGATGATCAGCATGTCATCGTCGCGTCCGGTCACCCGCATGATGCGAACATGGGTGCGGCCGCAGGCGCAGGGCTCGTCGCTCAGCCGTGTTATGTCGCGCGTCCGATACCGAATCATCGGCAGCGCCTCCTTGGTGAGCGTGGTAATAACGAGCTCGCCGGTCTCGCCGACCGGCAGCGGCTCGAGCGATTTGGGATCGACGATCTCGAACAGAAAGTGATCCTCCCAGCCGTGCAGGCCGGCCTGCGCGGTGCCACATTCGCAGGCCACACCCGGTCCCAAGATTTCGGACAAGCCGTAGATATCGACCGCGGTTAGTCCCAGTCGTTCCTGAAGCTCGGCGCGCATCGCCTCGCTCCAGGGTTCCGCACCGAACAAACCTACGCGCAACTTGGAGCGCCGCAAATCTATCCCCATCCCTTGGGCAACCTCGGCGATGTTGAGTGCATACGACGGCGTGGCGCATAACACATGCGCCCCGAAATCCTGGATCAGCGTCACCTGCCGCTCGGTTCCGCCACCGGAAACCGGCACCACGGTGCAGCCCAGTCGCTCCGCGCCGTAATGCGCGCCAAGCCCGCCGGTGAACAGGCCGTATCCGTAGGCGTTATGCACGATGTCGCCCGGTCGCGCGCCAGCGCAGGCCAGCGAGCGCGCCATCAAATCGGACCAGCGATCGAGATCTCCCCTGGTATAGCCGACGACCGTCGGCTTGCCGGTGGTTCCCGAGGACGCATGCAGGCGGATGACCTGGTCGCGCGGCACTGCGAACAACCCGAAAGGATAGGTGTCCCGCAAATCTGATTTCACGGTGAAGGGAAACTTCGCAATATCGGCCAGCGTCCTTAAGTCGTCGGGCTTTACCCTTGCGTCATCGCACTTTTGCCGAAAATGCGGGACGTTCGCGTAGGCGCGTTCCAGCGTCTCCCGCAAGCGGGCGGTCTGTAACGCCGTGAGCGCATCGCGCTGCATCCTCTCGATCTCCGGATCGAGCATGAAGACGCCTGACGACGAAGTATCTTTGCGCGTACTCATGGGCTAACCCCCATCGATCAAATGCAGCGGCCGAATCCTCGGCGAAAGCGGATCATTGCGCGCTCCATCCGGGCTTTACTCCCGGCCCGACCGTGCCCGCCCCCCGCACCGGAGTGTGCTTAAGCGCGAATCCTTGATTCCACCCCGCGCGGGTGACGAGCACAAATTTCAAGGCAATGCCCGCGGCGGCAATCAACAGTCCGCTCAGCGCGAACAATGGCGCCATTGCGGGTGTTACAACGAGGCCGAGGGCTATCAGCAACAGTGGTCCGATCAACCCGACGAGGAGAAACCAAAGCCGGAAGCGATCGAGCGCGTCCAGAGCGCGCGTGGGGGCTCCCTCAATCAAGAGGGCGGTGAGATAGGATCGCCAGATCCAGCTGCGCAACGCCGCGAGCATTGCGACAGCCACCGCCGTCAGTGCGACGGTTGGGCCCGGCAACTGAAGCACGGCGCTCAACGCCAGAAAAAGACCGCCACCCTCGGCCACGCCGGTGGCGATGACCAGGGGGATGATGAAAGACGTTCTCCAGGCGGGAATTCCTTTGGCCTCGTAGAGAATCATGGCCTGGCTGAACAGGAACAGCAGACCCGCGACGGCGGCGAGCAACATCAACGGGATGCTTTCGAGCCAGGTGCCAAGGATGCCAGCTGGAAAGAAGACAGCGGCAAGGTACGCTTCCCGTGTCATCCACGATCGTTGCGGTTGACGTAGTACGTGCAGGAACCGCCAAGGCCTTCCGATTTTGAGGAACACCAGGAAAAGACCGAGTGCCACCAATCCCAGGGCGAGCCACCCGAACCCATACCAAGACTCGTGACGCAGGCTGGCCATGGCCACAAACATGAACAGTCCGGTGCCTGACCCGCCGCAGGCAAAATTTCCCGCCGCCTTCCAGTCCCAGTGTTGCTGATGCGATGGCTCAACACCGCGCGATCGAATGCCGCCGGCGCTCGCGTGTCTCGCACTCGAGGGGTTCTTCTGTTGCTCCGGCGCGCGGACTGCCCCGTACACGTAGTAGAAGCCGGGCTCGGTTCCCAGCTCCTCATGCATGCGGAAACTATGCTGTTCGCGCAGCAAGCGCGACACGTTGCTGCCCGGGTCGTCGAGATCGCCAAAGTGCAGCGCATCGGCGATGCAGGCATTGACGCACGCCGGTGTCGCGCGCGGGTCCTGCCCCGGGATGAGGCCGTTGGCGAGGCCGAAATCGATGCGATCGGAGCAGAACGTGCATTTCTGTGCGACGCCCAAGCGATCCGGCTGCTCGCGCGCGGTCTCGCTTTCTGTCGCGCTATTGCCGTAGGCGAAACGCGGTGCGTCGATCTTGAAGCGCGCCTGATAGGGACACGCGACATCGCAGTAAGCGCATCCGATGCAAATATCGTAATCAATGGTCACAATGCCGTCGGCCCGCTGGCGCGTCGCTGTGGTAGGACAGACATGCATGCAGGGCGGATCGGCACAGTGCTGGCAGCCCACTGGAACAAAGGTGCGACTGACGTGAGGATAATCCCCCACCTCGACGTCGAGCACTCTGCGCCACTGCACCGCAGGCGAGGTTGCATTCGCATGGCGGCACGCCGCCGTGCAGGTCTGGCACCCGACACAACGCTCGAGGTCGGCGACCATCACCCAGCGAGTCACGATGCGTCTCCCAATCGGGTGACCTTGGCTTTCACAAGATCGGCGCTCGATCCGGTCGCGTCGGTGAGTGCCAGCAACATCGGTGTGAGCGCATTCATGCTCGGCGCATGC
>FWPU01010765.1_pt1 | contig 13322 bp, 10 predicted proteins | sample 2228361 | NCBI WGS metagenome assembly FWPU01 (sample SAMEA103939777, study PRJEB20133) | metagenome | reverse complement strand
TTATTTGAACATAAAACAAAATCTGATTTCCATATCTTCTCCCAATTATCCTTCTATCTAAATACTTTATCCCAAATTTATAATATCATCTAAAAAAAAGAAGCTATATTCTGCACGTCTTTTATCGCGGATAAACAAAATGAAAAATAACTCTGCCGAATCCCTGGATTGAAGAAGGAAAGAAAATAGACTTACGGGAAGGTTTATAAAAAGGCTCTTCTGAAAGAAATAAAGAAATTGCAGGAAAAAAGTTCGAAAAAAGGATATTCTGTTAAAAAAATTCGAGAAATTACAGGTATCTCCCATAAAAAATTAAAGGAAATTATAAACAATCTAAAATAATATAGCAAAATTCCTTTTTTTGAAAATTTTTCGAGTAATTTATGAATTTTTGCTACATATACATTTTCTCTACCATTCTATCCAATTCCTTTAGTATTACTTCCAGTTCTTTATCCGCTTCTTTTTCTTCTAACTGACCAGAAAATCTTTGTTTCTGTATTCTATATGCCTGATTGAATATCTCTTATAGAATTGCTTTATTTGCCCAACTGAAGAAATAATAATGAGAAGTTGACGTGCATCGCTGATTTGAAAATGAGAAGTAGAATTAATAAACGTAACAATATACTCACTTATGAATCTCGAATCTTCTGATTCCTGTATCCCCAAAATTTTTCCTGAATCTGAGATATTCTATTTCAATGGTTTAAAATTATCACTCTTTTTTCGAAAAAAAATTCAAATTTGTTTAATTCAAAATTTTCTATAATACTTTGTTATAAGTTCAATATGCATAGAGATTCCCTTTTTTATGAATGATTAGAATAAATTTATTCTAGGCAAAGAAGAATAATCAATTATTTTTTTATAATGTTGTATTTTTTTTGCAACCGAATTAAGGTTATATTTTCATACTTATAAGTATGAAAATATAACGCTTTTTTTTAATAAAACCAAGTTTATATGATGATAATGGATTTGTTATCCGATTTAGTAAAGGTGTTCTACCATCCAACACATTAACTGTCTTGAATGGATTACTGGAACATCATTTAGAAAATTTAAAAATTCAATTTAGTTTTAATTATAAGATTGAATTGTATGATGAAATTGTAGATAAAATAAAAATAAAAAAATATTACAAAAAAATAATAAAAAATAATGAAGAAGGTATTGTTTTTTTAGTAGGTGTTCAATCCAATCAATTTAATCGAGCAAGTGACTTAGCTATTCAATTCAGGAATTCAGGTTTTAAAGTATTTATAGGTGGTTTCCACATAAGCGGAATTTTATCAATATTTGGCAAAGTCGATGCAGATTTACAAAATTTGATAGATAATAATATTCATTTAGTAGCAGGAGAAGTAGAAGACACTCTTCCTATAATACTAAAAGATATTCTAAATAACAGTATAAAAAAAATTTATAATTTTCTTGATTTAAAGCCAGATTTAAATCAAAAGGTAATGCCAAAAGTTTCGAGCAATTATTTAAAGAAATTCGCTTTACCTAACTTTAGTACACTGGATTGTGGACGAGGTTGCCCTTACCAATGTAGTTTTTGCACCATTATCAATGTTCATGGAAATTTGATGCGATTTAGAAACGTAGATTATATAAAAAATTATATAATCGAAAATTATAAAAAAAATAATGTAGATTATTATTTCTTTACAGATGATAATTTTGCTAGAAATAAAAACTGGAAAGAAATTCTACTATCAATAATTCAAATCAGGAATGAACATAAAATCAAAATTAAATTTATGATTCAGGTAGATACGCTTGCTTATAAAATACCACAGTTTATTCCTCTTTTAAAAGAAGCAGGGTGTTCACAAGTTTTTGTTGGAATGGAATCCCTCAATCCTGTTAATTTAAAATTCGCAGGTAAAAGACAAAATAAAGTGGAAGATTTTGAACAAATGATTAAAAGTTGGAATCAGGCTGGAATTATTGTTCACACTGGTTATATACTGGGTTTTCCTGCCGATAATTATGAATCCCTTAAAAAAGAAATTAAATTATTATCTGACCAATTAAAAGTTCAGCAAGTTTCTTTTTTTGTTTTAACTCCTCTACCTGGCTCTATGGATCATAAAACTATGTTAGAAAAAAATTTAATCTTTGATTTTGATTATAATCACTATGATTCCTTTCATCTTGTCTGGAATCATCCTAATTTTGATCCAGAACAGATGAGAAAAATTTATCTCTATTCATGGAAATATTTTTATTCCTTCCGGAATTTAGTAAAAAAGATTTATTATAGTTCAAAATACTCAATAAAGATGACTTCAAATCTTATAGGAACCTATTTATGGTATAAATATTCTATCGAAGTAAATCAACACCATCCAATGATTTCTGGTTTCCATCGAAAAAAAAGTTATTTTGAAAAAAGAAATTCTATTCCTTCAACAGTAAAAGGATTTAGTTTTTTTTATCTTAAAAGAATATTCGAAATACTCATTGAAATTATAAAAACATTAAAAATCGGGATACAATTTTTTATTCTATGGATATTTTTTGGATTATTAAAATTCGCAAATTATCTTAGAAAAAAGCTAAATATTAGGAATTTAAAATATGAAATTCTATTACAAAAATAACAATATTAAATTTATTTTTTTTGACCCTGTCCACGCCCCCACCACCCCTGCTTTACCCCGACCACCCACCCCTATGTTTTTTTAAATTATGAAAATTCAATTTTTACCAGATGTATTTATCTGCATCTTTTCTTCTGTTATGTCCATCCAGCACATGAAATCTTCTTATTCTATATAATTTCTTCTGATTTACTGTTGAAATAGGCATATACACAATTCTTTGTCCAAATCGATTTGCAAATCGATTTAACTTTTGAGATGGTGGTTTTGGCGCAATATAAACTATAAGAGTTTTTAGATTATAGACTATACCTGCTGCTAAAAGTTTTTCTTTTGCACTGCGAAGCCCCATAGAATCAAAATCAGATACATTCCATATGTTAGTTAATCGATTAGGAGGATAGGATAACAATAAACCTCCATAAAAACATCTTGCAATGCCCGGACCAACAATCTGTGATCCTGGTTCTGTCGCATAAAATGCCATATCTCCTTCATCTTTATGTTCCCCCCACCAGACGCTTTTCCAGCTATGTAAACTTTCATCTTCACTAAAAATAATTACTAAATTGCCCGCATCCCAATTATGATTTAAAAATTCTTTTACATAAATTGTATTTTTATAATAATTTCTTATAGTTTCTCTATAATCAATTCCATCCAATAAACTTGAAGAAAAGGGAAAAATCCTTGATTCAGAGGTTTTTACAAAAGAAGAAGCTTTCTTTCTTATGTAAGCACTGAATTCTTCTATTATAATATCTTCTTTAGGATAAGAACATAAACCTTCCCCATTCCATAATTCGCGCCATTTTATCCACACCTCTTTTCTGGAAACACCGTACTTATACTGATGATAAATTTGTTTTTCGTAATTAAATATTTTTGTTCGAAAACGAATGATTGTTGAATCAAGTCCTAGATCTTCGAGAGAAAGCTCTAATTCTGGAAAAGGAGAAAATTCTTTTTCAATCATCATTAGCTTTTCGTAAAATATCTTTGCAAAATTATCATTGATAAATGACTTAGCAGCTGTTATCAAAAAAAGAGGTGTGGATATTAATTTGTTATAAAGATAACTGAGATTTCTTGTAAATTGAAAAAAAAGTTTTTCTTTTTGCGGAGGAATAAACTCTCCTGATTGTGATTCGTACTCCAATTTTGTCTGTCTATAAACATTTCTTTGCAAATGCATACGATCGAAATACTTCCAGCTTTTTGGATCATTTCTAAATTTTATCCATAAGTTATTATAATATCCTGGCTGTGACAATATTTCGGGATTTTTTTCAGACAGAGAATAGATATTGATAACGGGATCAATATTTGATTTTAAATCAAATTTTTTCTCTTGCTCTAAAAATAAAGAATTCAACTCTTCTTCATCTAAAGAAAATAAATTTTCAATTTTTACTAAATGTCTTATGCCACATACAAAAAGAATATGTTCAGTTTCAGTCTGTTTTAAAAGTTTCTTTAACTGAAGAGTCATATACAATTCTCTTATAAAATCAGACTGAATATTTAATATATCATTTTTATAATTATTTTTATAAATTTCATAAACCTTTTGTAATCCTAAATAATGCAAAGAATAGGTATCAGGAAAAACTTCAAAAGATCTATCATAGAAAAAATAATTTGAAAAAAATAAATCTATATAATATACAGGAATATGAAGTTCAAATGCATTTCGCAAGGACTCAACAATAGGTTCCAGACTTTCCATTATAAAATAAGTTTTTATTTCATTATCTATTTCTATAATAGGAAAAGAATTCAGATAAGGAAGAGCCTTTTCAATATGGGAAGATAAAAAATACGGAATTTCAACTGCTAGAATATCAGGGGCATTATCGAAAAAATATTTTTTTATAATCAAGCTAAACTCAAGAGAACCATGCACAATGGGAATTGCTTTTATTCTGGAATGCAACAAAATCGAAGGATCAACAACATTTAAAATCTGATTCATAGTTCTAAATATCGAAGTGCTTCATCTCCCAGAATTTTTTCAATTGCGTGAGCAAGATAACCCTTAATCTTTTTTTCATTTATTTTCTTTTTATCACTCAAACTAAAAATATCTTCCTGATACGCCATTTTTAAAACCAATCTTGTAATATTAATTCCATCGCGTATAGAATAAGGCTGATCTTCAAAATGTGCTCTCTGTAAAAAACCTACGACATAATTTAATACTTCCTCCGGTGCATAAGGAATATTTGCTTTTAATATTTCTTTTTCTTCATTCGCATCAGCAAAATCTATATATATGGAAGGCTGTAATCTACTTAAAATATATTCCGGAATCTCATATGTAGAAGAATCTTCATTCATCGTTGTTACAAATCGAAACTCTTCATGAGCTTTAATTTTTACACCAGCTATTATAGATTCTATATATCTTCTGTGATCCAGTAGAGGAGCCAGCGATGCCCATGATTTTTCGCTCATTCGATTTCCTTCATCGAGAATTGCCACACCTCCCTTAATCATTGCCGTTACAATACCTGATGCTACATATTTAATTTTTCCATTTGCAGATATTACAGGTGTTATAAGTAAATCTTCAGGCCGGGTATCCATAGTTGCCTGGAAAATCCAGTAGGGTTTACCTATTTCCTCCGCCACAGCACAACCTAATGAAGTTTTTCCTACACCAGGTTTTCCAATTAGTCTTGGGTTTAAAGGAATATCATCTTTATGAATTTTTAACCATGCAGCTTTTAATTGAGATTTTACATAATCATTACCTATCCATTTAATAGATACTATATCAGGTGGAACTAATTCGAGTTCAACACCATCTACAATAATTTTTTCCATAATTTGTTAATCAAAATTTCTAAATTGAAAAAAATATCAAACATTTTTTAAACTTTCCTTTTTAAAAGTCGATTATATTATAAATAAAGAGTGTTATAAAAGGAGCTATAAATGAGAATTATTTTTGTTATTATTTTTTTATTACTTCAAATTTCTCTTTTTTCCCAGAATATTAATACTTCAGGAAATGGTAATCAACCTACTCCACAAAATGCTGATGCAATAAAAATACAGAACTTTAATCCTGTCTCCATTGAAGATCCAAGGATTGAAATAACCGATATTTCATTTGATCGAAAATATTCTCCTGATGGAAGAGGAGAAATTTTGGATGTATATTTTAACATTTGGAATCAAACCAGTGAAAAAATAGACCTGTTTGTCTGGGTGTTTTCTTACGAAGAAACTAATGCAGTTGATACAGAAGAAAGAAAAATCGTTCCTTATCCTCGCTGGAGAGTTAAAGATCCAGATAAAAAATTTTTTATTACACGATTCATCAAAATTTCTCCAAAAGATATAACTGCTGACAAAATCTGGAATGAAAACGATCCAGACTACAAAAATTATAATTATGTAATTCAAAGAATGAGAAATGCAGTAGGAAATATGAAATACATAGGTAATATTTATCCCCCCATATGGAAATATATAAGTTATGCAGTTCGTTTTCCGACTCAGGGAATGGCAGTCCATCTTTATGGGGATCAGGGACCTACACTGGACAAATTGCTTTACACAAATTATATTCCTCCTTCTCCAGAAGAAAAAAGAACAAAAATTTTCAAACATATTCCTGACCACACTTTTACAATTGAATATACTAAAAGAAAAACCATTATAAGAACCCATCATTATTCACCATATAGAGCTGATTTCCATTTTTTCAATATGACAAGAATTTTAATTTTTGACGCGGAAAAAGCCAAACAATTTGAAGAGCAGGCATCAAGAGAATTAAGACCAGGAGAAGTTCCTATTAATGCAATAATGTATTACAGAACTTTTTTCATTAATCAGGATTTAAAAATTAGATAATTTTTTATTGATCAACAGTATTGTTTAGATTATTTTTCTTTGTAGAGTGGAAGAACAGAAAAACCAGATTAACGAAAATAATATTTTGGAAGAATTGATAAATCAGTTTATAGATAAGAAAAGAGTAGTATATGTTGTAAAAAATAATCATGATAAATTTTTTAATTATTTACATGCATTTATTCATCGCATTCTTTCAGAAATTGATTTATCTTTCCTGACAGAATCTCTCTACGTAATCATTCTTGAAATAGCTACTAATTTTCTCAAAGCCATTGCAAAAAGAATATATTATACAGAAAAAAATCTTGATATTTACAACTTAGCTGATTATAACAATCATATTACACACTTCAAAAAAGAAATTCTGGAAAACTGGGATAAATTCCAATTTAACCTACAGGAAAAAGGTTATTTTTTAACCATAGAAATTACAATTTATAATGACTTTTTAATAATTCTTTTTAAGAACAATATTAAAGTAAATATTGTTGAAAAAGAAAGAATACAATCCAGGATTTCCCAAAAACAAACAGATAACTATTTAAATAACATAGATTCTTCTGAAGGAGGCGGTTTGGGATTAATCATGATTCAATCTATTTTAGAAAACAGTGGTATTGGAAGTAAAAATATCATTTTCGATTTCCAATCTAATGCAACAATTTCTCTTATTAAAATTCCTTTAAAGCTGAATAAACCAAGAATTGAAAAATATTTAAAAAATTTAATCTTAGAGAAAATTGAAACATTACCTACTTTTCCTGAACATATTCAGGATTTAATTCAAAAATGCGAAAGAGAGGATATATCTTATGATTATTTGGCTGAAAAAATTAAAAAAGATCCTGCACTTACATCTCATATTTTAAAGTTAGGAACTTCTGCAGGTTACATTACAAGAAATAAAAATCCTGATTTACTGATGTCTTTAAATCTCATTGGGTTAAATCAACTTAAACATCTAATTACGGTATACGCAGCAAAAAGTGTGGTTTCTCACTTAGTAGATAAAAAAACTTTCGAAAAAATATGGTATGACAGTAATCGCATTGCTTTTTTTTCTCGAAATTTACAAAATAGAGAAGAACTTAAAGAAACTGTATTTTTAATAGGCATCTTAAACTTAATTGGAAAAATCGTAATTTTTAGCCTAAACAATGAAGAAATCAATAAAATAAGAATTCTTTCAAAGAATAAAGTTAGTTATGGAGATCAGATTCTCGAAGAAATAGAAATAGGAATAAGTTACTCTGAAGTAGGAGCTATACTAGCAAAACTCTGGAATTTTCCAGAGCCCATCATTTACGGAATTCAATATCAATTCAAGCCTTTACAAATTAGTGAAGATAAAATTGATTTGGTTTATCCTGTGTATCTTGCTAAATGTATTAATGAAATTTTGAATAAGCAATTTTATTATGAATTTATAGAATATAGAGTATTAAAATATTATGGTTTTTTTAACAATGAAAAAAAATTTTTAGATTTAATAGAAAAACTAAATAATGAATTTACCTCAATTTATATCTAATCTTTACAAAGATATAGGCAAATGTAAACAATACGAGAGTAGGCATATAATGTCCAAAAAAAATATGAGAGGCTCCTTTTTCAAAACACATTACCCCAATACATAAAGTTCCTGTTATGGATGAGGTAAGAACACCACCTACAAAAGCCGATTGAAAATCAAGTATATATCTTTTTTTCAAGAAATAATACAAAACCAAAAAATAAAGAGATGCTGCAAATACGGTTCCAGCACTGCATTGCAGTATTTCCCAAAAATTAAAAATAAATCCTTCTTTATAAAATTCATAAAAAATAGCTATACTCCAGCCAGAAAAAAATATATGAGTTGAAACTTTCCAGATGAAGAAATTTCTTCCTGGTAAAGCTGCAAACAGAGAGGTAAAAAATGCTGAAAGAGAACTAAGAATTCCCAAATAAAAAATAGGATGACCAAAAATCTGTTTTACTTCATTCTCCTTTTGGAATATAAAAAGAGAAGCAAAATAGAAATTAAGGCCAACTATAAATATAATAATCAAGGCAATCCAGATCAATAATGGAATTCTCCAACCATATTTTTTTTTGATGGGTCTTAAATCTTTTACCAGATTTTGAATAAGTTCATCAGTTTTATTCATAACCTGTCTTTGTTTCTATTATATTTTTTAATTTTTTATAGGCTCTATGAGCTGCTACTTTTACTGCACTTTCTGATTTACCTAACATTTTAGAAATTTCTCTAATCGAATAGTTTTCAAATTTTAAAAGTTGTATTATCTTTCTGTCTTTTTCAGACATTTTATCTAAAATTCGATTTATTTTATCTCTTTCAATAAACCTGTCTTCATTATCTAGATAAATGTTCGTTTGAAATTGCTCAAAAGTTTCAGTATAAAATTCATATTTATTGATTCTTTTCTTCTTTCTTAAAAAATCCACATATCTTCGATAAGCAATGGAAAAAATCCAGTTGAGTACAGGTAGAGAAGAATCATATGTATGTCTACCATTATGAATTGATATAAGAATCTCCTGAACCAGATCTTCAATATTTTCCTCCTCTATAATTTTGTTTTTTAAAAAATTCCTGAAGATTATCTGAATCTCTTTTAAAAATAACTCATAAGATTTTCTATTTCCTTCTAAGGATTCTATCAGGAGTTTTTTTAATCTTGATTCTACCTGAAATTTGTGATTCATAAAGAACTCTGGTAAAATTTCATTTATTGTTAACAAATTCAATATCTATTTTTTATTTAATTATAGAAATCCATTGTGGTTTATACTTGACATTTTCCTGTATTTCTTATAAAAATTTATAATCTTATGAAAAATAAAAAACCTCAAATAGATTTTACTGTGGATGATAAAATCATTAACAATCTTACAGAAAATGCAAAAAAAGATTTTTTTACCGGTGGAAAAGAAAAGGCAGCTAAACTTTTAATTGCTTTTGGTCCGGAACTTGCATCGCAAATTTTAAAGGAACTAAATGAAGATGAGGTAGTAATTTTAATCGAAGAAATGTTAAGAATTCGTAAAATTTCTGAAAAAGAGAAAAAGGAACTAATTGAAGAGTTTTACGCAAGTCTAAAACAAAAAAACTTTTTTTCTACAGGAACAGAAGAAGCAAAAAAAATTCTTCTTAAAACTTTTGATGAAGAAAAAGCTAAAGAAATTCTTAGAAAAGCAAGAAATAAAGATATTCAAAAAGAAATTCAGTTTATTGAGAATTTTGAACCTTCTTTTACTGCATCAATTTTACAAGAAGAACATCCTCAAATTATTTCTGTAATTCTTTCTTTAATTAAACCCTCACTTTCTGCTAATATTCTTAAATTCTTTCCGACTGAACTCAGAATTGAGGTCATTAAAAGAATTTCTGATATTTCTTATATTTCGCCTGAAAGTCTGGAAAAAATTATAAATTCTTTAAAATCAAAATTTGAAAAAAAATCAAACGAAGTTTTTACACAAATGGATGGAATACAATCTATTGTTTCTATATTTAATCATTTAGATAGAAAATACGAAAATGAACTTCTGGAGTATTTAGAAAATTACGACAAAGAATTATATGAAAAAATCAAAGCAAAATTATATTCCTTTGAAGAATTAATAAATCTTAATTTTGAAGAATTGAGAATTTTACTTTCAAAGATTGATACACAAATCATTGCACATGCTTTACTTGGATTATCAGAAGAATTTAAAAAAACTTTTCTCAATGCCCTTTCTCAGAACAAAGCATCAGATGTAATTTTTGAACTGGATGTCACTTCCAATTTACCCATTAGAAAAATTATCGAAGCACGTAATCATATTATGAATATAGCAAAAGAGCTTGATAGCGAAGGTAAGATAATTATAAAAAAAGAAAAAGAAGATTTCTTTAAACAAATATAAATGTATTGACAATAACAAATTTAATCTCCAATATGCTAATATGAAAGAAATTTATATTCGTTTCTGGACAAAAAAAAACGTTGATGATATTACAAAACACTTATTAATAATTGATGATTATTACGGAATGTGTGCAAACTGTAAAGAAGCGGGCTTAAACTTCGTAAAAAATACCCTATGTCCAAAATGTGGAACTGAATTTAAATATTTAACCGTTAAAGCACAACAGGAAATTGGAAAAATTTTAAATCGAATTGAATCAGAAAAACTCCCATATACAATTATTGAAAAATCGGACTGGGAAAAAGCTATTGCTAAGAAAAGTATGGATTCCTTATTTAATTGATTTTCAGATAATTTAAATTAAAAATTATGTTTTTTTATGGATATTTATATCTATAAAAATAAAAAAGAATTACAAAAAGATTACGATGCTTTAAAGAAAGAATTCGAAGAAATCTGGAAAAAAAACAATATTGACTCTCAAATTGCTGAACTTTTAGACTTAGAACAATTAACTAAAAGAGCAGACTTCTGGGATGATCCAAAAGATGCCAGAAACATTTCGCAAAAAAAATCCTCCCTGGAAAAGCAACTTGAACCCTGGAAAAAAATCAAAACTCAAATTGAAGATTTCCCAACTCTAATGGAAATTCTGGAAGAAGAAAAAAAAGAAGAAATCTTAGTAGAATTATCAAAAGAAATTTCTGAAATAAAAGAAAAACTGGAAAACCTACAACTATCATTAGCATTAAATGGCGAAGATGATGACAAAAATAGTATTGTAACCATTGTTCCCGGAGCTGGAGGTACTGAAAGTCAGGATTGGGCTAATATGCTTTTACGAATGTATACACGATGGTTTCAAAAGAAAGGATATGACTTCGAAGTTCTGGATTATCAGGAGGGGGAAGAAGCAGGAATTAAAAGTGTAACATTGCTTGTAAAAGGAGAAAAAGCCTTTGGATATCTAAAATGCGAAAATGGAATTCACCGTCTTGTTCGTATATCTCCCTTTGATACAAACAAAAAAAGACATACATCTTTTGCTTCTGTTCATGTAGCACCTGAAATTTCCGATGATGTAGAAGTCAAAATTGATGAAAAAGATTTAAGAATTGATACTTTTCGCTCAAGTGGTGCAGGTGGTCAACATGTGAATAAAACTGATTCAGCTGTAAGAATTCTTCATATTCCAACAGGAATCGTAGTACAATGCCAAAACGAAAGGTCACAACATAAAAACAAATCTACAGCTTTAAAAATGCTCAAATCCAAATTATACGAACTGGAAAAAGAAAAAAAACAAAAAGATATAGAAGCAAAATCTGGAGAAAAAAAAGACGTTTCCTGGGGAAATCAAATTCGTAGTTATGTATTTCATCCCTATAAAATGGTTAAAGATTTAAGAACAGATTATGAAACTTCAAACATAGAGAAAGTAATGGATGGTGATATCGATGAATTTATTAATTCTTTCCTGAAACAACAATTATCAAAGCAGACAAGAAAATAATTTTCTCAATTGACTTTATAAAAATTCATTTTCATTTGTAAAAATATGACTGGTAGCTATAAAGTACTGGCAAGAAGATATAGACCCCAGAGATTTAGTGAAGTTGTCGAACAAAGCCATGCTATTCAATCTATAGAAAATGCCATAAAAGAAGATCGATTGGGATCTGCATATTTATTCTACGGACCAAGAGGAGTTGGAAAAACCACAATTGCCAGAATCCTTGCTAAAAGAGTAAATTGCCACAATCCTACTGGTGTAGAACCCTGTAATGAATGCGAATCCTGTAAAGAAATTCTTGCAGGAACTTCCCTTGATGTTATTGAAATTGATGCTGCAACAAACAGAAGAATCGAAGATATTCGCGATCTAAGAGAAAATGTAAAATTTAAACCAATTTCAGGGAAAAAGAAAGTCTATATTATTGATGAAGTTCATATGCTCACAAAAGAATCATTTAATGCCTTACTTAAAACTCTCGAAGAACCCCCTCCTCATATTCTATTTATACTTGCAACAACTGAGATCAATAAAATACCTGAAACAATTCTATCGAGATGCCAGATATTCACTTTCAGAAAAGTCCCTATATTAAAATTACAAAAATATCTCCAATCAATTGCAAATAAAGAAAAAATAATTATAGACGAAGATTCCTTATTCCTGATTGCAAAAAAAGGTGATGGTTCAGTTCGTGATAGCTTATCGTTTTTCGAGCAGGTAATTTCTTACTGCTCCGGAAAAATTACTTATCAAAAAATTTTCGAATTAGTCGGTAATTTTTCCCTTGACACATTTCTTAAATTAACAGAAGGACTATTCAAAGAAACCAACCCGGAAACCTTTTTAAAACCCATCATAGATATTTTTGATCAGGGATGTGATCTGGAAAGATTTATCTGGGAATATCTGGAATTTTTAAGAATCTGTATTTTAATTAAAAAAGGAATAAAGGATAAGGAAATTCTGGGAATATTAACAGAAGATATTCAAAAAATAGAAAATTTAATTTATAATATTGAATTTGAAAAACTCTTCGCCTTATTTGATGAAATTTATCAATTAAAATCAAAAGCATATCTATTAAAAGTTAAAAATAGCTTTGAATCTAAAATCCTTATAGAAGTTACCTTATTGAAAATCCACGATAAATTAAATAAACCCTCATTTGACAAAATTATTCGCGATATTAATACTCTAACAAAATTACTTGAAGGTAAAAATGTTTCTGAAATTGAAATTTTCTCCAATAAAAAAAATCCACCAAAAGAAAATAAAAAATATAATTTAGAAATTGGAAAAGCTCCAGATGAAAATTCCATGACAAAAGAATTGAAAGATATAAATAAAACAAAAAATTCTTCTAAAAATATAGAAGAAGAAATTCAAAATCAATTTTTAGG
>FWPU01010762.1_pt1 | contig 13327 bp, 13 predicted proteins | sample 2228361 | NCBI WGS metagenome assembly FWPU01 (sample SAMEA103939777, study PRJEB20133) | metagenome | reverse complement strand
GGGGTGGTAAGGGGGCTTTGCCCCCTTACATGATGCTGTTTAATCTCATAAAATAGACTTTTGCAGAGGTCTCGATATCCCATTTAGTAGTGCCTTGCAAGGAAATCTTGGAGTTGTTTCCTACCCTCATAAATTTTGGCCCTGTAACATTATCCTACTAAAACATTGAGTCTTTCTCTTGCATTGTCCTGTTTGTGCGGTATACTTTTCTCGTCTAAAAAGTTAGCTGGAGGGGCTCAGCCAAAAGGGGAGTTTATCAAGTACACTTGCGTACACAAATATGTATATTTCTGTATACAGCCATAAGTTCCTATCTCATAGAGTCTTGAATGTATACACCAAGCTTCTGTGAATTATCAGCAACAACAAAGACCGAGAGGGTAAAGCCCCTGCCCAGTTTTTGAAAGCAATATAAGACCAACATAAGTATCTGTTTACAGAGGTTATGCACATCCGAAAAGGAAGGTTTCTATAGACACATACCACAAAGGAGAAATGGTATGCATATTGCTACATCCTACTATGCTAGGCTCAGTAGTCGTCGTATATCATAAGAAATTTGAGGGACAAAAATATGCAGCAGGTAGGACCCGAAGTAGAAAAACAGCAGGAAACTGGGGGGATATGGACGTCCCGACGGAGTTTCTTTACGTTAGCAGGTTGGGGGCTATTTTTAGCCACGCTTGGGGTTTACGCCTGGAAGCTGTTAGGAACAACAACTGGTTTTTTCTTTCCTAAGGTACTCTACGAACCTTCCAAACGATTCGCCGTTGGTTACCCCCAGGACTTTCCAGACCATGCGGTAGTTACCTTAAAGGCCAGGAGGGTATTTGTTGTCAGGGAAGGAAATAGTTTCCAGGCCATATCCATGATTTGTCAGCACCTGGGTTGCGCCGTGCATTGGACGGAAGAAAAGGGTATCTTTGAATGTCCCTGTCATGGAAGCAAGTACTACAAGGACGGTGTAAACTTCGCTGGTCCTGCCCCAAGACCCCTTTATCACTTCCAGATGAACCTCACCGATGATGGGAAACTAGTCGTTGATACAAGCCAGATAGTAGAACGAGAAAAAAAGCTAGTAATATAAGGAGAGTCTTTTTCATGTTGCCCGATCTCAAAGAAATAAGTAACAAAATTACACAGAACGAGATATGGAAGTCTATCTTCCGTCATGGGTACGAAGATACTCCACGTAATCGTGTGCTCCAGATTCTTGGTAACGTATGGATGCACATACATCCTGCCACTGTAACAAAGGGGAGTATAGCCATATCTTTCACCTGGTGTCTTGGAGGGCTGACCTTCTTCGTCTTCCTTTTCGAAACGCTGACGGGGATATTACTGATGTTTTACTACACACCAGACGTAAACAGGGCCTACGCCGACATGCTGGACCTCAGCAATAATGCAGTACCTTTTGGCAGACTCCTGAGAAACACGCATAGGTGGGCAGGGCACGCCATGGTCATTACGGTATGTTTCCATATGTTAAGGGTCTTTCTAACAGGCTCCTATAAGGCACCCAGGCAATTCAACTGGGTGGTAGGGGTAGTCCTATTGGTGTTAACCCTGCTACTGAGCTTTACAGGCTACCTCTTGCCATGGGACCAGCTCGGATACTGGGCCATCACCGTAGGCACCAACATGGCGGGGGCGACACCTCTTGTAGGATATCATGGCCCTGTTGCAGACCTCTTTGGGTTCACCATTGATAATGACATAAGGTTTGCGCTCCTGGGAGGCACCTCTATACAGGCACCCGCCCTCCTGAGGGCCTACGTATGGCATTGTATAGCCCTTCCCAGCCTGGCTGGTGGACTTATGATACTTCACTTCTGGAGGGTAAGGAAAGACGGCTTCTCAGGGCGGCTGTGAACGTCTACCCAGCAAAAAGGCCAACGGCGGATTAGTTTGTTCATGCAAGAAATAAGGAAAGGAAACCCATGGCCAATCCCGAAGCTACCACACTAAAGACAGAACCAAAACAGACCCAGGCAGGGCCTGAGAAATTGCATACCTGGCCCCATCTGGTGGCAAAGGAATTTCTGTGTGGCCTTCTGTTTCTAATAGTTATCCTGCTCTACAGCTACTACGTAGATGCCCCATTAAGGGAGCTTGCAAACCCCGGCGAACCAGAAAACCCTGCCAAGGCCCCCTGGTACTTCCTGGGCTTGCAGGAAGAACTCGTATACTTTGACCCGTGGTTTGCTGGAGTGGTACTCCCCTCCCTAATAATAATAGGCCTCATGGTAATACCCTACATTGACCCTAACCCCAAGGGTAACGGGTACTACACCTTCGGGGAAAGGAAGTTTGCTGTAACCGTTTTCTGCTTCGGGTTTTTACTCTGGTATGTACTCATACTCATTACTGCAGGGGACCTTTCTGGGCCTGGTTCTGGCCCTGGGAGGAGTGGACCTTGGCCTTCCCAACGCCTCCGCCCCTATGGAGCTTACCCAATTCAGTGGGAGCCCTGCTCCTGTTAGCCTACTTCGGACTGGGTATGCGGTTACCAGCCCGCAGATGGAAAGATTTCTATGAACGACTGGGCCCAATCAGATACGGCATCACAATGTTCCTGTTCCTCACCATGATAGGTACCGTCCTAAAGATTGGTCTCAGACTGGGTTTCAATATCAAGTATGTCTTACAGACGCCCTGGTTCAACATATAAAGGTGATGTATGAAGAAGAGACATTTGTTTTTCCTCTTTAGCATAGCATTTCTCTACTCCTCCTACCTCTGGATTAGGGAGGAGATAAAACCCGATTGGATAAAATATCAGCAGGCCTATTACCAGAAGAGGTTAAAGGCACTGGAAAAGGAGTATCAGGCCGCTACTTCAGAAAAGGAAAAGAAAGACCTCGGAAAAAAGCTAGTGGCCCTACGCTCCCCCAAGTACGAGATAAAGCAGATTCTAATGAAAGGGATCAACACCTGGGCCAAACAAACGAACGGAGACAAAGTAGACAGGTGCATCACATGTCACATAGATGAATCGGTGCTCAAGGCCAGCCATACAATAGTCTCTGACTTCCCCTTCGACGTATATGGCTGTACCGTGTGCCACAAAGGTAACGGCAGGTCTCTCATAGAAAAAGAGGCCCATAAAGGCATGTACAGCCACCGCCGCCAGATGCAGCAAAGACTGGTCTCTGCCGACAAGGTCTTTGAACTATGGCTGGAACTTACGGAACTTTCCCCTGAAGAGACAGACCCCAACCTTACACCTGTCTGGGGGAACTACAGGTATAATAGCGTAACAGGGGAAAAGGCCATCTACGTAGGCAGTCAGAAGTGCCTCAGGTGTCACACTGGACTAACCACCCCGCATGTGGAACAGTGGAAAAGGACCAAGTTCACGAGCTTTGAAAGGGTTAAGCAGGCTCCTGACTTCGTTGAAGGAGATGAAGATTACAGAAAGCAGTGCTACAAATGCCACACCACAGGTTATAACCCAGGCAACGGAAAGTATACAGAAGAAGGCGTAACCTGTGAGGCATGCCACGGGCCGGGAGAACTCTTCAGCTACTTCATGGACGTCGGCAAGGCCCCGGAAGGCCAGAAGATAGCAAGAGTTAACAGCCCTTACAACGTCTGCTTTGAGTGCCATATCAGTCGCCACCATGAGATGAGGGTGAAGTTCTTCAAAGACCGTGGCCTTTCCGATGACTGGTGGTTCACCAGATACTCTAACCTCTTGATTGAATCGGAGAAGATAAGTCCTTCCCAAGGATGGTTAAGATAAGCCACTAAAGGAAGTTTTTAGCGGTAATGCCGCAGGTGAAAAAAGGAGAGATGTTTATGAGATTTCTTAAAACTATATTGTTAGCCCTTTCTGTGCACCTGATAGCAGGTATGCCTGTTGGGTGGCTTGGTGCAGAAGAAAAGCCCCAGCAAGAACAGCTAAGGGAACTCTATGACAACCCAACCCTCAAGAAGTGGTTTGAAGAACCCGTAGGGTTGGAGAAGGGTAGCGGACCGTGGATGGACGTATACAAGCCCGTGCCCATGCACATGTACTGGTACCCCAACAGGCACTACGTCAAACCAGACGGTACCTATTACGACCAACTCCTCCAGAAATACAAACCCGAGGATTGCGTAAAATGCCATGAGGAGGTAACCCCAGGTATAGTCAATGACTGGAGGGAATCAACCCATGCCAATCCCAAGAAGAACGATGTCTTTGCAACCAAGACGAAAGAAATTGAAAGCCGCCTAGACAGAGAGCTTAAAGAGGTGAGCTGTAATGAGTGCCACGGGAAAGACCATAAAGAATTAAAGATGCCCTCCTGGAACACCTGTGGGCAGTGCCATACCACCCAGGTTAACCAGTTCATCTCAGAGAAGGATTACGGCAGGCCCAACCACACCCAGGGAACAGAGGCCAACGTCATAGTCCCCTGGTATCCCGAACTCTACAGGATGGGCATAGGCAACATGCAATTCGGCTGTGACTACTGTCACGGGACCACAGAGAAGTGTGATATATGCCATACCAGGCATGCCTTCAAGGCCGCCGAGGGTCGTAAGCCAGAAGCCTGTATGAGCTGCCACATGGGTTTTGACCACCCGGACGCTGAGTCTTATGGCGAGAGCAAGATGGGCTACCTCTACCATCTGGAAGGCCATCACTGGGACTTTGAGAAGTCTCTAAAGGACGTGGTCCCTGGAAAGGATTACCGTAGCCCCACCTGCCAGTTCTGCCACATGTACACCGGTAAGGGCGAATTCTCCCACAACGTGGTCTCCAAAGGCATCTGGCGTATGGGAACGGTGCCACCAAAGGGCATAGAGTTCAAGTCCTCTTTGAAGGATTATCCTTACGGTGTGAACCTCCCACCACTGAATTATAAGCTGGACATCTACTCCCCAGAGAGCAAGGCCAAGAGAGAGAAATGGATAGAGGCCTGCAGTAATTGCCACAGCCCCCGCTGGGCGAGGCTTTACCTGGAGAATCTGGATGAGGTGATGTTCCAGGTGTGGGGATGTCAGGATAGGGCCCAGAAATGCATAGAGGACGTCATTGCCGCCGGGGCCTTAGACCCAGGCCCTGAAGAGAGGGATCCCTATCCCCTTGGCGACATAGTGGCCGATGCCCTGGGGCCGGGACTCCTTGGTGAACCCATCTACAATGCCCTCAGGCAGACCAAGGGGAAACTCCCCGTACTGGGGCCGATACTCGGTGTATATGCCGACTTCTACCCTGGAAAATACAACCCCTCCAGGATAGAGAGGCTCTATGTGGACATGTGGTTCGGCGACAAGGCCTTCGTCTATAAGGGAACCGCACACGTACAGCAGGACATTTCCTGGTGGTACGGCTCCTCAAAGGTATATGGCAAACTGGCCGAGATTGAGAGCGAGGCCAGGATGCTCATGAGGGCCAAGGACATTGACCGCATGCTCAAGGAAAAGGGTAGATACAAGAGCCTACCCATGCTTGGCCTCATACTGGCCGGTATCGTGGGTGGCGCCTTTGGTGTTGGCGTAATCAGGAGGAGAAAGGGCCACTAGTCCCGACGTTTCGTAGCCGCAGGCTTTAGCCTGCGTCTCAAAAGGATAAACCCCAGGCAGCCCAAAACTGCCTGGGGTTTTTTTTATTTTACACCCTTGCCCCCCTAGCTACTAGCTACCAACTACTAGCTACTGTTTTTACGGTCTGCATCTCTGGCAGGCCGTAGCCCCAGCTTCACCTGCCTCTTCAGGAGATTTGAACTCTATCAGTTCTTCCCCCTCAAGCTCAGGGCAACCTGCCCTGTGGTAAATTTTTGAACGCCTGGTGGCATAAACCCTGTACGCCTCCTTTGTAAGAACCTTGACACGCCCTACGCTTAACGGCAAATTGCTCTGCCTTATAATATCTTCATAAATCTCCCCCAGGTCAAGGTAAGATGTGGTCCCTCCCGCATCCCCTTCGTAAATTTTTTCATGGGAGGCTCTATCATAAAAAGTTAGAGAGGCGTAAAAATCATAATAGATGTAGGGCCGTTCGGGGACGTAAGAAGGGATATAAATTATGGAAGTGTGGGTATAGAAGGGAGTATATTGTACCCTTGGAGGCGTGTACCCTATTTTTTCCTCCCACTGAGTACTCTCCTCCACAATAAAGTCAGCAGCCTCTCTATCTTCCACGTATCTGTAGCCATTCTTCTCCAGTAGTTTAACAATCTTTTCTCTCCCCTTATCCTCCAGGATATTCGCCGTTACGGGTATGTCGAAGGAGAAGGTACGATAATTACTGAGGGGTAGGGTAGGGTTGTGATACACCCTTGCCGGCCAGGTGGTAGTTGCGCATCCCCCGTAGGAGAACACCAAGAGGATAAACATTATTACGAGTGCTGGCATAAATTTACGTCCTGTATGGGACTTTAAGATATACTGAGACCTCTGCAAAAGTCTTATACGTGTGACCACCAACAATCTTCCCTCCCCCCTGTGGGGGGAGGGAAGGGAGAGGGTAATTTTTAAGCTATTGCATATCTATCCACTTTAACCAGACTTGGCCAGACTGGGCAATCACCCTCCCCCTCCCCCCTCCTATAAAGGGAGGGGGTGGTTTGAGAGTACGCACAGACTTTTTCAAAACTCTCATACTTACTTTATAACAGATTACACATGGTAAGGGGAAGTATTCTACTTACCTACTCCCCACAATGCATATCCTTCCTTGCCCAAGGTCCTGAATTTTGTTAGGATTCTTCCATGAAAAGGACAGGCACAGTACAGGTTTATACTGGAGAAGGCAAGGGAAAAACCACTGCCGCCTTTGGACAGGCACTTAGGGCGGTAGGACATGGTTGGAAGGTCCTCGTAGTCCAGTTTTTAAAGGCTCGTCCTGGGGTGGGGGAGGTGGAGGCGGCCCAAAATATCCCCAACCTGACCATCCGGCAGTTTGGTTCTGGCAATTTTGTCTGTAATAAACCCACAGAGGAAGACCTTCAACTGGTCAAGAGGGCCTGGGAAACTGCGAGGGAATCCATCCTTTCGGGGCAGTATGATATGGTAATCCTGGACGAAATAAATGTGGTCATCCACTATAAAATGATAGAAGAACAAGAGGTCTTAAAACTCATCAAAGAAAGACCCTCCCACGTAGAACTCATCCTTACTGGACGCAATGCCCATCCGAAGCTCCTTGAGGTAGCAGACCTTGTGAGTGAAATAAAGGCCGTGAAGCATCCTTATGCAAGAGGCGTCAAAGCAAGGGAAGGGATTGAGTATTGAAGAGTACGAAAGCTTGTTCTTGCCTTTGAGAGGAACGTATGGGGGCTTCGCCCCCTTACCACCTCCAAAAGAGAATCGAGGGTGGTGTGGTTTTGTCCACCCATAAAGAATTTATAGTGGCCGGGCTTGCTCGGCTTCAGGGCAAGGGGGAAAATTGAGTACTGAGAAATTGATTGAAAAGGCCGCCAGGCTCATTCAAGAGGCCTCGCACATAGTTGCCCTTACCGGGGCAGGGATTAGCACCTCGGCAGGGATACCCGACTTCCGCAGCCCTGAGAGCGGACTATGGAATGACCCCGAAAAGATGTTCCTCTTTACCTCCTTCGGGTTTGCCAGTGACCCCAAAGGTTTTTATACGCTGGGACAACAACTCCTTCCGCTCTTCCTAAACGCAAGACCCACGAAGGCACATTTGTTCCTGGCCGGACTGGAAAAGATGGGGAAATTGAGATGCATCATTACCCAGAACATAGACGGTCTCCACCAGAAGGCTGGCTCTGAGAGGGTACTGGAGGTTCATGGGAACCTCAGGAGGTGCAGATGTACAGGTTGTGGAAGGGAATTTTTGCTGGAAGAGATTGCAAGGAGGCTGGAGGCTGGAGAAATCCCTCCTGTATGTGACCACTGTAAATCGTACATAAGACCTAACATCATTCTCTTCGGGGAACCCCTGCCAGATGGGGTCTTTGAGGAGGGGATGAAGGAACTCAGGCGCTGTGACCTCCTCCTGGTAATTGGCTCCTCCCTGGTGGTCTATCCGGTGGCGGAGATGCCCCTTACGGCCATTGAACATAATGCCGGACTTATCCTCGTAAACCGCCTGCCGACCCAGTACGACAGGCGGGCCGACGTGGTACTGCAGATGCCCATAGAGGAGGCCGTTGAGAGACTCCAGGATTTAGTAGCGTTTTAGTAGCCGCAACCTTTAGGTTGCGTATTCTACTTACGCAGGCTATCCGCCTCAGGCGGAGCGGCTACTGCCTACGACCTTTTCTTGACAAGCCCTGGGTGTGCCATATAATGGGCAGAAAAGAATGCGGAGTGCGGAATTCGGAATGCGGAATTCCACAATCCACACCCCGCATTTCGCATTTTAAAAGATGCACAGTCTTAACGACTACAAATGGATAATAGACGCCTTCCCCCGTGTGAAGGCAGGTGTAGTGGCCGACCTGATGGCAGACGTCTACGTCTACGGACGGCCATTTAAGCTATCCAGGGAGGCCCCCGTAATTGTGGTAAGGTACGAGGGAGAGGAGATAGTCCCCGGAGGAGGGGCAAATACAGTCAATAATATCGCAAAACTTGGGGCAAAGGTCTTTCCCGTTGGGGTGGTGGGAGAGGACGAACCTGGCCGGCAACTCAAAGAATATTTCAAAAAGGACGGGGTGGAGACTGGTGGTATCTTCACCCATAAAGAGAGGGGTACTATCAGCAAGACCAGGCTCCTGGCAGGAGACCTTCACGCCTCCAAACGCCAGGTGGTGAGGATAGACAGGGAGCCCAGCTCTACTATTAATCCTGCACTGGAGAATAAAATCCTGAAGTACATGGAGGAGGTAAACAGGGCGGTGGACGTCTGGGTGGTCTCTGACTACGGATACGATATAGTTACCCCGAAGGTGCTAGAAAAGATGAAGGCCTTCGCCAGGGAAAAGCCAGTGGTGGTGGATTCCAGATACAGGGTATGCGATTTCACTGGTGTTACCATCCTCGCCCCAAACGAGCAGGAGGCAGAAGCCGCCTCAGGTATCCAGATAAATGGCGAAAAAGACCTGTTAGAGATAGGCAAGACCCTCGTAAACAGGATAAACCCTGAGGCCCTCCTGATTACAAGGGGCAACCAGGGGATGATGCTCTTTGAAAAGTCTGGCAAGATAGAAAGTATCCCTATCAGTGGCCCCAATGAGGTGACGGATGTTACGGGGGCTGGCGATACAGTAACCGCCCTCCTGGGGCTGGCCCTCCCCGCCGGGGCCAATTTTTCCCAGGCGGCAAGGCTCTCCAATTACGCCGCAGGGGTGGTGGTTATGAAGAACGGGACAGCTACACTGACCAGGGGGGAGCTCCTGGAGGCCATCCAGAAAGAAATGTCAAAATCCAAATGACAAATGAAATCCAAATGTCAAAGCTCAAATGACAAATGAAATCCAAAGTTCAAATGCCAAAATATATAACCTGGAGGAAAGAACCGCTAAGTTTGGCGAAGGGGTTATAGAATTTGTTGAAGGTCTTGAAAGAGATGAAATTAACCGCCCCCTAATTAGCCAGGTAGTGAGAGCTGCAACAAGTATCGGTGCAAACTATATGGAGGCAGATGGGGCAGAATCTAAGAAAGACTTTCATCACAAAATCGCAATCTGCAAGAAGGAAGCGAAAGAAACAAGACATTGGATAAGAATGGTTGCTAAAGCAAATCCACACAAGAATGAGGAATGTCGCAGACTCTGGCAAGAGGCTCAGGAGTTAACTTTGATTTTTTCTTCAATCCTTTTGTCAAAGAAGAAAAAAACCTCTTGATTTAGACTTTGTCATTTGAGCTTTGACATTGATTTGGCATTTGAGCTTTGAAATTTGAACTTAATTTTAGATGGGCGAGATAATCACTGACCACAACCAATTAGCCTGCCTCCTGGAAGGACTCAAGTCACAGGGCAAGAGGATAGTCTTTTGCAACGGCTGTTTTGATGTCCTCCATGTGGGGCATATTCGCTATCTCAGCGGGGCAAAGGCACTGGGGGACGTTGTGGTAGTGGCCATTAATAGTGACGATTCCGTGAGGAAGATCAAAGGCCCGCCTCACCCTCTAATGCCTGAGACCGAGAGGATGGAGATAGTGGCCGCCCTGAGGGACGTGGATTACGTTACAAGCTTTTCTGAATCAAGCGTGGATAACTTGCTATTAAAACTCAAGCCCCAAGTCCACGCCAAGGGTACAGACTATACCCTGGAGACCATACCGGAAAGACAAACGGTGCTATCCTATGGGGGAGAACTGGCTATAGTCGGCGACCCTAAGAACCATTCTAGCACCGGTATAAAGAAACAGGTCCTTGGGCAATAGTTTTCCTGTAGCCGCAACCCTTCGGTCCGCCTGAGGCGGACTCAGGACAAAGCCTTTAGGTGCGCTACTTACGCAGGCTAAAGTTCGCCAGAGGCGAATCTGCCTCAGGCACGACCTGCGGCTACAGGCACCATACATCTTGAAGGGCTACTTAACAACCGCCTCCATCATCAGTTCCTTGCAGGCCTCCACCACCTTTTCTGGCTTTATCCACTCCATGCAGCGGTGATCCTTGGGGCACTCCTTGAGGTGGCAGGGGGCGCAGTCCACCCTCTCCCTTATTACCCTACCTATTTCCCGGCTGGACTGGGTGTAGCGAGGGTCTGTGGGGCCCATGAGGACTACTACGGGTCTCTTGAAGGCTACGGCGATGTGCCTCGGACCTGAGTCTACAGTAATAAGTAACGAGACCTTCTTTACGAGCGCCTTAAGCAGGTCCAGGGTGATGTGCTCAGGGGTAAGATTTATAATCTTTCCCCCGGCAGCCTTCTCTATCTGTGTGGCGATACCCCTTTCCTCAGGGGCTGTGGCCAGCATGACATGGCAGTCAAACTCCTCGTGAAGGAGTTCCGCGGTCCTGGCGAAACCCTCTGTGGTCCAGCTCTTAGAGGAACCAAAGGAGGCCCCCGGGTTTATCAAAAATATCGGCTTATTCCTGGAGATTCTGTACTTGGAGAAGAGTTTATCAATCTTTTCAAGGGCCCCCTTAGAGGTGAAGAGTTCCAACTCCCTGGAACGCACCTCACAGCCTGCAGTGGCGCAGAGCCTCAGGTAGTAGTCAGCCATGTAGGTGGGATGGAATTTCCCCCTCTCTTTAAGCCTGTCCACTCCATGCGTCAGTAGCCAGGAGCGGGCATCCCTGATGTAGCCCACTCTCTGTTTTACCCCTGCAAGCCAGGCTACCAGGGCGGAACTGAAGGAATTAGGCAGGATGATGCCCATGTCAAACTGCTCTTTCCTGAGCTTCCTTATTAGGGCGAGATACTTCCCTGGTTGCTTGTGTTTTTCCTTCGGGTCAAATTCAATCCACTCGTCAAACCAGGGTGCCCCTTCCAGCACGCCCTTTATGAAAGGCCTGAGGAGTAGAGATATTTTGGCCTTTGGGAAGTTCTCCCTGATGCACCTGAAGGCAGGTGTGGCCATTACTGCGTCGCCCACCCAGTTGGGGGCGGTTATCAGGATGGTATTTACCTTCATTATCCCTCCCAATCTGACCTTACAGCCGTAAAAGGATTATAACGAAAAGCGTAATGCTCACAACGGGCCTTTTTCAAAAGGGTGGAGAGTTCCCTGTCCATGGCAGATACCTTTTCCCCGAAGTCTTTCCAGGCCTCTGAGGACATATCCTCTACGGTCTTTGTCAGGGCGGTGTAGAGGCTGGCTACGGAATTGGACGAATATCTGTTTACGAACCAGGGGAAGGCACGCTGGAGCTTGGAGATAAAGAGATTGTGCTCCCGGCCGAAATTCAGGCAGGAGGCCTCGGTAAAGTTCTCAAGAGTCTGCATCTTCTCAAAGTCTATGTAGCCTCCTTTAAGGCTTAATTCGTAGGCCCTGGTCCGGGGGAATGGGTAGAATACAGACCAGCGGAATCGCCCAGGCCTGATCCTTGAAAGGAGCTCTACGGTCTCCATTACCTCCTCCTTCCCTTCGTAGGGCAGCCCAATCATAACGAAGGCAGAGGTGTGGAGGCCGTACTTATGGGCGAGCCCGAAGGCCCTCTCAATCTCCTCGTTGGTCATGGGACGCTGGAGGATCTCGCGCCTTATCCTTTCACTACCGCTCTCCAGACCAAACTTCACTATTGCACAACCAGCCTCCTTGAGCATCCTGGCACGCTCTTCATCAAAGGCCCTTACGTGGGCATTAACCACAAATGGTAGCTGAGTAAACTTACGGTACTGTTGGCAAAATTCCCTTAAATATGCCTTATCAAGTGTAAAGACATCGTCATCAAAGATGAACATCCTGATTCCCTGGTAGTTACTCTGGAGGTACTCTATCTCCCCGAAGACCTCCTCCATAGGATGCTGGCGGATGTAGCCTAGTTCTGCAGGCGCTCTCCCTGTCTCCTGACTGTAGCGGTCCACTATCTTATGGTTGAAGCAGTAGGTACAGCGGAAAGGGCAGCCCCTGGAGGTCACGAGCCTCACCCAGCCATCTTCTGCATCAATGAGTTTATGCATATTAAAGAGTGAGTAATCCTTCCGGGGCAACTTGTTAAGGTCTACGAAGGGGCGGACATTGTTAGCAACTACCGCGCCTGCCCTTCTTGTCCAGATATTGGGAATGGTAGTGGTGTCCTGTCCCTTTCCCAATCTTTCCGCCAATTCCAGGATTGACTCCTCCCCCTCTCCCACGCAGGCATAATCAAAACATTCCTCCTTAAGTACCTCCTCCGGGACAAGGGTGGCATGGACGCCCCCCAATACTATGGGCACCCTGGAGAAGCTTTTGATAAGTCGGGCCAACCTCAGGGCGGAACGATATTGAGGTGTAACTGCAGAGATGCCTACCAGTCCAGGTTGAAAGTCCTCAATGAACATCCTGATTTCTTCATCTGTGGGTAGCCTGTCCAGTTTCTCATTAAGGTTGAGGAGTCTTGTGGTGTGGCCGTGGGCCTTGAGCATGGCGGAGATAAAGGCCAAACCGAAGTTAAAACCTACCTGGGAGTTGATGTTTGGATAAACAAAAAGTACCTTCATAGATTTAGTTTTGAAACCTCTTATAACAAATTATTAGTCCATCTAGCATCCACTTTTTGGTAGAGCTTAGGGAAATCAGTTTCCCCCTTCCCTTGAGGGGAGGGGGAAGGGGGAGGGTGTTCTTTCACCCCCTCCCTTCCCTCCCCCTGGATGGGGGAGGGAAATTAGGTATCTGGCCTTACAGCCTTTCTTTGAACTCTATAAGTTTATTTATGCCTTTTTCTAATTTACCCAAAGACAATTAATCCTGAAACCTGCGTCATTTTTAAGAATATGACACCACGAATCTCAAAAGATATTAAAAAAGATGCGGTTTCATGGTATGATG
>FWPU01010761.1_pt1 | contig 13328 bp, 12 predicted proteins | sample 2228361 | NCBI WGS metagenome assembly FWPU01 (sample SAMEA103939777, study PRJEB20133) | metagenome | reverse complement strand
CGGCCGCCGCATCCCATCGGGCTGCGTTGCGGGGACCCCCACGCTCATGTCACTTGCCTTCCAGGCAAGCTCAATCGCGTGTGCACCCCCGCGCCTTGCCCGCTGGGCGCCGCGACCGGCTCGCGACGGGATTCCTTTCATCAACACCCTCTGAGTGATCGCACCAGAGCGGCGATGGTCTCGTCAGGTGGCAAGGTCCGCTCCTTCAACGCCCGCGGGCCAGGGCGTGTAGCCACTTCTCGTCGAGGTACCGGTTTTCCATCCGAGCCTCGTGCCGGGCTCGTTCCGCGGGGTCGGACTCGTACACGAGGATCCCGGTCTTTCGGACCTCGTGGGCCAGCGCCGCCATGTAAGGCCGGATGACCCGGACATCCACCTCCGGCGAGCCGGGACCGACGGCAGTCTCGATCGCGCGGGCCACCCGACCCAGGTCGCGAATGGATACGTCGGCCCCGGCCGTGACGAGGATTGCGACGTCAATATCACCCACCAACCCCGGCCGACACGCACTGCCGAACAGGTAGGCCGAAACCACGGCCGGCACGCCAGCCACCGCGTCTGTCGCGGCGGAAACGGCTCGCGACAGTTGCTCGGCCGTCCATGGCCTCCTGGATTGTCTCGCATCCGCCAAGACCATGGCTCGTCCCGTCGTTACCTCCGGCGAGGATTATTGCCCGTTCGGTAACGGAGGTCGGGCCTCGCTATCCCTCCCAGATCGTCGGTTCACGCAGGAGCCCGTGGCCCGATTCGTGGTCAAGGTCGTGGTCGTGGTCGTAGGCGTGGGCGAGATCGGCCTGTCGGATCACGTGCCAGCGGCCGTCTTGGCCCAGGGATTGGGATCGCCCACGCCTGCGTCCACGTCCACGAGGATCCTGCCGTGGCCGAGCCGACGATCAAGGTCCGCCGGCGCTCCCGTGACCTGGCATGCATCGTCCCGCCGCCTCGACTGCGAAGCGCGCGTCCGAGCGGGCGCGCTCCGCGTCCTCGGGGCCGTACTGCTCGGTCGGGACGAAGTCCACATCCCCGTAGAACGACAACTCGCGCTCCTTTCGCAACCAGCGCGAGATGGAGGCCAGGCGTTCCGCGTCGGCCCGGACGTGGAGGGGGAGGCGCGCGACATGCTCGAGGAGGAAGCCGCCGACATCGTGCCATTTCGGGGGCTCGATGCCGCAGTAGCGCAGGAGACCCTTGAGGGCCAGTTCGACGACCTCCTGCGCCTCGCGAACCACGTCGGAGTACGCGCCCCTCTCGATGAGGAGGTCGAGCACTTCCAGGCGAACCCTTGCCTTGCGCAGGTACGCCTCAGCGAGCGAGAGCGTGGTCATAGCCCGATCACCTCGCCGGGCCGCATGTCAGGCTTGAGGTCCCAGTACCAGGCGCTCCCGATGAAGACTCGCCGCGCCCCAAGGGCCTGCAGCCGGGTACGCAACCTTGCGAGATATTCTGAAAAGAATCCATCCAGGTCCACGAGAACCCTGGCATCCTCGACGAGGTCCAGGAACAAGGGACTTCCCGCGTGAACCTCGGCACGGGTCTTGAACACCGGCGACACGTCCGTGTGAACCCCCCGCGCGGCCGCGGCCTTGAGCGCAGGATCGAGTGCAGGACCGACCAGGGCCTCGAATTCGTCCACCCTCCGCATCCGTCCGTTTGGGAGAGGGTCCGCGACGACGAGGACGTCCACGTCGGAATCCGGCCTCGGCACCCCCCGCGCCACGGACCCGAAGACCACGAGCGAGACCAGTCGGTCTTTGTAGCCCCGGGCCACGGCATCCGCAAGGACCCGGAGGAGGTCCTCGAAGACCTCGGTCGTGCCTCGTCCTTCCATCGAGCATCATGGTAGGCGCCGGGAGACCGGGTGTCAATCGGGGGCATTTCCGGGGCGCGGCGCGTCCTGGTCCGCACCGGTCCGGCGCGAGCGTATGGCTCCCCGTCCGGGAACAGTCCGAGCGTAGATTCCTCGTCGATCAAGCCGTGCGCGGCTCCCGCCCGATGCGGCGCGCGTACAGGAGGGCCGCGGTGCGATAGACCATGTGGGCGAGTTTGCAATAGGGGGCGTACGCGATCAGGTAGAAGACGAACACGAGGTGCGTGTAGTAGGTCGCGTAGGCGACCTTGGCGAGGACCGCGCTGTGGGCCGACGTGGCCCACAGGCGGAAGACCTGCGAGCCGAGCCCCGTGACCGCGATGATCAAGATCACGGCCAGGAAGGCCCAGTCCCCGAAGTGGCTGCGCTGGTCCGCGGGGGCCGCGTTCAGGCGGCGGCGGATCGCCCAGATGGTTCCCACGATCAAGATCAATGCCCCGGCGTTCCCGATGATCTTCCACAACAGGCCGTCCAGGAAGTGGGAGGGGCTGAAGGGCAGGGGAGGGGGCGCGCGGAATCCATACATCAGGACGATGGTCGCGGCGGTGGTCACGGCCAGGAACGCGAAGCCGTAGAAGATCCCGAGGTGCGCCCAGGTGCGGTACGACCCCTCGCCGCAGCGGTCAAAGTGGCGATGGACCAGGACGTCCCTGAGCACGTCCCACAGACCCCCGGCCGGCGCCGCGCCCTCGCGGGCCGGGAAGGCCCGGGACATCGCGCCCCACATCCGCGCCACCCCCGCGGCGAACGACGCCAGGACCAGCACGGTCAGGGGCACGAAGACCGCGTAGATGAGCCCGTGTGGGATGAAGTTGTGGAAGACGAAGCCGCCGACCGCGGTGGTCTTCCCCGGTTCCTCGAACGTGGGCCGCGCGAACTCGGCCCAGCCCCAGGGGTGCTCGCCTCCCGAGCCGAGGCTCAAGAGGTACGCGAACAGGAGGGCCGGGACCGCGAGGAGGATCAGGAACCATGACTGGTTCGCGACGAGGCGCCCCAGCGCGGACGGAAAAGACCAGGCAGCGATGGCGGCCTTGCGCAGGGCGGCCATCACGTCGCCGGGCCGGGCCCCGCGCGGACACTGGACCGAGCAGTCGTTGCACTGGTAGCACAGCCACAGGTCCGGGTCCGCGATCAGGCGGTCCCGCGCGCCCCACTGGGCCCACACCATCTCCTTGCGCGGGTAGGGCCGGTCGCCGGGGGCCAGCGGGCAGACCACGGCGCAGGTCGCGCATTGGTAACACTTCTGGAGGTCCTCGCCTCCCAGGGCCATGACCTCGCGAGCGAAGGAGGCGTCGGGTCGGATCGCGTCACTCATGGGTCACCTCGTTTGTCGCGGTCGTGAAGCCGCGAGCAGGGGCTCGCGTCTCCCGGGGCTCAAGTACCACTCAGAAGCCCTTGTAGGGGTTCATGCCCAGCGCGTTCACCGTCTCGACGAAGTCGTTGACGATCCCCGGCAGCCGGTCGTACTCGTTGATCGCGAGTTGCACGATGCGGATGCGCTCGCGCTCCAGGGCCAGGCGGTTCAGGTCCTCCTGCACGTTCTCCATCCGCTTGTTGCACAGTTCGCTGCCCTTGAGGAAGTGGCACTGGTAGTCGTCCCCGAACTTGCACCCGATCAGCAGGATCCCGTCAATCCCGCGCGACAGGGCGTCCGCGATCCAGACGCGGTTGACCGACCCCAGGCAACGCACCGGGATGAAGCGGACGAGCGGGCTGTACCGCACGTGCTTCATCCCTGCCACATCGAGGGCCGGATAGGCGTCGTTCTCGCAGATGAACCCGATGTAACGGGGCTTGCCCTCGAACTCGTCCGGGACATGAATGGACTTGACCATGTCTCCGATGATCGGGACGGAATAATCCTTGAACGAAACGATCCGCTCGGGACACGCGCCCATGCAGACGCCGCAGCGACGGCATCGCGTCGGATTGGGCAGCGGGGTCCCCTTCTCGTCCTCGTCGAGGGTCCCGAAGGGGCACTCCTCGGTGCACCGCTTGCACTGGGTGCAGCGTTGCAGGAAGAACTCGGGGAAGGACAGGTCGCCCGCCCGAGGGTGCACGGCCGCCCCCTTGCTGATGGCGTGAATGCACTGGATCGCCTTGAGGGCCGCGCCCGCCGCGTCGGTCTTGGACTGCGAGATGTCCGCCGGGGCTCGAACGCACCCGGCCGCATAGATCCCCGTGCGCGCGGTCTCGTACGGGAAACAGATGAAGTTGGAATCCGGAAATCCGTACTGGAGGTCCGGCAACTCCTTCCCCTTCCGGTAGGTCAGGTTCAGGATGGCCTGGTCGGTGTTGGGGACCTTGCCCTGGGCCAGGACCACGAGGTCCGCATCCACCACGATGTCCAAGCCGAGCAGGGTGTCCTTCGCTGTCACACGCACCGACCCATCGGCCGGCGTGACGGATGTGACCTCCGCCCGAGTGAGCATGAGGCCCGGGGAAGATTGGGCCGCCTCGTAGTAGTGCTCGTACAGGGCGGGCGTGCGCATGTCCTTGTAGAGGATGACCGCCTGGGCCTCGGGGTCCGCGTCGAGCAGGTAGCGCGCCTGCTTGAGCGAGTTCAGGCAGCACGTGGTCGAGCAGTAGGGCAAGTGCTGCGGGTCGCGCGAGCCCGCGCACTGGATGAAGACCACCTTCCTCACCGTCCGCCCGTCCGACGGCCTCTTGATAATGCCCTGCCGCGCGAGGTCCTCGAACCGGTCCGCACCGATCACGTCCGGGGTCGAGCCCGCGCCCAGGTGCCCGAGTTTGGAGACGTCGTACGGCCGGAAGCCCGTCGCGACCACGATTGCGCCGGCCGGGAACGTCTCGGGCGAGCCGTTCGTCCCGACCGTGACCTCGAACTTCCCCGGGGCCCCGGAGATCCGCGCGACGGTCTGCCCGAGGATCACCCGGATGCGGCGATGGGCCTGAACCCGCGCGACCAGGAGCGGGACGGGGTTCTCGCACGGAATGTCCCAGGGGGCCTGGTGCGGGTAGGTCTTGTGCAGTCGAGCGGCGAACCCGCCCAGGGTCGCCTCCTTCTCGACCAGGACCACGTCGTGGCCCGCGTCCGCCGCGTACAGGGCCGCCCGCATCCCCGCGACTCCGCCTCCGACCACCAGGACCGTGCGGCAGGGCTCCTCCAGGACGGCCTCGGGGACCTCGGCCTTGCCGCACTTCGCGATCCCCATACGAACGTAATCCTCGGCCTTCTCCTGGGTCCCGTCCTCGCGCGCCGCGTGGGACCAGGCCACGTGTTCCCGCAGGTTCACGCGCTCGGTGAACACCCCCGGCCACGCGAACCGGTCCGCGAACACCCGCTGCGAACAGGCGCACACCACCACGTGCGTGGCCTGGTGCTCCGCGATCCCCGTGGCGATCAAGGCACATCCCTCGTCGCCGCACAGCGCCTCGTGGCGCGCGACCACCGCGCACCCGGCCTCCTTCGCCGCGGCCTCGATCCTGTCGAGGTCCAGGGCCTCGCCGATCCCGCACCCGCTGCACACATACACCGCGACCTTGTGTTCCATGGCGAACCCCCTCCTCACGCGCCCGCGGCGATCAGGGCCTTGACGGCCGCGCCCGTGGCCTCCTGCATGCACTGGGACATCGCGGCAGGCCGGACCACGCAGCCGGCCGCGACCGTGCCCGTGGTCTCTCCGTCGGCGACCACGAAGCCGGATTCGTCCAGGGAGCACCCGGACGGGAGGACAAGCCCTTCCGTGTTGGGGACCATCCCGGTCGCCAGGACCACGAGGTCCGCTTCCCACTCGCTCCGCGTCCCGGTGGCCGTGTCCTCCGCCACGACGCGAAGGGCGTGCGTGGCCGGGTCCTCGAGGACCTCGGCGACCTTGCCGCGCACCAGGCGCGTGTGCGGGTCGGCCTCGACCGTCGCGAGGACCTCCTCGTTGCGTCCCATCACTCGGCGGTCGATGTAGAAGATCGCGATCTCGCAGTCGGGCGCGACCTCTCGCGCGATGATCGCCTCCTTCAGGGAGGCCCCACAGCACACGGCCGAGCAGTATGGCAGGTGATTCCGGTCGCGCGAGCCCGCGCACTGCACGAAGGCGATGCGCCTCGGGACCTGGCCGTCCGACGGGCGCACGGGCTTGCCGCCGGTGGGGCCGTCCTCGGCGAGCATCCGCTCCATCATCACGTTGGTGACGACGTCCGGGAACCGGCCGAAGCCCAGGCCCGTCAGGCGCGTCGCGTCGTAGGGCTTCCAGCCCGTGGCGACCGCGACCGCATGGGCCTTCACGGTCCGGGTCACCGGGGCCTCGGACAGGTCAATGGCCCCGTACCGGCAGGCCTTGACGCACTCCCCGCACTCCGCGCCCTTGCACGCGGCCCCGTCCACCGCGTACATGAGGGGGTACGCCATCGCGTGGGGGAGGTAGATCGCCTTGCTTTTCGACAGCCCGTGGTCGAAATCATCTGGCCGCTCGACGGGGCAGACCGCCACGCACTCCCCGCACGCGGTGCACCGCGCGTTCACCCGGCGGGGCTCGGTGCGCAGCGTCACCTCGAAGGCCCCCGGCTTCCCGGACACCGCAGTCACGCGCGTCAGCGTGTGCACCGCCACGTCCGGGTTCCGGCGCAGGCGGCGGTAGTTGATCTCGATGCCGCACGTCGGGGGGCACATCTTGGGGAAATACCGGGCCAGGGCCGCGACCCTTCCCCCGAGCGAGGGTCCCGCTTCGACGAGGTGCGCCGCCATGCCGGCCTCCGCGGCCTCGAGGGCCACGGTCATGCCGGACATCCCGCCGCCGATCACCACGAGCGTCTTGCGTCCCGGATCCATCCTGTCACCTCCAGATGCCTGCCGTCCCCATCCCCGATCTGCCCCGGGGTCAGGGCTCCGCCTTCTCCTTCTCCGCCGTTGCACGCGCGGCCGCCTCGGCCTCAGGCCGGACCTTCATCGTCCTCTCGCCGAACAGGGCGAACCGCAGCCACAGGAAGCCGAACTCCAGTAGTTCCTCGTCGTCCACCCGCATCCGCTCGACCCGGTCCTCCTGCACCACAAAACGGCGCAGAAAAGATGATTCGAAGATAAACCGTCGGAATCGGTCCAGGTCGTAGAGGGCCATGTAAAACATGTCCATCTGGGCCGGGGTCAATCCCTGTCGCTTCACGACGAAGTTCTCGTGGAGCGTGAGGTCGCGGTAGAACTCGCCCATCCGGTCATAGGGCTCTGTTCCCTGGTTGGCCATCCACTCGCGCACGCTCCATTCGCGGCCCCCCTCGTGGCCGCGGCAGTGATCCTCTCGTACCAGGAACCAGAACTCCTCGCCGATCGGGCGCTCGCTCGTGCGGTTGGTCGCGTGCCCGATGGGGTACATGCGGCACGGCCAGGGGCGGTCCTGATAGACGGTGCACCCGGCCTCTCCCACGAACGGGCAGCGCTTCTCGGCGTCGTCACGCATCTTCAGGAAGGGGATCGGGAACAACTGCTCCCGTGTGAAAGGCAGGACGGTGTGCTGCTCCAGGAATTCACTCGATGTCAACCCGAGTCTCGCCTTCAACCGCAGCACGTCATACGGCGTCAACACGATGTTGACGTCCCGGCAGCAGACGTTGAAACACGACACGCCGGGATGACACGCGAACGCGAACCGGTCGTCGAGCCCGAGCCGCGGCTGGTCCGCGAGGAACCGTTCGCGTTCACCGTTCGCATCGGACGATGGAGTCATGGCCACCTCCGTGGGGGTCGTGGCGACACCGACTCCTGAATAGCATCACGGGCGGGCCGGTCTATGACCCTTTGTCAACTTCCGTCACGATCCGGTCCTTGTGGGCATCGGCGGACCAGACCGGAAGCGGACCCGACTCGTCGGTCTCGGGGTCCAGGCGGTAGCGGTACGAGGCGTGGACGTTGTACTGGGTGGCCATCCACGCCCACCCCTCGACGAAGTAGGGGCACGCGTCGTTGAAACAGACCCAGTGCCAGCCTTCGCCCCAGGACGACATCGGCGGGGTGCGCCATCGGGAAAGCGCCGCGCCGCAGTGGGGGCAGCGGGGGTCTTCCGCGCTCGGCTTCTCCTTCCTCACGGTGCGGCCCATCGCCGGAGTCCAGGAGGGAGACGAAGAGGCCCCGAGGGGCCCGGGAAGCAGCCGGACCCCTCGGGGTCACGCACCGGTCAGTCGGCCACGATCTTGTAGATCGGCCGCTTGAGCATCTTCCACTCGCCCGTCGCCGGGTTGTACTGGCAGTTCGCGAAGCAGTACCACTCGTCCTTCATCGTCGGGCAGTCCGCGCGGAAGTAGTACCCGGGCCACCGCGTCTCCTCGCGGAAGAGGATCGTGCGGATGTGGGCCTCGGCCTGCCAGGTGCGGTGGTAGTTCTCCCACGCCCGCATCAACTCGTGCAGGTCTTCGGCGGCCAGTTTCTTCGCGTCTTCCTTCAGCAGCGCAATCAGTTCGAGCCCCTTCTCGAGCAGGGCCTTGCTGGTCTTGAACTGCGAGGTCACGCCGCCCGCGTACTCGTCCATGATCTTCTGGAGCCGGAACATGTACATCTTCGGGCGGATGTACGCCGGGTTGATGTTCGGGTCCGTGGTCTTCTTGGACTCCGCCTCGAAAAGGGCCAGAGGGGCCAGGGTCTCGGCCTTGAGTTTCTCGACCAGGCCCATGTCCACGTTCGGCTGGGTATTGTTCTCGACGATGAACTTGATCGCGGCCTTGGCGGCGATGCGGCCCTCGGCGTGCGACCCCGACGAGAACTTGTGCGACGACGCCCCGGACGCGTCACCGGCGCAGAACAGCCCCTTGACCGTGGACATGTGGGCGTAACCCCAGAAGTACTCGCCCTTGGTCTGCGGGGTCTGAAGGTCCTCGGGACCGGACACCCATGCCCCGGACGCGCCGGAGTGCGAGCCGATGAAGTACGGCTCGGCGGCCGCGATCTCGGAGGGCCTCTCCTCGGGCGACACGTTGGTCGCGGCCCACAGCAGGGCCTGCGAGATCGTCATGTCCAGGAAGTCCTCCCACGCCTCGGCCTCGAGTTCCTTGAGTTTCTTCTTCTGCTCGACCGGGTCGGGGACGGCCTTGGCCAGGTTCGCGATGGCCTCCTCGGTCCGCATGTAGATGGGACCCTTGCCCTCCATCACGTCCAGCATCCCGAGCCAGTTGCGCAGGTTCGCGGGCACGGGCTTGACCTTGCCGTAGGGGAGCCACTTCTCCAGTTCGTCCTTGCGGGTCACCATGTAGTCCTCGCCCATGCCGTTCGTGGCGCGGGACTTGAACAGGAGGAACCACGCTCCGACCGGGCCGTACGCGTCCTTGAACCGCACGGGGATGAACCGCACTTCCTGGCAGGTCATCTCGGCGCCCGCCATGATGGTGAAGAAGGCCGAAGAACCCGAGTTCCACGGCGGGTACCACGCGCGGCCCAGCCCCTCACCGCTGGAGCGCGGCTTGAACACGTGCACCGCGCCGCCCATCGCGACCAGGACGGCCTTGGCCTGGAACACGTAGAACTCGTTCTTGCGGACGCTGAAGCCGTACGCGCCGGCCACGCGGTCGCCGTCCATCAGGGGCCCGACGATGAACACGCGCTCGTACAACTCGCCGTTCGCCTCCTTCAGGGCGTTCTTCGCGGCCTCGGCCACGACCACCTTGTAGGACTCGCCGTTGATCATCAACTGCCAGCGGCCCTCGTGCACGTAGTTACCGTCCTTGTCCTTCCAGATGGGCAGGCCCCATCTCTCGAAGAGGTGCACGGTCGAGTCCACGTGGCGGGCGATGCTGGCCACGAGGTCCTCGCGGGTCACGCCCATCAGGTCGTTGCGCACGTACTTCACGTAGTCCTCGAGCGTGTTCTGCCCGTCCTTGATGCCGATGTACTGGTTGATGGCGGACAGGCCCATGGCGACAGCGCCCGACCGGTCCGTCGCTGCCTTGTCCACCATCGTCACTTTCAGACCGTGCTTTTTGGCCCAGTAGGCGGCCTCAACCGCGGCGCCGCAGGCCGCCATGCCGCCGCCCAGGATCAGAAGGTCTGTCGTCACGACTTTGGTCTCGAAGTTTTCCATGTCAGCACCTCCTTCACTTCTTGAAAGTGGCCACGGCCGGCAGCCCCAGGGACGCGGGCTCCGTGAACAGCGCCGGGCTGTTCAGGTCCGCGTCGCCGTCCCCGAAGTTCCCGTTAGGCACCGCACTGCCCTCCGGGGTGGACCGGATCGGGAACTTGAACCGCTTGATGGTGCCGTTGCGGAACTTGATCGTCCACATGATCGAGTCGGACCCGCGCATCGGCGTGACCGTGGCCCCGAGCGGCACGAAGTCCGCGTAGCCACGCATCTCGACCGCCCCCTGCGGGCAGATCTTGACGCAGTTGTAGCACTCCCAGCACATCTCCGGCTCACGGTTGTAGGCCTTCTCGATGGCCTTGTTCAACACCATGAGGTCATTCGGACAGATGTGCTGGCAGGCGGTCTTGTCGAGCGCCTTGCAGCCGTCGCACTTCTCTGGGTTGACGTAACTCGGCATCGTCACTCCTCCTGAAAAAGTCCCATGCCCCCCGGTTCGACGCCGGAGGGTCGCCGATCCCCGGCTTCGGGGATTCCCATTCCGAGGGCACTTTCGCAAGGGGCGTCGGGGGGTGTCAACGCGCATCGGACGCAAGATTGACAAATGTTGGATTTGTCTTTTTGAGGCAAGCCGGCTCCCTCGCGGGCGGGACTCATTGCCGCGTAGGTCCTTGGTATCGCCCACGCCTGCGCCCACGATCGGGAAGGTCCAGGACGCGAAGGGGTTTTGGTCCTGGACGGGTCGGGACTACAATGACCCTGGTTCCCGGGCAGGGGCGGCGTCATGCGAGCGCGCGGCGGGGTCCTGGGCGTGGTGATGGGTGCCTGTGCCTGTGCGGTCGCGTGCGGGCAGGGGGCGGCAGGGAGCCGGGATGTCCGGCCTTACGTCCCCGTGACGTTTCCGGATCCGGGGCTTGTTCTCGACGAAGGCGCGAACGATCGGGAAGACGCGGACATCGGAGCGGGCGCCGACCATGGCGAGGACCGGGCCGACACGCTCGACGCCGGGGACGCGGCCGACGGAGACCCCGTTGCGGATGCGCGCGACCTGCCGGCAAAGGACGCGCGGGAGACGCGGGACCCGGGCGGGAGCGACCCCGGCGGGGACCCCGGGGCACCGGACGTCGGGTGCCTCGTGGACGGCGATTGTCCGGCCGGGCAGTGGTGCGACGCACCGGCGTGTCGCGCCTGCGACACCGCGGCGCACTGCGGTCCCGAGTGCGTGGAATGCGGTGTGGGGCTCGAGTGCTGGTCGGGGAAGTGCGTCGAGTGCGTGGCGGGCGCGGACTGCGGTCCTGGGCGCTGGTGCGACGCGGGGATCTGTGTCCCCTGCGCGGACGATGACCCGGCCCACTGCGGGGCGGACTGCGAGCCTTGCATCGGGGAACGCCCCGCGTGCGTCGCGGGCGAGTGCGCGTGCGACGAGGGGTCGTGCGGGGCAGGACGGCGGTGCGTGGACGGGGCGTGCGAGGCGTGCGACACGGCCGAGGCCTGCGGGCCTGGATGCGTGCCCTGCGGGCCGCCGACACCCCACTGCCTGTCCGTGGAGGTCGGGTGCGTCCAGTGCCTGGACGCGGGCCACTGCGGCGAGGAGGAGGCGTGCCTGGGCGGGGCCTGCGTGTCCGCGTGCGCGACGGTCCAGGGGTGCGCCACCGACGAGGGACCCGACGGCAAGACGTGCCCTTCGGCCAAGGTCATCGGCCGGGCCGCGGCCCTGGCCGGATACTCCCACAGCGGCGACACGACCAATGACAAGAACAACGACGACCTCCAGTTCCCGATCTTTCAGGACAAGGTCGAATGCTGGGACGCCAACGAGGACAACTTCTTCCGCCTGTACCTGCTGGCGGGCGAGCGGCTCGACGCCACGCTGACGCCCGCGGATTCGATGTTCGATTCGATGATGAAGATCTACCGTGGAACCGGATGCAAGGCCGGAGGCGACCCGTACGAGTGCTTCAACAGCGGCAGCGATGGCGATCCCGACGTGATCCAGGACTGGCTCGCCCCTGTGGACGGCTGGATCACGCTCGTGGTGGACGGGCGCAGCGCCTTCGATGACGAGGGGGACTGGGGGCCCTACACCCTCCAGGTGACACTGACCTGCCTCAGGCCCGACTGCTGCTGTCCAGCCCGATAGTCACCCACGTCCCGTCGCGCATCGTGGCGACCGCGGTCAACCCCCGCGAACCGAGCGCCTCCAGGACCTCGGCCTCCTGGCGCACGAGGACGCCCGAGACCACGAGCCGTCCACCCGGGGCGAGCGAGTGCGCGAGGGGGCCGGCCAGGGCCTGGAGGGTCGCGGCCACGAGGTTCGCGATCACCAGCGGAAACCGGCCCGTCGTGTCCGGGTCGAGCGGGCCGCGGGGCGTGTGGAACCGGTCGGACACGCGGTTGAGCCGCGCGTTCTGGCGGGCCTCGCGCAGGGCGTCGCGGTCCAGGTCCAGTCCGACCGCCTCGCCGGCGCCCAAAAGCAGGGCCGCGATCGCGAGGACCCCCGACCCGGTCCCGACGTCCAGGACGCGGACCCCCCCCGGGTCCGGCACCGAAGCCATGAATTCCTCCACCATCCGAAGGCACGACGCGGTCGTGAAATGGGTCCCGGTCCCGAAGGCCATGCCGGGGCGGAGTTTCAGGACGACCCGACCCGTTTCGCGGGGACGGCGGACGAACGAGGGACAGACGAGCAGGCGCCGCCCGACCTCGATGGGACGCCACTCGCGGCGCAGGGACGCCGACCAGTCCGTGTCCTCGACCCGGCGGGCGCGGATGGCCGGCGCCTCGCCGCCCGGCAGGCCCGCCAGGTAGTCCAGGAACGACACGCGAGATTCCGAGGTCCACCGGACGCGGGGAAACCAGATCCGGAGGGTCGCGGAATCGCCGGGATTGACCGGGGCGTCCCCCGACCAGTCGGAGGGGTCGCCGGACACGATCGGCCCCGCGTCGTGAAGGTCCCCGAGGCCCGGGTACTCCTCCTGGACCCCCGTGGCGCCGTGGGCGACGGCCCAGGCGATGGCGGCCTCCTGCATCGCGACGGGGACGCGGACGGAGACCTCGGTCCACCCGGTGCTTCGGTCCCTCGGCATGAGACCCCCAACCACGCAACGCTCCCCCGGAGCCTGGCTCCCCGGGGTCACTTTCTCGGGTCGTCCGGCGGGGGGCGGTGCCCCTCCCTTTCCGGGTGCATCGTGCGCCCGGAACGAGCCGGTGTCCAGTCCGGAGCGACGACGGTTGCGTTGACTCCGGAGTCGCGGCAAGATCACGCCATCGGTCTCGCGAAGGGGGATGGCGATGTCGCGCAACACCGGACGGATCGGGCTCGTGTCGGTGCTGGCCCTGGCGTGGTGCGGGTGCGGGGGCGGAGGAGGGACCACGACCTGTCCACCTTGTCAGGACGCGCAGGTCAACCCGGACAAGGGGTGGACCCCCGACCTCTTGCAACCGGGAGA
>FWPU01010734.1_pt1 | contig 13328 bp, 8 predicted proteins | sample 2228361 | NCBI WGS metagenome assembly FWPU01 (sample SAMEA103939777, study PRJEB20133) | metagenome | reverse complement strand
CGCCACTTCCCCCCATTCGCCCCCCCCTGGACCTCCAGCTCGTACCCGTTGCCCGACGCGTCCGCCCCCAACGCCCCCGGCTCAAACCGCCAGTAGGCAATCACCTTCTCCGCGCCCTGCAGGGGCGCCATCGCCAGCCAGGCGGCCAGGGCTCCGATCATCGCGCCCCTTCGGGACTAACCGCCCGGAATGCAGGTTGAATTCAGCGTTGTTTTCATGTGCATGAGGTTGTTGTCCGAGACCAAACTGAATCGGCGGCGGACCCGCGCCAATCTCAGGTTTATGGGATGGGCAAGCGGCCCCAAGTGGGACCGCCCCGTCCCGAAGGAAGGCCGGGCATGGCACACAGCCTGGCCTCTAGTTTCCCCTCGAAGCCGGTGGCGGGGTTGGCGTCATGGTCATTTGGCGGCGTCTCACAGAATCAGCCGCCGGGCCGGGCGCGAAGCGCATCGCGGCTCACGGGACCGTGAGCGCCGGCCTGGTATTGCGGGAACCGGCCCGATCGGCGTGCGGCGAGACTCCGGGGAGCCCTGGAGTGGTCCCGAAGGCGGCAGCGATTCTGGCGGCCGCACGGACCGATGGATCACCGACCCAGGTACTTCAACACCGCCTGGGTGCGGGAGTTGACGTGGAGCTTTTCATAGATGCGCTTCATGTGGCTGCGCACCGTTTCGAGGCTGATGCCGAGCTGGTCGGCGATTTCTTTGATCAGATAGCCCTGGGCCAGCCGGGCCAGAACCTCCTGCTCGCGGGCGGTGAGCGCCTGGGCGTGGGGCACGGCGGCCACCTGATGAAAGGACTGGACCACCCGGCGGGCGATGTGGCTGGACATGGGCGCGCCGCCCCGCAACGCCTCGCGCAGCGCTGCCAGCAGGTCGTCTGGCGGCGTGCTCTTGACGAGATACCCGCAGGCGCCCGCCCGCTGCGCGCTGAACAACTTGTCGCTGTCCTCGAAGACTGTGAGCATCACCACGGTCAGTTCCGGCAGGCGGCGCTTGAGGTGCGCCACGCACTCGATGCCGGACATTCCCGGCAGCTTGATGTCCATGAGCACCAGATCGGGATGCAGCCGGGGAATGGCCGCCAGCGCCTCCTCGCCGGTGGCAAACACGCGCACACAGTGAAAGTCCTCCGAGGTGTGGAGGATGCTCACCAGGCTTTCCCGCAGCCGCGCGTCGTCTTCAACAATGCCAACCGTGACGGGCATACGTCAGCGGGCGACGGCACGCTACCCGTTCAGGGGCAGCGGAGGCCTCGTCGCGTTCCCCGCGCGCCTTCAGTTCCCCCCGGCGCGACTTCATCGCGACACGCGCCCGACCCCGTTCGTGGAAAGGTCCGCGGCAGCGGCAGCCGGCGCGGCCAGCGGCCAGCGCAGGCGAACCCGGGCGCCGCCTGCGGGGGCGCGGCCAACGTCGAGCGCGCCGCCGATCTCCGCCGCCCGGCGTCGCATGTTGTCCAGACCGCGCCCCTCGTTGCGGTTCGGATGCTCCGGCAGGCCGCGGCCGTTGTCCTCGATGACCAGTTCGGCTTCGCCCCCGCGGTCTTCGATCCGGAGGCGGACCTCGGTGGCGTCCGAGTGCTTGAGCACGTTGTTCAGCGCCTCCTTCACGATCATGATCAGGTTGTGGCGCACGTCCGCGGCGAGCGCCCGGTCGGGCAACACGGCCGGCGTGTCGAACCGGCAACGCACCGGCGTGCCGCAAAAGACTTGCTCGGCGTACTGGCAGAGGTACCCGGTGAGGTGCTCGAGGGTGTCGTAGTCAGGATGAACCGCCCAGACAATCTCTTGCAGCGCCCGCAGCGTGGAGCGGGCGGTGGCGGAAATTTTCTCCAGGCTACCCAGCGGGCCCGCTTCGGGCGCCAGCTCCCGTCGGGCCAGATCGCTCAACCAGGCAATCTGAGTCAGACTGCCGCCCAGCTCGTCGTGCATGTCCCGGGCGATGCGCAGCCGCTCCTGCTCGATAGCGCGCTGGCGCTCGAGCACCGCCAACTGTCGCTGAAACCGGCGGACGGACACCGCGCGCACGCCCCAGGCCGCCGCGCCCGCCAGGCTTCCCCCCGCCAGCAAGGCAAACCAGCCCGTCTGCCAGAAAAACGGCGTCAGCACAAAGGCCAGTTCCAGCGGCGGCTCGCTCCAATGCATCTGGTCCAGACTGGCTTGCGCCTGCCACACATACCGCCCCGGTGACAACCGGGTGTAATGCGCCTCGCCGTTTCGCCCAGCCTCCACCCAGTCCCCGTCGCGGCCCGCCAACCGGTACCGAAACCGTGCCTTGTCCGCCGCTGCCGGACTCACCGCCGCAAACCGAAAGCGCAAGTCGCGCGCGCCCGGCCCCCACCGCGCGCCCGATACGACCGGGACCTCCTGCCCGTTAACCAGCACCGCTTCGAGCACCACGCGGGGCGGCGGCACGCTCCCCAGCCGCTCCGGGTCCAAGACCGCCAGGCCGCGCACGGTGGGGAACCAGAGGCGCCCATCTCGGCCCCGCCAGCCAGCCGGCTGAAACCCGCCGGTGCACTCCCGGCTGGGCAGACCGTCCGACTCTTCAAAAACCCGGACCGGCAGTTTGGCCGGCGAGGCAACCGGGGGTGGGCCGAGCGCCGCCTTGGCCACGCAGAACACCCCCCGGGAACTGCTGGCCCACAGCCGTCCGTGCGCATCCTCCAACACGCAATAAATCAGGTCGTCCGGCAGGCCGTCCCGGGTGGTCCACTGCGCAAACCTCCCGTCACGATAGCGGCACAGCCCGCCGCCCGCGGTGCCCATCCACAAACGCCCGGCTCGGTCCTCGTACAGAGCCATCACCACGTCCCGGCCCAGGCCCTCCTGTTTGGTGAACCGGGTCACCTGATCGTTCTGCAGGCGAAAGACGCCGCCTCCGCCGGTGCCCACCCACACCGCCCCCGTGACGGTCCGGCCACACCGAGTAAAAGCAGGGGTTCACCAACCCCTGCGCCTCGGCATAGGTCCGCACCGGCCCGTCTCCCAGGCGGTTAAGCACGCCGCTGTAGGTGCCCACCCACAGCCCCCCTGCCGTCCTCGCACACTGCCAGAACGCCGTCATCGGACAGCCCCGTGCCGGCGTTGAACACCCGGATGGTCCGGGGCGTGATCCGTTTGAGCCCCTCGGCGCTGGTGGCCACCCACAAGGCCCCCGCCTGGTCGGCGCTCAGGCCCATGATATGATCCGTCTCCAGCCGCCCCGGGCTCAGGAACCGTTCCAGCCGCCCCGCGCGAAGCCGGTACAGTCCTGCCGAGTACGCGCCAATCCACAGGTCCTCGTCCGGAGCCCGCCACAGCCCCTTGACATGGCCACGCTCCCACGACGCCGCATCGGCCAACGGACGAAACTGCCCTTCGCAAAACTCGACCGAATCGCCGTCCGCATAGGATACCCATAGTGTGTCCGGCGTCGGACCCGGCCAGACCCGCAACGCCAGGTTGCTCACGTCCCGCCCGGTGCGCCGGAAAAACGTGAAGCCCTCGCCGGTCCAGCAGGCCAGACCGTCGTCGGTCCCCACCCACACCCGCCCGCGCCCGTCACACGCCAGGCCGAGGATTGGCGCCCGGGGCAACCCGTGGGCAGCGCCGTAATTCTCGAAACGGCCGCGCGCCAGCCGGGAAACATCCCCATTGCCAGCCCCGAACCACAGGCCCCCCTCGGGGTCCTCCGCCACGGCGTTGATCTCGTCGTGCGCCAGTCCCTGGGCCGTGGTCCAGCTTTTGAACCGTCCCCCGGAAAACGCCGTCACCCCGCCGCCGGCCGTGCCGATCCACAACGTGCCGTCCCGCGCCTCGAACAAACAGCGCACGTCAGTCCCCTTCAAGCCGGGCGTGTTCTCGGGCGTGAACCAGCGAAACGTTGTTCCGTTGAACCGTCCTAAGCCGGCGTGGGTGCCCACCCACAAGTAGCCGTCGCGCGTTTGCAGCACCGCGTTGACGACGCTGCTCAACAAGCCATGCTACCGCTCCCACCGGTCCACCGCGTAATCCTCGGTCCATCCCCCCGCGGGCCGCGGGTCCCCAAGAGGCCACGACCAGCATCAGCAGCCCCAATCCCGGACGTCGGGAAGGCAGCCGACCCGCAGAACCTCGCCGGATACCGTTCCGCCCCGGCGGGGCCAACCTGAGCATCCAACTGAATAGGTTCATGATGGTTCTCCTACCACACCGTTCACCCCCGCGACAAGCATAACTCATCGTCGGGCCATGTCGCGTTCTCCACTGGCGGCTCCCAACGCCTAGGGGGCCACTCCCGACGCTCGAACGCGGAGCTGTCTCCACCGGTTGCTACCACCCAGACCGGATCAGCTCGGTGCGTCCCCGCGGGAATGAGGCTTCGTCAAGTGTCCCCCCTCTGACGGGTTTCCCGGCACCACAAATCAGGGTTGGGAACAGGGAGACGTACGGAAGATAAATGGGGAAGCGCATTCGGGGCGTACGACAAGGCACGGCACTCCCCCTCTTGGCGAACCCGCTCCTCTCCCGCCCGAACCGCCACCACGTCGGAACATGCATAAGCCAATCACCGCCTTCTCACCGGCCGGAATTCTGGTGGGCTTAAAGTCGGTTTCCCGGGTGTCTTGGTGCTTCTCCAAGCAGTGGCAACCGGTACAACCGGAAACTTGATCAGTCCAGACGCACCCGAAGAGCTGGAAACCGATCTTCATTGCTGCCGGATGCTGGCTACTCCCCGGGCGAACCTTTCCGCCCGGCGGGTGGACAGCCTTCAACGCGGAAACGCCGGACTCCGAGAAATTCGAAAAATGATGGAGACGCCGACCTGGGTCGGCGTCTCCACGGGACACAACACACACCGGGTTTGGGTTGACCGAAATCCGGCCGCTTCGGGTGGTCGGACCAACTTGAGCCACACTCCCAAGGACCCAAAACTCAGCCTCGACCAACCCCCGTTTCCCCTCCCCCACTGGGCCTCCCTGCGCTCAACGCGATCTTCAAAGCCACCTTGCCAGCTTCAGCGGTCTACTATTTATCAACTTCCGTGCCAAAGCATGAAAAAACGACCTGATCGTGACGCAACCTACTCGTTACGAATGTATTGCAATTGTACAGGGTCTGCACGTTCGAAATAGGACCCCAAAGAAAACTGTAAGCCGCGCCGACGTTCTCTTGAGTCTAGCTGCTAAAAGCGTGGACCAGTTGATTCGCAAACTGCTCACAACAAACAAGTTGCATGTTTGCGGCAGACAGTTCTGTCCTTGTAAACTTCCCCGACTTTAAGGCGCATACGTCCGCAGACAGTCCCGTCCCTCCATACGGCCAATAAAACGTTGATTTAGAATATGATGTGTCCGATCCGCAATCGCGGACGCAGCCCCGAAGGCTGCTTTTACTTACAGGCTCCACAACCCCACACTTGGGATCATCCCCTCGAGCGAAATCTGCGCTAATCGGCGTTTTCGAGCAACCGGCTCTGGAAGCCTGCTAGATCGAAATCGCCCGCTGCAGTGAACCCATCGGCTGCCAAGATCAATACGTCGCCATTTAGGGTAGGTTGAACTTCATCCTGTTCCATCACGATGACACCGTCAGTGGTCGAGCCCATCATTTGCCGGGCCGAGACCTTGGAGATTCACCTGACGAACCTCGTGGTTTTTTTCGGGGTGACCCGCCGGGCCGGCGGCATTTTCCGTCAGCAACAGCCGGGATTGTACGCTGACCAAGTCAAATAATGATCCGCCGCATGGTCGAGCTGGCGCGCCAAAGACGGATCAAACTGCAACCGAACAACCCCAATGTCCCGGGCGAATTGATCCACCAAAACTGGTTGCTCCAGAAGAGCTTGGCCCAGGGTATTTCCAATCCGCGCATCAACGCCTGGTACGATAAGGCACGCCGTTCCGGCGCGCTGGTTGAATGTGTTTTACCGTTGCGCCAACCCGAAGATGCTCCAAGCTCGCGAACTGCTCCGACAGGTGCTCATGGAACAGTTGACAGAGGACCATGCTTTGATGAGATCTGCCAGGTGGTGATTTAACCCTGCATCAATAGCAAACGGCAATGAGACGGGGCATCATTCTCTCCCAAGCCGAACCGGAGGTGGTCTTCAATGCACTACGGTTGGCCAACTACAGCCTCAAGCAGGGCGACACGGTGAAAGTCTTTTTCCCGTGGGCAAGGGCGTCGAGATTGACCAGATCAACGATCGGAAGTTCAACGTCAAAGAGCAGGCGCAAGCCGTGCTCGCAGGCGGCGGCCAGTTTCTGGCGTGCGGCACCTGCCTGAAGCTGCGCCAGTCGAGCGGCTCGGAGATTTGCCCGGTGTCGTCCCTGCAAGACCTCTACCACCTCGTCAAAGAATCGGACAAGGTAGTCACCTTCTGAGCCGTGAAACTGCGTGAAAGTGGAATGCCCGAGGAGGCGTATTGGGAAAGGCTGTTTGATCTGCCGCTGATTCTCGACCGGCTGGACGTAGACAAGCGGTTGGGCGACGTGGTGGAACTGGGTTGCGGCTATGGCACGTTCGCGTTGCCGGTTGCCCAGCGCATTGGCGGTGTGTTGACGACTTGCGACATTGAGCCGGCCATGGTTGCGCGAACGCAAGAGCGCGCCGCTGCCGCGTGCATCGGCAATATCCGGGCCTTGGCGCGCGACGTATGCACCGATGGATTCGGCGTGGCGGATGCCAGTCAAGATGCCGCGTTGCTGTTCAACATTCTTCATTGCGAGGAACCAGTGCGCCTGCTCAAGGAGGCAGCGCGAGCGGTGCGTCCGGGCGGCTGGGTGCTGGTCATACACTGGCGCTACGACGCGGCCACACCGCGCGGGCCCAGCATGGCGATTCGTCCCCGCCCGGAACAAATCATTGGTTGGGCTGGCGAAACAGGCTGGCTTGAAGCCGTTGGCGGAGTCATTGATCTGCCTCCGTGGCACTATGGTCTGCGATTCCGCCGTCGCACGCGGCAGGTTTGACCGGGTTGGGGCGAATCCCCGGTCGTTGCGAATCTGAACAGCCCCCATACGGCGCCCCTGCCGCTCCAACCAACTCAATCTTGCAGGAGCGCTTCAGCCGAAGCGGTAGGACCGGCACCAGCTCGCCAGCGGCTGGACCAATCCTGTCATCGTCCCGGCCACCTTGCCTACGAAGTTTTACCGGCTGTTCAAACCGTAAGGTTCGCCCAACACCTTAAACCCTGCTCCCAAGTAGAACGGTCGTAGCGGCAGGCATCCATGTCTGCCGTAGACCCGGGCTTCCCAGCCCGGCGGAAGAAACCGCACATACGATTCCGACGCACAGAAACTCTCCAGTCATCTTCCGCAGCTCGGCGTTCTTTCCGGGCGGCAGGGATGCCTGACGCTACTCCGCCTCGGACTTCGGGTTGAAGCCTACCGTTGGTGTCGCCCGTCTGGTTGCGCCATGAAAAAGTTCACTGCATTGACCGTGTTAGGATCGTTCGTCGTAACCGCAGTCCTTGTCTCCGGCCTGCCTGCCGGCGCTTCCGAGTGGTCGGGCGAGTCTGTCCTGCCCAAGGTCGCCACCAACTCCACCTGCCAGGGCGGTGTGCCCAACAACATGACCGTGCTCACCAACGGCCGCGTTTACCTCGTCTTCAAGAAACCACCAACAGCATCGGGCGCTTCAAGTTCACCTGGTCCGACGACCACGGCACCAACTGGGCCGCGCCGCTCCCGTTCAATCCCCAGCCCGCCGCGCCCCCGTCCGGCCTGCCCAGCCTCGCCGCCGATGCCACCGACCGGCTGCACTTCTGCTGGTCCTCCGGCACGTCCATCCACTATGCCGGACTCGACCCCGCCACGCACGTTTTCTCCGAATACACCTTGATCACCAACGCCGGCAAAAACATCGCCTTCAACCAAATCACCGCCGACCGCTCGAACCGGCTCCACGCCATCTGGCACATCGGCAACGCCGAGTCGGCTTCCGACACCGCCGAGGTCTGGTATGCGCAACGGCCCGCCGGCGCCACGAACTTCAACGCCCCCGTCATGCTCAGTCAAGACGACGGCTTCCATTCCGCCTTCCCCAGCGCGGATTTCTCCGGCGCCAGCGGCGAACTCCTCGCCGTCGCCTGGCGCGACACCACCGCCAATCCTTACACCGCCGGCTCGGATTGGAACATCAAGTGCCGCGTGAGCACCAACGCCGGCGCGACCTGGAACCCCGAGATCACCCTCGCCTCCGGCGCGCATCGGCAATTCGATCCGCTGCTCGTGGTGGACCGCAACGACATCATCCACGTGGCCTTCCATGCCTATCCTGCACCGCCCGCGGCGCCGAACTCCAACTACATCTCCCTCGCCTTCTCGACCAACGCCGGCCTCACCTGGCAAAACGCCCACGGATCAAACGGCTTTGCCCGGCTCTCGCCGACGGACGAAAACCATTCGCTCTGCAAAGCCGCCTACGATTACACCCACGACATCGTCTGGTATTTCTGGAAGAAGCGCGTGGGCAGCGCCGAAGACCTCGTGGGCGTGGGCATCTTCCGCCGTGGCCAACACGTCAGCGACATCGAAAACCTCACCGACCTGGCCGGCGGCGCGGCGGCGTTTCACAACTTCGCCGTAGGCCCGGACGGCCGCCTGCGCGCCCACTACAACCGCAGCACCGTCTCGCCCACCAACCCCTTCGACCAGGCCACCATCTTCTATCGCGAACGCAACCTGCCCACCGCCCTGCCGCCCACGATCACGCGCGTGGCGGTCACCAATGCCGCAGCCACGATCACCTGGCCGAGCGAATTTGCCGTGAACTACACCGTGCAAACCTCCGCCAACCTGACCGACTGGAGCGCCGCGCCCGGCCTGCACGTTGGCACCGGCGATCCCCTCACCGCTACCGCCACGAATGAGACTGACGCCGCCCAATTCTTCATCCGCCTTCGCACCGAGCGGTGAATCCAGACCTCGAAGCCAGCCATGCCACCATCCCGCCCGTCCGTAGCGCAGGCTGGCAGCCCGCCGTATCGTGGATTGTCAATCCGCGAACCGCCAGGAGGATCGAACGGCCCGCCGGTTTTCAACCGGCGACACGGCAGATTGACAATCTGTGCTACGTGGCACTCGATGTTCGGCCCAGCGCTGGTTCCGGGCCTTGCAAAACAGCAGCTTTTCTGTCATGCCTTGTCACGTGGTCCCATGAACACACCGGTTAATTTTCACCTGCTGTGGAGCAGTGCGGTGGCGCTATTTTTCGCTTTCGCGGCCGGCGCCCAGCCTCCGGAAACCTACACGCTCACGGACATCACCGGCTGGTCCTCCAACCAGTTGGCCACGCTGCCGTGGTTTGCGCACTGGATACCTGTCCTGCCCGTCGGCGCGCCGTCCGACTTCAGTCCCGCCGCGCGCAACGGTTCGGGCGCGGTGGCCGGCAATGATCCGGGCTACTACCCCACGCCCGCCCGCGGCGCGGTGGTGCAAAACGGCGCCGCCACCTTCATCCCCGCCTGGGGCGGGCACTCGTGGAGTTACTGGGTCTTTGACGGTGAGGACTATCATTATTACTGGGGCCGCGTCGAACACAGCCCGGCCACGGACATCAATGCGCTCGGGCTGGTGGCCGGCCACGCGACCCTTGAAACGCCGCACAACTCCAACCCGCTGGATTACGACGAGCATGCCTATCTCTATGACCCGGCCACGGGGTTGAAAACCGACCTCACGCCCGACGGCACGGGCTACGCGCGGGCTTATCGGCTCAACGACCTGGGCGTCGTCATCGGCAACTACGCGGGCGTCTCGAACTACTTCGCCTTTCGTCGCGAGCCGGACGGCACGATGAACTTTTTCACCCATCCGGTGGCGACCGTTCAACCAATGGTCCTCAACAATGCCGGGCTGGTGGCCGGCATTCACACCACCTACACCGTCAGCAACCGCATCGTCGTGCCCTGGGTGGCCAGCAACACCACCGTCATGACGCCCATCCCGCTGCCGCCACAGGGCAACCCCGACACCTGCACGTTCACCGAACTCAACCAGCACGGCCTGCTCGTGGGCTGGGCCAACAAAATGGCCACACCGTATGAAAGCACTGCCGTGCGCTGGTATACCGACGCCAACGGCGCCTGGGTGGCCGAAGACCTGAACGAAATCGTGGACGCGGGCGACTACATCCTGGACCGCGTGGTCGCCGTCAACGACGCCGGTTACCTCATTGTTGCCGCGCACCTGGACACCGAAGGCCAGCCGCCGCGCACGCTGCTACTGACGCCGGACGTCTTGCCACCGCCTACGGCCTTGACCTTGTCTCCCGTCAGCCTCACCGCCACCAGCGCCGTGTTGCGCGCCCAGGTCAACGCGTGCGACAACGCCACCACCGTTGATTTCGCCTGGGGCCTGACCGGGAGCGACACCGCCACCAGCCCCGCGGCCGGTGGCGCCATTACCGGCACGGCGCCGGCGCTCGTCACCTGCCAACTCACCAACCTGCAGCCCCGCACCACCTACCATTGCCGCGTGCGCGCCCAAAACAATCGCGGGGTCACGCTCGGCCAGGATATCGCGTTCACCACGCCCTACGATTACCCCACCTGGGCGGCCGAAAAATTTGGCGCTGCGGTCACGAACGAAACTGTGGCCGGGCCATCGGCCGACCCGGACGGCGACGGCTGGAACAACACGGCCGAATTCGTCCTCGGCCTTGCACCCGACGGATTCGATCCCGAGGTGTTGCAAATCCGCGATGAGCTGGGCCGGCTGACGCTGACCGTCAGGCACCCGCTGGACCGCGCCGGTTTCGCCCTGACCTTTGCCGGCGCCACCAACGTGGCCGGGCCGTGGTTGAGCGGGCCGGGCGCCACCGCGCTGGTTAGCGTCACACGGAACGGAGACCTGGAAACCCTCACCGTGCGCACGGATTTCCCCGGCAACCAGCCCCGCCAATTCCTCCGCCTGCAAATCGAAGCCGCGCAACCGTGACGCGGTCGCGGCCGCTCATCTGCGCGTGGTGACCTCCGCGGCATGTGGGCCATGAGCCGGTGAGCGGCGCACGAACCCGCGATGGCAAGCCGGGGCACAGCGGGACGCGTGAATCCCCGCCAAGTCTTGCCGCCACCGCGACGAATGAGACCGGCACCGCCCAATTCTTCCTCCGCGCGATGCGGTGAATTCGGACCTCGAAGCCGGGCCATGCCATCTTCCCGACTGGCGGTAGCCCATCACGCGGGCATCGTGTTTCACCAGCTTTTGGACTACGGTCGGAAAGCGGCAGAGGGCTGCCGCACTCCGGGACGCTTCGCGCGATTCGGGCAACCGGCAACGACGCCCGCGCCCTGTGCGCCAGCGGCGTCCCGGCCAAATCTTCCGGCGTGGCGGCCATTTCCCGGCAAGGCGTTCTGAGGCAGGATCACGGGCCTGATGACAACGCAATCTTTGGTCCGCGTTCACAGTCTCCTCGTGGCCGCCGCGCTGGCGGTGCTGCTGCCGGCCGCTCTGTCGGGCTGCGCCACACGTTCGCCGTCCGGCGCGCACGTCGAGTGGGCCGAGTTTCGGCTGGCGGCCGGAGTGACAGAGGCGGCCCTGCGCGAGGCCTCCGACCGGCTGCAGACGGCGTTCCTGCGCGAGCAGGAGGGATTCATCCGCCGGGAGCTGCTGAAGGGCGAGAATGGCCGGTGGGTGGATGTGGTGTATTGGAAAGACCGGGAAGCGGCCGAAGCGGCGGTCAAAAACGCCGGGAACAGCCCGGTTTGCATGGCCTATTTTCAACGGATGGCCGGAGAGAATCACCACACGCCGGGAGAGGGCGTTCTGCATTTCCAACGGGTCAAGACCTATTCGCGTTGACCGGGCAAACAGCGATCCCTCGACCCGCTGACCGTGATGAACAACACCACCTCGCGATTTCTGACACAATCCTGCCGCCGATCAGCATGGAGGCGCCGACGGTTTCACGATTGTTAACCGGCCACAAATCCAACCAATATTCACCCATGAAATCCACGATTGCCGCCACCATGTTCCTTGCCGCTGCGGCCTTGGCTGCCCGCGCCGGAGAAAAACTCCCCGGCCCGCTCTTCGACGGGCTGGGCGACTTGCACCATCCTGTCACCACGGAGTCAAAGCTGGCGCAACGCTACTTCGATCAGGGGCTGCGCCTGGTCTTCGGCTTCAATCATCGCGAGGCCATCCGCTCGTTCCGTTCGGCGGCGCATATTGATCCGCAGTGCGCGATGGCGCATTGGGGCGAGGCTTACGCGCACGGCCCGCACGTCAACAAGCCGATGGACTCGAACGACACGCACAACGCCTGGGCCGCGCTGCAACGCGCCGTGGCGAACAAGTCCAAGGCGTCGCCCAAGGAACAGGCTTACATCGCCGCGTTGGAGAAGCGCTACCAGCCGGAGCACAAGGACGACCGGCTCGCGCTGGACAAGGCGTTTGCCAACGCCATGCGCGAGGTGGCCAAGCAGTATCCCGATGACCTCGACGCGCAGGTGATTTTCGCCGAGGCGCTCATGAACACGATGCCGTGGGATTACTGGACGCGCGACCGCACGCCCAAGCCCGAGACGGAGGAAATTCTGGCCGCGCTGCGCTTCGTCATCGCGCGCAACCCGGATCATCCCGGCGCGAATCATTTCTATATCCATGCGGTCGAGGCCGGGCCGAATCCCGAGCACGGCTTGCCCGCAGCAGACCGGCTGCGCGATTACGCGCCCGCCGCCGGGCATCTCGTCCACATGCCGGCGCACATCTACATGCGCGTGGGGCAGTATGCGGACGCCGTCGCGGCCAACGAGCGCGCGGTGAAGGCGGACCGCGACTACATCCGGCACTGCCGCGCGCTCGGCTTTTATCCGGGCGTCTATTACCCGCACAACCTTCACTTCCTCTGGTGGGCGCAACTGTTCGAAGGCCGGAGCAGGGACGCGCTCCGCACGGCGAATCAGGCCGCCAGCTATGCGCTCGACAATTACTGCGGGCCGAAAAAGGCGCTCGAAGCGCCGCGTCTGCGACATCTGCCCTGGCTGACGCTCGTGCGCTTTGGGAAATGGGACGAAGCACTCGCCATCGCGCAGCCGCCGAACACGAATGACTTCCTCGTGGACCGCGCGCTGTGGCACTTCGCGCGAGGGCTGGCGTTCGCGGCCAAGCGCGACGCGGCCGCCGCCGAACGGGAGCAGCTTGCCCTCGGCGCCATCGCCGCCAGCGACGAAGCGAAGCAACTGAGCAGCCCCGTCTTCCCCGTGGCGGACACGCTGGGCGTGGCTGCGTGGTGGTTGTCCGGCAAGGCCGCCCTGGCCCGGGGCGACACCCGCACCGCCGTCGAGCATCTTGAAAAGGCCGTGGCCGCGGAAGAGGCACTGCCCTACATGGAACCGACGTTCTGGCCGATTCCGGTTCGC
>FWPU01010182.1_pt1 | contig 13333 bp, 9 predicted proteins | sample 2228361 | NCBI WGS metagenome assembly FWPU01 (sample SAMEA103939777, study PRJEB20133) | metagenome | reverse complement strand
AAAATATTACTCACGTGAAACTCGCTCTTATCGGAAATCCTAATGCAGGGAAAAGCTCGCTATTCAACCAGCTCACAGGTTTGAACCAAAAAGTAGCTAATTTTACAGGCGTAACCGTAGAGAAAAAAACAGGTACTTTCTCGCTTCCTAACCAAAGTAAAGCATACATCACCGATTTGCCCGGTACGTATAGCCTCTATCCCAAGTCGGCTGATGAGCAAGTAGTGCTGGATTTTTTGCTCAATCCTCAAAACCCCGAAAAGCCTGATGCTATTTTGGTTGTGATTGATGCTTCCAATCTGCAAAGAAACTTGCTTCTTTTTTCAGAAGTACAAAGTTTAGGTTTTCCGACTATTCTAGTGCTGAATATGATTGATATAGCCCAAAAAAGTGGTTGGGAAATTGATACGCAAAAACTTGCAGAACGCCTACAAAGCCCTGTGGTTTGTACCAATTCCAGAAGTGGCGAAGGTGTTGAAAAGCTCAAAGAAAAAATCCTTGATTTAGAAAAAAGTCAATCAAATGCCCCTCATAGTATTCTGCAAACTTATGCCCCTTTGCAAGGTATTTTACAAGAAATTGTCCAAAAATATCATTTACCCAATACCTATTGGGCAAATTTATATTTTCACCATTACGAAAAACTATCTTTTCTTTCAGAAAGCGACAAGCAATTTTTCCAAAAATTAGAGCTTAAAAACAATTTCCAAGCCCTTCACCTACAAACTGATGAAACTTTGGAGCGTTTTAGAGCAATAGAAAAAATTGTTGCAGAAACCACTCAAAAACACGAAAAAGCCTACAATCCGCAGAGCATTACTCGGAAAATTGATAAAATACTGCTTCACCCACTTTGGGGATATGGTTCTTTTTTAATGGTACTACTGCTGATTTTCACAGCAATTTTTCGGTGGGCGGAAATTCCTATGGAATGGATTGAAGAGGGTACAGCCTCAGTACAAGCATTTTTCCGAGAAAATTTACCCAATCATTTTCTTACAAATCTTTGGACAGAGGGCGTTTTGGCAGGGATTGGCTCCGTAGTTACTTTTGTGCCGCAGATAGCTTTACTCTTTGGTTTTATTGCAATTTTGGAAGAAACAGGCTATATGACACGCGTAATGATAATGATGGACAAAATTATGCGAAAATTTGGCTTAAATGGCAAAAGTGTAGTCCCCCTGATTTCAGGAGCGGCTTGTGCTATTCCTGCCATTATGGCTACCCGAAATATTGATAATCCCAAAGAAAGACTGATTACTACTTTGGTTGTACCTCTGATTAGCTGTTCGGCTCGTTTGCCCATTTATACCGTAATGATTGCCCTCGTGATACCCGATAAAATGCTATGGGGCTTTTTGCATTATCAGGCTCTTGCTCTGCTGGCGATGTATCTTTTAGGCTTACTTATGGCTATGCTTGCCGCAAAGGTTTTAAGCCGCTTTTTACCTTTTTGGGGCAATGATTATTTTATTGTGGAAATGCCTACCTACAAGATGCCTCGTTGGAAGAATGTTCTTATTACTATTTACGAAAAAGTAAAAACCTTCGTATTTGATGCAGGAAAAGTGATTGTAGTGATTTCAGTAATTCTGTGGGCTTTGGCTTCTTATGGCTGGGGAGATAGCTTGGAAAAAGCGGAAAGTTCTATCAAAAAAAGCTATCCTACACTTTCGGAAGAAGAACTTGCCCCTCTGATTAGCTCTGCAAAATTAGAAGCCTCTTTTGCAGGTAATTTAGGAAAAGCTCTTGAACCTATCATTCAACCTTTGGGTTTTGACTGGAAAATAGGCATTTCACTTATTACTTCTTTTGCCGCTCGTGAGGTTTTTGTAGCCACAATGTCCGTAATTTATGGATTGGGTGAGGAAGGAAACGAGCAAAGCGTAAGGCAAAAAATGGCTTCTGAAATAAACCCTCAAACAGGAAAACCAACCTACTCGGTGGCGGTGGGCTTTTCGTTGATGGTCTTTTATGCTTTTGCAATGCAATGTATGAGTACCTTTGCCGTAGTATGGAAAGAAACACGCTCTTGGAAGTATCCTTTGGGGCAACTTGTTTTTTTCAATCTTTTAGCTTATCTTGCCTCTTGGATAACTTACACGATACTCAAATGAGCCACCAAATTGAAAGTCTTTATTTAGGAGAATTACGCACCGAAGCCACACATTTTGCTTCCCAAAACAAAATCATTACTGATGCCCCCACTGATAACAACGGCAAAGGAGAGGCTTTTTCGCCTACCGATTTGGTTTGTGCCGCTTTGGGGAGTTGTATGATGACCATTATGGGCATCGTAGCCGAAAGGGATAAAGTAAATTTGCAAGGAGTTACTTGGAAAACAACCAAAGTAATGGCATCTAACCCTCGCAGAATTGCAGAAATTCACGTACATTTTTATTTTCCAAGTAGTTTGCCTTTGGAAAGCACATACAAACAAAAACTTGAAAATGCGGCTCGTACCTGCCCCGTAGCCTTGAGTTTAGCCCCAGAAATAAAGCAGGAAGTATTTTTCCATTACGCATAAAAACTTTGTAATTGTTTAGGTATAGCTTGCAGTAAGGAAACAAGAAACAAGAGGCAGGAAACAGAATAGATGTCGGAGAGAAAAAATAAGATATAAAGCCCTTAAAGGCTTGAACATCAAACATTGAACTTCTTGAACGTAAATAATTACAAATTTTTTTGATTTTTTAGAAAACCACTTGGGCAGTCGCTTCGTAAGTCTTACAAACGATTTTTTCAAAAAGAACTTAAACTAAAAATGTATGGCAACTTCTATTGCACCTAAAGCCCAAAGATTGAGTTTTACCAAATCTATCATCAGTATTGCGGCACTGGAAGCGGCAATTACGATTGGCTGGCTTGCTTACGAAAAATATCAGCCACAACTTCTGCTCAAATTCAATTTTGTAGAATTTGCAGGGCTATTGCTGGTAGCACAAGGTATTTTGGGAGCTATTTTCCACCCTATTTCAGGAAGATGGGCAGATAAGGCTTTCCGTGAAAGAGGAACAAAATTTCCTATCATTATATCAGGGGCGGCATTTGCGGCGGTAATTTTTGTAGCTGTAAGCGTTGCTCTGAATACCAATCCTGCAAGCCCTCTGAAATGGCTCTTGCCTGTGCTTGTTATTCTTTGGCTGGCGGCAATGGCTACTTTTCATAGTCCTGCTATTTCACTGGTTGAAAATTTTACCCCTGTCCATAAATTTCCACAAGTTGCGGCAATTCTTACAATGGTTTTCGGTCTGATTTATACCATTGAGCCTTTTCTCATTCAAATCCTCAACATACTCGGACTTACGCCTACTTTTATATTAGGTGGTGTGCTTGTGATTTCTACGGCGTATGCTATTAAAACCATAAGTATCGCCCCTCCCACAGAAGAAGACAAAAAAATAATGGCAAAAGAAGAATTGGGTGGAGATAGCAAAAGAGATTTATTCCTAATAGGCTTCTTCGTAGGACTTTTCAAGATGCTTATGCTCTTTTTCGTACCTGCCATTTGGGTAAAGCATAAGTTTTTTGGTGCAACTGAAAAAATCTTTTTCTCCGACCCCGACTATCTGCAATCGGCTATGCTAATGTTTTCTGCTTTGCTTGCTATCCCTATCAGTAAATTTGTAGAAAAAAAAGGCTCATATAAAAGTTTGATTTGGGGCTGTATAGCGGCTTTTATAGTAATTTTGCCCGCTTTGTTCATCAAAGGGCAAACTATTTCTATCATTATGCTTCTGCTTATGGGTTTGGTGTATAGCTTACTTTCGGTAGCTTCCTTGCCCTATATTCTCAATAGAGCCAAAACTGGACAAACAGGATACAGCATAGGTTTGTACTACGGAGGTTCTGCCTTAGCTACCGCAGTAGTTCTGCTTATTTTACTGAATATGGGAATAAGTGTGAATTAAGAGCCAAAATCTTGCTTTCTACTCCAAAATTTATTGTGTGAGAGTTTGCTTCAAGTGTATGAGGCAAACTCTCATTCTTTTGTAGCAAGTATCAGAAACTCACGAAAATACCCGGACCCACCAAGAAAAACCACGCTTTAGCACTCAAAAAATAACCCATTCCTGCAAAAAGTGGGAAAGAAAGTTTTACATCTCGCCGAGTAGGATACAAACTTCCCAAAAGCACCACACCTATATCTCGGTTGGTTGCATTGGGGTTAAAATTAAAGGCATTGTTGGCAAGTACGCCAATACCCACTTTGTAAGGGTGGAAGCGATTGATTTTATTGGGATTGTAAAAACTAAGTTGTTGGATAATTGCCAAACTAATTCCTCCGAAAGGGCTGAAGTTTTCTTGGTCGGCACGTTTGATAAGCAAGCCCCCAGGAAAGGTTACCTCTGTATCAAAACGCAGTCTTCTTTGTAAAATAATTTCAATTTTTTTACTGAACCCCTCTCCGCCATATTTGTCTTTATCGTGGCTAATAGTAATTTCTATTCTGCTCCACCCGTCCAAATCAAAAGTTTTTCTACCCAAAGTTTTATTCAGGCTGATAGGTTCTTTGTTGCACTGCTTATCGCTGTAAAAAGCAAATCTTGGCGAATTTTCGCCTGGACACACCATTATATTGGGAATACGTTTCAAATCTACTAAATCGCCACGTGCATTGAAAATTGTTATATCAATGCTTACAAATTGCCTACCAAAAAGTTTGTTTTCGTCAATTTTATCATAATCAAAGAAAACTTCAATATCCTTGATAGTGTAAGGGTAAAGAATGGTTTGGGGCAGTTCGCTCAGCACTTGCCTACCTGCACCATAGTTTATTCTTACAAAATTGAGCTGATGAGGTCTTTGGTACTCGCTTACAGGAATGGTACGCCCAATTTTTTCGTTGCGATTAAAAATTTCTATTTCTTTTTTGCTGATATTCATTGGAACTTGCAAGCGAAAAGTTTGCACATTTTCGGTACGAATAAGTGAGTCGGAAGTAAGCACGTTCAAGCCGTCAAAACGAAATCTTGCTTTATGCAAAGCAAGCCCTTCTATGCGTATATCAACAGTTTCGCCGGGGTAAAACACATTCTCTCGCCGATTGCCTTCGTGAAAAATAATGATATTGTTAATGATAGTTTTGGGGGTAACATTAAAATTGGTAATACAAACAGGCTCATCACCATTTTTGATATAAAGATAACTTTCAGAAATACGATGCTGTCCGTAAGGTCGCAGAACGCACAAGAATTTACCATTACTCATCAGGCTTTTAATAAAAATTTCTGCGACAAGCATACCTCCTACTTTCTCTTGGTTTTCTATACGATACGTTTTCCCCACATTCAGATAGCGATTGTAGTCTAATTGAACTTCTACCCCTTCTTTTTGCGTAGCCTCTTCTATGGTAATTTCTTTTACATCAGTATTCAAAAAAGCCAAACGGCTACCTTTTACGCGAAACTTATACTTGATAGTGGGAAGCTGATAATTTACTCGTCCTTTTTCGTCAATGTAAGGGATAAAGGTACTTAAATCCAAACTAAAATCAACATCTCCAATTTTTGAAGGCAAAACATACAAACGAAGTTGCTTATTTACGTATTCCGTACGATAGTCAATATCTTTACTACTCGTAGGAATAGGATTGGTTCGGATATTTTCAGGATTATTGGAAATTAGCTCAAACATACGCTCTTCGCCTACGTACAACTCATCATCTTTGGGTGCAAAGGCTACTTTGGTATTGAAATAAGGAAATAGACGCAATTCGCAAGGAATTTCTTTCAGTGGAATCTGATAAATAATGAAATTGAAGGTGAGAAATTGCGTTTGGGTGAGATTATTGAATTTTATTTTGAAACGAAAATAATCCTGACTGCGAAAAATAGAATCTACAAGTTGAAAATCTTGCGAATATGCCAGTTCTATTTTTTGGATATTTTCCATATTTTGCGGAAACAGACGCACCTCACAAGTAGGGCTTTCAGTGAAATATTCAAAAGCCAAAAACTTTTCTCCTTTGAATTGAATTTGATTTTTGGTTTGTGTAAAACGAAGCGTATCAATCAGAATAGCTACTTCTTTGAAGCAATTTTGGGAAAAAGCTATATGAGCAAACATCAGAAATACAGAGCTATACAGAATTTTTTTCATTGATACACGAGTTTAGATGAAATGAAAAGCGTAAATTGCTTGGAAAAGTTTTTGCAAAAGTAGAAAGTTTTATCCAAAGGTTCAAACAATAAAGTCTCTGCCAAGAAAATATTGCATAGTTTTTGCTAAATTTCAGAAAGGCTTTTGTATATTTGCAAAAAGTACTTGTCTAAAATTTATGTGGTGAGGCTTTTAGAGTTTTAGGTTGAGAGTTTGAAGTTCTAAACCTTCTAACTTCAAACCTTAAACCTAAGAAACCTTACTTCCCAAGCATTTAGACAATTTTAGTAATGGGTTTCAATCAAAAACGTTTGTTTTGAAATATTTATTTTACATATTTTTCATTGGGCTGATTTTTGCTTGCAATCGCAAGCCTTCTACTTGTGCGGCGTATCAGGAAGTAGGCACCGTAGCTATTCCCGAGGATGGCTATGTACCTACCAATTTTATCATTACCGAAAGGCATAGCAAAACGGGATTAGTAAAAAAAGTGGGCGGTGTAAGCAAAAAGAAACATAAAACAAGAGCCCAGCTAAGCAAAATTTTTAGAAAAGAAAAGAAATTTATCAAAGATAAAGAACTATTCCCCGATACCGATAGCAAGGCAAGACGTAAGAAAAAAGCTAAAAAGGCTAAAAAAGCCAAAAATGCTGATGAAGTTGAGCAAGAACAACCCGAAGAAGATAAACCCACTCCTACTTTACCCGAAGAAAAACAAGAACCCAAAAAAGACGGAAACTAAAAGAATAGAAACAGCAAACAAGATGCAGGAAATAGGATTTAGAACATTGATAAAAACTTTTACCTCAAACGCTTGAACTTTGAACCTTTATAGTTTTTGAACGTAAATAATTACAAAAAATAATCGCTTGAAAACCAAACTTATACATATCATTTTTTTGAGTTTAATTTTCTTGTCTTGTAGCGAAGTTTTTGCTCAACGCAAAGACAATACCGCCTCCAAAAAGCCTGTTCTTACCAACAAATATCGTCTGAAAAAGCGTGTAACTCCAAGCGAGGGCATAAAATCCAAGGGCTCGGAAAAAATTCCTAATTCACAAACCGTACAATCGGGGTATTATGCAGGGCAAAAAAGATATGTAGAATCGCCCCAAGTATTAGGGCAAAGCCAGTTCCGAGGCTCTGAACCGCTATTCCCAAGAGAGCCTAAAAAAGGCTTTGCTACGTTCAAGTCTAATTACAAGTTTTTGCCTCACAAATTGCAAACAGGCTTTGCTACGTTCAAATCTAAATCCAAATTTTTGCCTCATCAGTACAGACGTGGCTACGATAAGTTCATATCTCGTTATGCCTTTCTGCCTACCAAGAAAAAATTTGGACACGATAAGTTTATTTCAAATTACAAATTTCGCCCACACGAATACAGACGCGGATATGATGAATTTACGGGGGGAGCAATAAAATATAGCTTTCTTAATAGACGCCGAAAGGCTATTATCCATAATACTCGCAAAATGCAGAATTATAGCGGTACGGTACGTTATGTAGATTGGAAAAAAGTACGTATGAAACGCTCTCATCGTATGGCAACTTCACTGGGGGCTTTGAAAATCAGGTATTCTTTGCGTAAGTCTAAGCTATCCAATCGTGAGTTGCAAAAATACCGCTCCAAGCCCTACAATGTGCGTTATTTGCGTAAAGGCAAATTTATGTGGAAAAAAGATATGCCCCGCTATCAAAAATTCCCTGAAAAATCCCCTCGTTACAACCCTACTGAAAGACAAGGAGCAGTAGTAAGTAGCGGAAAAGGCGAAATCTTATATCCCAATCGTGGCGAAATATGGGTAAATGGCAAACCTGTGAAAAGAGTTATTTCGGGTACGCCTACGCCCAATCCTTTGCCGCTCAATGCCCCCTCACGAGCCAAAGAACTCAAACAAATGCAAAAAGAAAATAAAGCCAAAACAGCAGAGCAAGAACCTAAACAAGATTAAAAAATATAGTAATTGTTTAGGGTATAGTTTGAAATAAGGAAACAGGAAACAAGATGCAGGAATAGGATTTGAGAAAATAGATAGAAAAAGTGAGAGATAAAGCCCTGAAAGACTTGAACATCAAACTTTGAACTTCTTGAACGTAAATAATCACAAAATAAAATCTTTTGGCTCTTGTATTAGAAGCAAGAAATTATTTCAAGGGAACATTCAGAGCTTGCAGTGCTTTTTCGGCGGCGGCTTGTTCAGCTTTTTTCTTGTTTTGTCCCATTCCTTGTGAAATGCCTTTGCCATTCAGACGAACCTCCACAGTGAAAGTAGTAGTATTCCGATAATTTTTCTCTTCAACAAGTACAAACTCTACATTTTTGCCGTTTTTTTGGGCATACTCAATCAGCAGACTTTTGTAGTTGAGATTGGTTTGTATGATTTTATCTAAATCCAAATGAGCCTGTAAAAGACGTTTCAGCACAAAAATTCTACAAAAAGCAAAACCCTTATCCAAATACACCGCCCCAATAAATGCCTCCATAGCATCGCCTGCAATAGACTGATTGCCACGAATTTGAATAGAAGTTTCGTATTCTATAAGCTCGGTCAAGCCTATTTTGTGAGCCAGTTGGTTCAAACTTTCACGATTGACAATCCGAGAGCGAATTTCAGTCAGAAAGCCCTCATCTTTGTAGGGAAATTTTTTGTAAAGGTATTCTGCGATAATCAAGCCCAAAACGGCATCTCCCAAATACTCCAAGCGTTCGTTGGAAAGGCGAAAATTTTGATTAGGCGTTTGTATCGCTACCGAACTATGTATCAGAGCCAATCGGTACAAAGATAAGTTCAAAGGCTTACTTCCTGTGATGTTTTTCACAAAAGAAATAAGCCTTTGCTCTTGGGGTGAATACTTCCTAAAAAACGCTTGAAGGTGCTTGAGCCAAAGCATCGGAGCAATTACTCTTCAAATTTCTTGAAAATAATCGTAGTATTATGCCCACCAAAGCCAAAATCATTGCTCAAAGCATAAGTAATTTTACGTTCTTGGGCTTTATTGGGTGTAAAGTTGAGTCTTTTATCCAGCACCTCGTCTATTTCAAAAAGGTTGATAGTAGGTGGCACAACCTGATGCTGTATAGCTAAAACGCAAGCAAGGGCTTCTACGGCACCTGTAGCCCCCAACAAATGCCCTGTCATTGACTTGGTAGAGCTGATGTTGAGTTTGTAGGCGTGTTCGCCGAAAACTTCCTGAATGGCTTTAATTTCTTGTGGGTCGCCAATGGGTGTAGAAGTACCGTGGGTGTTGATGTAGTCAATTTTATCAGGACTGATACCTGCATCATCAAGAGCATCTTGCATACAATAAATTACGCCCAAGCCTTCGGGGTGTGGAGCTGTAATATGGTAGGCATCGGAAGAAAAGCCAGCTCCTACTACTTCGGCATAGATTTTGGCACCGCGTTTCTTGGCGTGTTCGTACTCTTCCAAAATGAGGCAAGCTCCTCCTTCACCAAGCACAAAGCCATCTCTATCTTTATCGTAAGGACGAGAGGCAGTTTCGGGGCTATCATTGCGTTCGGAAAGAGCTTTATTGGCATTGAACCCGCCGATACCTGCTTCGGTAACAGTGGCTTCCGAGCCACCTGTAAGAATAACATTTGCTTTTCCCCAACGGATATAATTAAAGGCATCAATAATAGCATTATTGGCAGAAGCACAAGCCGAAACCGTAGTGTAGTTGGGTCCTAAGAAGCCGTACTTAATAGAAATATGCCCGGGAGCAAGGTCGGCAATCATTTTAGGAATAAAGAAGGGATTGAAGCGAGGGGTACCATCGCCTTTGGCAAAATCAACCACTTCCATTTGCAAAGACCGCAATCCGCCTATCCCCGAACCCCATATCACACCTACACGGCGTTTATCAAGGCTTTGTAAGTCAAAACCTGCATCTTGGATAGCTTGTTCAGCAACGGCAATAGCATAGTGCTGAAACAAGTCCATTTTACGGGCTTCTTTGTGTTCTATGTAGAGTTTGACATCAAAATTTTTTACTTCGCAAGCAAAGCGAGTTTTGAACTTGGAGGCATCAAAACGGGTAATGGGAGCGGCACCGCTCACACCTTTGGAAAGCCCTTCCCAATATTCGGCAACTGTATTTCCAATGGGCGTTACTGCTCCCAACCCTGTAATTACCACTCTTTTTGGGTTCATTGAGTTGGATTTTTGGTTAGAAGATTATTTTACGTTTGCTTCCAGATAAACAATTGCCTGTCCTACCGTACTGATAGTTTCGGCTTGGTCGTCAGGAATAGAAACGTTAAACTCTTTTTCAAATTCCATAATGAGTTCTACTTGGTCGAGGGAGTCAGCTCCCAAGTCGTTTGTAAAACTTGCCTCAGGGGTAACCTCAGAAGGTTCTACACCCAATTTTTCTACGATAATGCTTTTTACTTTTTCTGCAATAGTAGACATCTCTAATTCAGTTTTGGTTTAACAGAACGCAAATAAATACAATTTTTGAAAAATTTGCCAAAAAAAATTGAAAAATTTTTGGATATACACCAATTTTGAAAGGTATGCTTGCTATCCCCATATGCTATTTGGCTCTTCCCCCCTGCTTTCGGCGAAGCCAATCTATGAGCAAATTGGCAGTTACCTGAATATTGACCATTCTATCGTTTCCTAACTGATACAACTTGGCTGAAGCTCCTTTTTCATCTGCATAAGCAACCCAAATCGTACCCACGGGTTTGGTGGGGGTAGCTCCTCCGGGTCCTGCAATACCGCTAGTTGCAATGCCAATATCTGCATTACATAGCTTTCGGATATTGCTTGCCATTTCCAAGACGGTCTGCTCACTCACCGCTCCAAACTCCTCAATAGTTTCTTTTTTTACACCTAAAACATTGATTTTTAATTCTTTGCTATATGCCACCAATGCCCCTTTCAGATACTCCGAACTACCAGCGTGCTGTGTGAAACAATGTGCCAAATAGCCCCCAGTACAGCTTTCGGCAATAGCAAGTGTCTTTTTGTTTTGAACCAAAAGCCTACCCACAGCCATTGCTAAATCATCTTCATCAAATCCATAAACATACTTATCAATGAGTGGCAAAACTTTCTCTACTTCCTGCTCAATTTGCCTGCGAACAGCCTCTTTATCATATCCAAAGCCTGTAATTCTAAGCCGTACCATTCCAAAAGAAGGCAAATAAGCAAGTTTTAGGTTTTCGGGAAGGTTATTCTCCCAAGTTTCAATTTCACGAGCCAAATAGCTTTCGCCAATGCCTACGGTTTTTATCATTTTATGCACAATGCTGGGCGTTTGAAAAAACTTTTGTAGGTTTTCAAGCACATAGCTTTGCATAATAAACTGCATTTCGTGAGGTACTCCCGGCATTGAAACAAAAATTTTTCTGTTTCTTTCAAACCACATACCTGGGGCAGTTCCTTTGAGATTAGGAATATAAACAGCATTAGCAGGCAAATCGGCTTGCTGACGATTGATTTCCAACATTTCTCTGCCTCGACTTTCAAAAAAATGTGTAACAGCACGCAAAGCCTCAGGGTGGCGTATCAGTTCTACGCCAAAAAACTTACAAAGGGTTTTCTTAGTAATATCGTCTTTGGTAGGTCCCAAGCCCCCTGTTGTCAGAATTACATCAGCTCGCTTTTCAGATTCTTGCAAGCCTTCCAAAATAGCTTCTTCGGTATCGCTTACTACGCTATGCCTAATTACCCGAATGCCAATTTTATCCAATTCGGCACTCATCCATTGGGCATTGGTGTTGGTAATTTGTCCGTATAAAATCTCATCTCCAATATTTAGAATTTCAGCTTTTATCATAGTGGGAAAATTTTACCAGGATTTACAAGATTTACAGAATTCAAAAGTTTAAAAAGTTGTTAAAGTGTTTTCCTTTTGCAATGATAGGTTGCCTGATTAATTACTCAAAAAAAAGAGGCACAATAAGATATTATGCCCCTAAAAATCCGCCAAGGAATTTTGTGAACCTTCTTATCGCAAAATGCGAATTTCGGTTCGGCGGTTGAGTTGATGTAAAAGGTCTCGGGTTTTCTTATCTTTGAATTTGTTGATAAACGCTTCATCAAGCACATCACCTTCTTTCAAGAAATCGTATTGCTCAGCAAGTTCTTTGGTAACCACTCTTGGCACATACTCTCCATAACCTTGTGGTACGATACGTTCTTTATCAAAGCCACCTTTGGTTACGATATACTCTACAGCCGATTCAGCTCTGTGTTTGGAAAGAAGGTCATTATCTTCAAAATTACCCACTGCATCTGTGTGTGAACCTAATTCAATTTTCACATTGGGGTTATCTTTCAAGAATACAATAAACTCATCAAGAATTTTAGCCGCATCGGGGCGAATATTCCATTTGTTAAAGTCGTAAAGGATATTCAGAGTGAATTTGGTCTTGTCATCATACTCTTGAAGTTTTAGCTCATAGACAAAAGTTGTATCAATCACAGGTTTGGGAGGCAAATATTTTTCAGGAATTTTCACAAGAGCAAAATCGTTACGAGCCGCAAGGAAAGGTTTTTTCTGATGAGAAACATCAGCTACCACCTTGAAAGCAAGTCTATCATCTTTTACAGGGATAGTTTCTGTTTCTGCTTTATCGTTGGTAAAGAACTCTTGAATTACTTTATCGTTATCATCTAAAATTTTCACGTGAGCATTGGCAAGAGGGATTTCTGTTTCGTCTTTTTTCACACCAATCGTTTTGAACTTCACAAAGTAATTCACAGTACGTTTGCCTGGATTTTTATCAATGAAATAGAAAATATCATCATCACCTTTGCCTTCGGCACGATTGGAACTGAAATAGCCCTCTCTGTCGTTGATAAACATTATGCCAAAGTCATCAAAAGCAGAATTGATAGGTTTGCCTAAGTTTTCTACGGTGATTTTTCCCTCTTTACGCTCTGCTACGAAAATATCCAAACCGCCAAGGCTGGGGTGTCCGTCAGAGGCAAAATAAAGCCTGCCGTCAGGGGCTACATAGGGGAAATACTCATCAGCTTCGGTATTGATTTCTTTGCCAAGATTGCGAACATTGCCCCAAGTGCCGTCTTTTTTCTTTTCGGCAACAAAAATATCGTGTCTGCCTATGCTTTTTGTACCTTTATCATCAGCTTCTCTATCCGAAACAAAATACAAGCGTTGTCCATCAGCCGAAAGGAAGGGCTGAGCGTCCCAAACATAGGCTTTTGGAACAGATTTTGCCGTAGGCTTTCCGTAATAGCTTTCGTTATCG